>Ga0209045_1002876_pt1 | contig 11865 bp, 7 predicted proteins | sample SaaInlLV_10m_DNA_4_FD_184664 | JGI IMG/M metagenome (GOLD analysis project Ga0209045, IMG submission 184664) | Marine microbial communities from expanding oxygen minimum zones in the Saanich Inlet - Saanich Inlet SI072_LV_200m_DNA (SPAdes) (version 2) | ecosystem: Environmental > Aquatic > Marine...
TGGCTGGTCGATAAAATCAGTTAAGTCTAATTCTATTTTATTATCTTTCAGTCCACGGTCTTCTGAAATATTCATTACAATTGCTACATCATAAAATGGATCTCCTTTAGAATACATTATTTTTTTTCCTACAGCATAAAGCCCTACATCAACAATAGCAGGAGGTGTTTTATCAATTTCTACATCTTGACATATTGGATCTGATGTATGTCCTATGCGATCTTTCAAAACCATGCAAATATGTTTTGTTTCTGTTCCTGCAACTGCCAAAGATAAAGGAATCATTCCTTCATAATCACAAGATTCACCAAATGTGTTGTTAATTGCAATTGTACTTTCGCTTACTGTAAATGATAGTTCTTGAACACCTGAACATTTTCCCACACATCCTGATCCTTCACATGCAAGTTCTGAAATATCATATTTTGCCAAATAATGTGAACCATTATTCAAAAATTCCCACGTTCCTGTGGGCGCTAATCTATCGACGATAACTGTCTTTTTTTTAGATGGAGATAATGGAAGATTTGCATCAGAGAATAATTGTACTTGAAAACTTACTGCATTTAAACTTCCAGGCAATGTAAATTCTGGATGTTCCATTCCACAAACCCATTTGTCAGATATATTTGTTGCAGGAGAGCAATCAAATTGCCATGTTGGTTCTGATAATATTCTAACTTGTCCTGGTCCAAGATCTGAATCTTCATTTGATGGCACTGTTAAATTAACTAATATAGATAAAGTATCTTGTGGAAGAATATATCCTAATCCTTTGTTTATGATCTTACCTTGACCTTGTGCATTTACTGAGTTTATTGTCGCTGCGTGTGCTATGGGTACTGATATTATTAAAAATATCATAAATAATGCAAGGTTACATAATATTTTTGATTTATTCATTTTTTTAGTTATTTTAATTATTTATCTAATCTATATCCGTTTAATTATATTTATCTAATTATATTTATCTAATATTATCTAATCATGTTCCTTCTGATCATGTTCCTTCTGATTCTATTCCAAACCATTTTGGTTCGAGTCTATCTCTATAAACTCCTGTATAAGTATCAAGTTTTGAAAATTGTGATAAATCAGGCCCGTTTTTTATTTCCATTGAATGTGTCACAGGTAAAGGGAATCTCAATACATAAAAAGTCACATTTGCTCCACTGTAAAGTTCATCTACTCCAACGTGCCAAAGTCCTGTTTCATTATTGAATTTTACTCCTCCTTCTGCCCAAACATCCATTACTGTTTCATTAAGAGTTATTGTTTCATCATCTCCAAATGGAATTTCAAATGTTTGTGTTTCTTGAGGAATAATTAATTTTTTATTATATAATAATGTTGCAGTAACTTCATAGTCTCCAGGAACTAAAGGAAATTTTAGATGTCCTTTTTGAGTTCCATTTATTAATAAAAATGAGTCATAACTTTTTGTTGAATCTCCAGACGCATCAACTCTACTAAATTGCATTATTACTTTTTCATTAAGTCCTACTTTAGCATGTGCTTCTTCTGTAGGTAAGTAATATTGTTTATCTTCATATATCATAGGGACAGTCATCACAGTTCCATACACATACTTTATTGGCATGAGTTCTATAGTATAGTTTGCTGGCTCGTCGATAAATGATCCGAATTTTGTAATATGTGGTAAGTATCCTTCTTTATTTACTCTTAGTTCTCCTGATCCTACAGGAAAGTTTTGGTGAATTATAGATTTATTGTTTTCATCAATTTTAGTCACGCCCATCACACAAGTTTCAAGTCCATAAGCAGTTTCTATTCTTGCTTTTTCTATTGGTTCTTTTGTTATATAATCTATTACTTCTATTCCAATAGGTCCTGCGTTTCTTTGACTTTCAGCACACACCATTGTTCCTGAACTTGCTACTTTTAATCCTTTAAAGTCTGACGTGAGAGGTCTATTATTTCTTAAATTTGATTCTATTACAAACATGAATTTGTATCCTTCTCCATTGTATGCTTTTGGAGATTCTAGTATTACAACTACTGGAAATGAAATGTCATAATAAAATTTATAATAATCTGCATTTATTCCTGGAATTAAATCTATTACTGCAGACACACTTCTTGGTTTTAATATTTCTGCATCACCCATGTTTAAATAAATTGGCCACCAGTCAAGATAAATAAATGACGCAGCAATATCGGGATAAAAATATGACGAGTTTAAATTTACTGCAGTTTTATCCATTATTCCTGTTGCAGTTCTAGCATATCCATCTTCATTAAATATTACTTGTCGTCTATAATTATTTGAATTAAATACTTGAAGCATTGCCATTCCTTGTGGTAGAACATAATTTTCTATTTTTTCTTGTGTTTCTGTTCTTGTCCACATCCTATATTCGCCATATCCAAATGTAAAATCTCTAGTAGGTGGAATTTTTGATTCGCTTGGAGGATTAGAATACATACTTATTAGATTTAGAACATGTTGCTCTATGAATTTTATACTTGCTTCTGTGTTCACAATTTCAGATGCCATTTGATACATTTCTTTTAATGGTACATCTAATTTTGCAAAGTAAGATTCAATATCAATTTCTCGACCATCTTTTGTTAATTTTATTGGCCATTTAAGATACACAGTTACTGCTTTTTCTGTTGTTTTAAAATCAGGATCAATCTCTCCTTCAATAGTAATATCAAATCCTTGTTCTTTGAATGATTTGAATCCATCTACACAACCGTATAAATTATATTCTATATATTTGTCTACTTGTGCTTCTATGGAATTTTGTCCAAATATTTTAGCTAGTTCTGGACGGGTTGAATCAAACATGCAATTTCCAGTACAATCATTTTCTGATGCTAAATACCACCAGTAGGGAATTAGTGCTTTGTCATTTCCTTCATAAAATTGAAGCATATCCGAGTCTGTTGGAGTTAGTCCTTGTGTAAAACTTCGTCCACTATAATCAAAGTCCATTGGATCCACATAACCTCCATGAAGTCCAATTTGATGTAATGCATCTTTTGTTGTTTCTTTTAAACAATTTTCTACAAATATTCTTATTGGTTGTGCTTCTAGTGGAATTTCTGCTAATTGTGGAATAAATTCATCTTGTAAATTATCAACTACTTGTTCTCGTATGTAAAATATCATAGCTGTTGAAAATAGTAATATAATTCCTATTATCATAAATACAGTTATCTGACCTTTTTTTCCAAAGCCTTTTCTTCCCATTTTGTTTTTGTTTGTTCCAAATAACATTTTTGTTTTTTAATTTTTTGCTTTAAAAATAACTCTTAAACAACGAATTATGATTCTTAATTATAATTCATAATTATTTATAATTCTTAATTATCTTTCCTTAATTATCGTTATCATCCTTCATTACTGTGTAAATATGATTTTGTAAGTACTTTATGACATGTAAATTTATAAAATTCAGATCCTATCTCCTCACAATATGGTTTAAGTGCAAATGCTGGCTCATTTTGTTTTACATTTCTATAAGTCAATAAAACTAATATGCAAATATCTCTTTCTTCTCCTTCTTTTGAATCACAAAAGTCTTGTGTGAAATATTCTAATTCATTTATTTCAGATATTGTTTTGTCAACAAGTCCTGTTGATCTTTCATAAAATGCAATACCTAATGTTGATCCAATAAGTATTACAATAATCCAAAAAGAAATTAATGTATAAACAAATACTTTGTCTCTATGCTGCACTCCTCTCTCTTTAAAATATTTTGAATAAAAATATTTTCTCTCGTGTAAAATATACCAAATTATAACTCCACTAACTAAAACTAAAGTAATGAGTGATATGTATAACATGCTTTTGAAAATTAAATATTCTTTTGACTCCAAAAGCAGCAAAGATATTAATGAATTTAATAGCGAAAATCCAAACCATGCAATCGATAAATCAAAGGTATATGCTTTTCGTTTCACAAAACCATATATCATAATAAATAACATCAAAACCAAAAACACATTAATTATTAATGCTCGTGTTCCTGTAATTACTGATCCGAATAATATTGTTGTTGGAAATGTTATTCCTTGCCAAAATGATACTACATAAAGCGCTGCTAAGAATCCTAAATACCCTATCAACATTCTAATTCCTAAAGGTATTTTATATTTTCCTTTGTGAATTGGCGACGGTGCAAAGAATTCTTCTTCTACTTCATGTTCAACATGCTTCAACTCACGCTCTTCTTTTCTTAATAATTTTCTAATTGATTTAACATACCACGGTTTTTTAGGACGATGATGTTCAATATGTTTGTGATGTTTAGTCTTAACAGATTTAGGTTTAACAGGTTTATGTTTAACATGTTTAGGTTTAACTAATTTATGCTTAACAGATTTAAAAACAGATTTAGATTTAATATGTTTAGATTTAGAAGATAATTGTTTAGACTTAGAAGATAATTGTTTAGACTTAGACTTTTTATGTTTAGTTACTTTATTTAATTTAGATACTGATTTCTTATGAACAGAAGGTTTTTTTATTTTTACTTTAACAGATTTAGCTTTTACACTCTTGTTCTTACTAAGTTTAGACTTAGAACTAGTCTTACCTCTCTTATTACTGTTATGTCTACTTGATCTACTCAAAGTAGTTCCCCTTTTTTTCATACTATACAACCTTTAATATAAACATATAATATCCCCTTAACCCAAAAAAATATTATAATTAGTATAATTTATAAAAGAGTATTATTCATCATATATAAATATTTTTATTTAAACTAATTATTACACTTAAATTACACATAAAAAATGTTAAAAAAAACTAAGATTATTTTTTACTTAGTAAGAATAAAAAAACAATAAAAACTAAAAAAAGAATAATAAAATATTAAAAATAACAAACATAAAAAAAAAATAACCTAATTATCGAATCAATGCACCTTCTTCTATATCTGCTTCAACAAATTCAAGTTCTGTTTTCAAAACTCCACTGCCATAAATTACTTTTTTATCAGCACCCACAATCAATTCTATTTTCATGAATTCTTTAAAATCAAGTTCTGCACAAGGTTTACTTTCAACTCCGTCGACAAAAACAGAGTCTCCAGGATTTGAATTTTTAGCTTGCAATAATACAACATTATCTCCTTTTTCTGCTGCAAGTAACATTCCTTGACTTTCAATGCCTCGTAATTTTGCAGGTTTTAAATTTGCAACAATTATTATTTTCTTTCCAAGAATATCTTCTTTAGTTAAATATCCCTTCAATCCAGCAACAAGTTGTCGTTCGTCAACAACGCCATTTAACTCACCTAGTTTAATATTCAAAACATATAATTTTTCAGCGTCGGGATGATCGTCCACCGATAACACTTCTGCTACACGCAAATCTGCTTTGGAAAATGGATCTGCAGACGAATAATCAGAATCATCACAAACTCCATCAGAACCAGAATCTTGAACCCCCTGTTTTACTCCTGAAAATTTCTCTCTTAACTCAACAATAAATTTGTCTTCAAGTTTACTAAACAAAACTTTTGTTTCATTTAGTTCATAGCCCTCTTCCAAAGTCATTTTAAATTCTTCTGGCCAACAAGCATCAGAATAATCAACATCTAACTGAACGCCAATCGCATCAGAAGTAAATGGTAAAAATGGTCTAACAATTAAACCAAGTAAGTGAACTAAATTAGCACAGATTCCAATAACTGTTCCTGCTCGTGCAGAGTCAGTTTTAATTACTGCCCAAGGTTCATTACTTTGAAAATATTGATTTCCTAGTCGAGAAATATGCATTATTGTTTTCAAAGAATCTTTTAACTTAACAGAATCAAACAATCTTTTTAATTCTTTTAAACTGGAATTTATTTCAAATACAAATTCTTTATCAGATTCACTCAACTCAATTTTAGGAATTTTTCCTTCAAAGTTATTATTTGCAAATGTTAATGCTCTATTTACAAAATTCCCTAGGTTTGCGAGCAGTTCATTATTATTTTTTTCTTGAAAATCTTTCCAAGTAAATTGAGTATCTGCATTTTCTGGTCGATTAATAAGTAAATAATATCGCCATACATCTGCTGGAATTCCTGATTCTTTTGCATCTGTTCCAAACACTCCTTGATTTCTACTTTTTGAGAATTTTCCATTTTCATAATTTAAGTATTCTGTTGATGCTAAGTGATGCAATGTATTCCACGGATCTCGTGTAGATTTAAGTGTTGCAGGAAATATTATTGAGTGAAATGGCACATTATCTTTTGCCATAAATTGATATAGCGGAATATTTGAATCATGCCACCACTCTGACCAATCTTCGCGAGCACTTTTTGTGATTGAAATATATCCTATTGGTGCGTCAAACCAAACATAGAATACTTTGTCTTCATATCCTTCTAGTGGAATGTGAACTCCCCATTTTAAATCTCGAGATATGCATCTTTCTTTTAATCCTTCTTTTATCCAAGATTTTGTTATTCTTCGAGCATTTAGTGGCCAATCTCCTATTTCTGACTGAGCATCAAACCATTCATCAAGTTCTACAGATAGTTTTGGTAAGTCTAAAAAAAGGTGATCTGATGTTTTCACAACAGGAATTCCCTTACAAACTTTACAAGCTGGTTTAATTAATTCTACTCCGTTTAGTAATTTTCCACACCCATCACATTGATCTCCTCGAGCATCTGAGTAATTACAATGCGGACATTCTCCTTCTACAAATCTGTCTGATAAAAATTTATCACATTTTTCGCAAAAGAGTTGTTCAACTTCTTTTTTTGTTATAAATCCATTATCATATACTCTTTTAAATATTGATTGCGTTACATCTCGATGAACAGTTGTTGATGTTCTTCCAAACACATCAAAACTACATCCAAACCATTCGTAAATGTCTTTATGTATTGCATAATACTTATCACAAATTTCTTTCGGCGATAATCCTTCTTCTAATGCTTTTGTTTCTGTTGCAGTTCCATGTTCATCTGTTCCGCAAACATATAAAGTATCAAGCCCCTTCAAGCGACAATACCGCGCAAATACATCTGCACTTAATACACATCCAATTATATTTCCAAGATGCGGAACATTATTTACATAAGGCAGTGCACTAGTAATTAGAACTTTATTATTTTTTGAAGTTTGAGTTTGATCTGTCATTTTAACCTCTTAAACTGTTTTAGACTAATTTTAATCCCTCAGAGTACTCAATAGTTTATATAATTTATTGAAGAAAACAATAAAAAACAATAAAAAAACAATAACTTAATATAACTAAAAAAACTATAACCTAATATGGCAACAAAAAAGAAGGAAGAGAAATCTTATCCTCCAACAAATAAATTCATGCAGCTTGCAATTGACGAAGCGAAAAAAGGAATAAAAAAAGGCGAAGGTGGTCCTTTTGGTGCAGTCATTATCCATTCTAAAACAAAAAAGGTAATTGCAAAATCTCATAATTTAGTTCTTAAAAATAATGATCCTACAGCACATGCTGAAATTACAGCAATAAGAAACGCAACAAAAAAACTTAAACGTTTTCATCTTGAAGATTGTGAACTCTACACTACGTGCGAACCTTGTCCTATGTGTTATTCTGCAATTTACTGGGCGAGAATAAAAAAAGTTACGTTTGGCGCTACAAGAGCAGATGCAAAAGCTGCAGGTTTTGATGATGCTAAAATATATAACATTCTAAAAGGAAAACAAAAGAACAACCAATTCAAAACAAAACAATTAAACAAAGCACAATGTAAAAAACCTTTTGAAGAATGGAATAAAAACAATAAGCAACAATACTAACATCAAACAAAATAAAAAACTAATTCTTTAACAGCAGCACTACCTCTGCACATACACCATTACAGAAAATCAGGCGTTAAATTAAGTTAATTTTATTAATATTAGATAATTTTCTAATAATATGTCAATTTATAAGCATCTTACTGAAATGGAATCAAAGATAAAAGATATATTAGTAGAATTTAAACGAAACAATAAAGATATGTTGAGTGAATTTGATAAAATACTAGCTCCATTGATTCTCAATACTAAATATCGATTGAATTGTAAATTAAATAAGGATAACTTAAAAAAATTAAATGCTGATTGCTACAAAAAAATAGAAGAATTTCTAAAAAAAATCAAAAAAGCAGAAAAAGACATTCAAATTTCATTTTTAACCGACTTAAAAGAAATTTTTGAAAAAATATGTGAACTTTTTCATAAATCTTATGTTGAAACTGAAAAGTTAAAAAAACAAATTGCTTCCTTTTTTAAAAATAACTCTCAGGATAATTCTCTAATTAATTTAAACAAAGCGTTTAAGGACTATGACCGAAGAGATACTTATTTAAGACATGTTTTTGAAAGAGTTGATAATTTAATTAATTCTAACATCAAGTTGTTAAAAGCGTCGTCGAAAGGAAGACACATTAAAAGTTTATTTTACTCATTCAATAGGGTAAAAAAAGTTGTTCAAATAAAATTTGGAGATACTCAGGTTAATTTAGAAGTACTTAGCGGATTTAATATTTCAAGAGATAAAATTTTTGATAAGATACTTCATAACTATGTTCTGGAAGGCTGCAATAACGCTTTGCTTAAGTCTAATTTGAGCCGTTCTTTTGAAAAGTGGATTTTTAAATTAAAAAATAAAAAACCTAAAGAAATGGAAGAAGATTTAATCGAATTAATTACCAATAGTTTAATTTATTGTTTAGAGAAAAATTGGAAATTATTGAGAACAGGCAGGGTGAATCTTCATGTGAAAATATTGCCTGAAAACAAGATGAAATCTTATCTTGGCACGTACTCTCTTAAATCAACTTTTTCAGATATTTATATAAGTATACGCTTGACGTTTGGTTATTTGGAAAATTATTTTCTTGAATCAAAATATCTAAAAGAACATACCGAGGAGTATAATACTTTAATTCATGAACTTACCCACGCATATGATTGGAGATTAAATACTGATGAATCTCATTATAGTTTTGTACATAATTTAATTGGCGCAGATCCTCTACCAGAAACAATTGTTTTTTCAGAGGTTTTAGCATCATTCAAAGAAGAAGGTTTAGCAAGGATGTCGGGTTTTTTAAAATCAAAATTTGATGGAGAATTTAGAGCATTAATGTTTTCATTTGATGACTTATTTGAAGATATTGAGGAAACAAAAGAGAACGTGAATAAACTTTTTAAACAGGCATCATCAGAATCTTCAAATACTAAAGTTATAAGAAAGAATTTAAAATCTGCTATAAAAAACGGAACTTGCCATGATTTTGGGCAATACATGGCATTTATTATTATTCTTGGAAAATTATTTGACGATTGGACTTTTTGGCTTTGTGGGAAATATGACAATATGAGAGATATTACAGAAAGGGCAATAAATAAAGGATATCGTTTTGATGATATTGTAGATCAGTTTGGATGGAAAATCATAAAAGAAGATATTGGTAAATACTTTAAACCAATCAAAGGTTTGAACTTCGCGTTTTTAAAAAAAGATTATCATAAAATTAATCAACTATTTACTTTAATTTCTTTAATGAAAGTTCCACAATTCTTTAATGCGTATATTAAATCGGGTAATAAACTAGGAATTAATCCTGAACCCTTGACACCAAAAGAATTTTCTAAATTAAACAAACAGAAAATGAAACAAACACAAAAACTAATCCATAAAATGGGTTTTTAAATAGATTATCAAAAGAAATATCTAAAAAACAAAAATAAAACCAAAAAAAAACTAAACAAAAATTAAATAAAACCCTAGAAAAACTAATAAAAAAATTAAAAAAAAATATCAAAAAAATTTAATCAAACTTTCTTCCCTTTCTCCATTCTCAAATAATGCGTAACCTCATTTCGAATATCAGGAGTTATTTCATTTGGTCTTGTTATTGCCATGTAAAATATTGTAAAATATATTATTTTTATTGATTCAACAAATATTCCAAATCCTGCTCCAATCATTAACACAATATAAAACATCACAAATACTGGAATCCAGGAAAATGAAAAACTACCAATTGTCACAACTGCTACTGACGATAAACTCGCCATGATCCAACCAATTCCAACAGATATTGCAAGCACAAATAAATAAATCAAAAACATTATACTTCCAACTACTTGTCCTGCAAAGTCAATTCCGAATACTCCTGCAAGTGTTGCGGGAATATTATTTTTCAATGATTTAATTTCAGGAATTATTTCTTTTAATTTTTTCTGTTCAATTACTACTGCCGGAATCATATAATGAATTAATAAATCCCATACTTCTACAAGCGCTGTTAATGCAAGTGTAATAATTACTCCAATAATTCCTTTTTTATTTCCACGCTGACTTCTAGCCAACGTCATTAATACATCTATAAATGCAATAAATCTTAGTTTTCCTTTATGATATTTTGTATGAGTGTGTGCTTGATCATAACTAACATCTTTTCCAATCAATGTATTATAGACTATCCAACTCTGATCTGCTTTTTGTCTTACATTAAAAAATAGTCTGTGCGTTCCTAAAATAAATACTGAAAAAATAATCATTCCAACGCCAAGAGGAATAGAAATTTTTAGCACAATCAGTAATATTGAAAACATTAGTATTGTAAGCATTATCATAGAATATGCTACCATGTTTATTATAGGTGTTTTAATATCTTTATCTTTTCCAATTATTGTAAATGAATGCTTAAATAGATATCCTGTATCTTTTAAACGTTCTCCAAATGATTTTTTCTTAAAATGGTTAAACAAAGTTACCAGCCTCCAAATAGTATTAATAAATATAATTAACCTTAATTAAATCAAGAAATACACGGTCAGTATTTAAATATTACTCCCCAACAGTTCGTATATATCTTAACATTATCTTAACATTATCTTAACATTATCTTAACATTATCTTAACATAATCTTAACATAATCTACATTTACCTAAAATAGCTTAAAAAACTAATAAAATATTTATACTAATTAAATATTCAACTCTATAATTCAAAAAATAGGTGACTTATATGAAATTCAAAATACTAATTATAACAATATTATTAGTCTGTTCTTTATTTATTATTAGTTGCACAACTGGCACAATAGGTTCTAATCAAACAGAAGAAATCACAGATAATAAAATTGTTCCTGTTGATATGAATAATGCTAAACTTACTGTTGATGAATGTGCCCAGAAAAGTGGACGTGTAATTCAACCAAGTGCAGAAAATAATTGTGAAGATGATGAACAAGTTTATGGCGAAGTACAAGGTTTTGTCGAACAAAATATTTGCTGCATACCTCTTGCATCAAAATCAATTACTCTTGAAGAAATTTTTGAAATTGTAAAAGATAGCGAGTGTCCAAAGAAAGGTTATGTTTCTAGCCTCCATAATTACAACTCTAATTCTAAAACTTGGTGGATTGATATGGAAATGAATCCTGAATTTGAAAAAGAGGGTTGTTCTCCTGCTTGTGTTGTATCAGAAGAAACCAAAACTGCAGAAATTAATTGGCGTTGTACTGGCGCAATAAATGAATGAACAAAAAAAATTAAAAATTTTTATTTATTTTTTATTCTTTTTCTAATAGACTAAATTCAATGTCTACATCTAATGTTCGATTATACATAAATCCTTTAGAACTAAGAAGATCAAAAATTTGTTGTGGTTGTTGGTCATATCCGATCTTTAATCCAAAAATTGCAGGTTGATTTTCAACAAGTTCTAAAGGTAATAAATTACAAACAAATTCTTTATAATTAGCACTACCATCATCCCATTGACCAGTTGAATCATAAAGCTGCTTTGGAACAATAACAATTTCAAATTCATTAACTGCAGAATCAGGGTCTCTATAAAATGGTCTTGAGTAATAATAATCTTTGGGAGTTAAATCCTT
>Ga0209045_1002883_pt1 | contig 11848 bp, 11 predicted proteins | sample SaaInlLV_10m_DNA_4_FD_184664 | JGI IMG/M metagenome (GOLD analysis project Ga0209045, IMG submission 184664) | Marine microbial communities from expanding oxygen minimum zones in the Saanich Inlet - Saanich Inlet SI072_LV_200m_DNA (SPAdes) (version 2) | ecosystem: Environmental > Aquatic >...
GTTATCCGGGCCTGCTTTATCCTTACCAAATATGCTGGTCATCAGGAGTGTCTTAGGCACTCAAAAAACCATTGCCTTTGTTTCACTGGTCATTGTTATGTCTACCATTTGCGGAATGATTTATGGTGCTCTTTTTTAATATTCTTAATAACATTGGAGAAAAAATGAAATCAATTAAAATTCTTGGATCCGGTTGTGCCAAGTGTAATAAGCTTTATGAAATGACAAACCAGGCGGCCAGTCAACTGGAGATTGAGTTTGAAATGGAAAAAGTGACCGATATGGCAAAATTTGTTGAATTTGGTGTCATGATTACACCCGCTCTGGTAGTAGATGGTGAGGTGAAGGTTTCAGGATCAGTTCCATCGGTTGAAAAACTGAAAAAACTAATCAAGAGCTGATTCTGTTATAATTTCAAACGCTAAGGCTGAGGTTGAAAATGGCTGAAAAAAAACTCTCATTTCTGGACAGGTTTTTAACTCTTTGGATTTTCCTGGGGATGTTCGTTGGCGTCATGTGGGGATATTTGTATCCCGGCATTCGCGAAGTCATCAATGTTTTTCAGGTAGGGACCACCAATATCCCGATTGCAATTGGTTTGATTTTGATGATGTATCCCCCTCTGGCCAAGGTGAAATACGAGCACCTGGGTCAGGTATTCAGAAACTGGCGGGTGTTGACCCTTTCATTGGTTCAAAACTGGATCATTGGACCAATTTTGATGTTTTTGCTGGCCATCACTTTTCTTGCGGGCTACCACGAATACATGGTCGGGCTGATACTTATCGGATTGGCACGGTGTATCGCTATGGTGATTGTCTGGAATGATCTGGCAGGTGGCGACACAGAATACTGTGCCGGTCTGGTTGCGTTTAATTCCATTTTTCAGGTCCTGTTCTTTTCAGTCTATGCCTATATATTTATAACAGTGGTCCCGCGGTGGATAGGTCTTGAAGGCGCAATCGTAGACATATCCGTCGGTCAGATTGCCGAAAGTGTTTTTATTTACCTGGGAATCCCTTTTATTGCCGGGATTATATCCAGAGTCATTGGCTTGAAAATAAAAGGAAAGGAGTGGTATGAAAATAAATTCATCCCCAAAATCAGTCCCATCACCTTAATCGCCCTCCTCTTTACCATTCTGGTGATGTTTTCATTGAAAGGAGAGTACATCGTCGAATTACCTTTGCACGTGATTCGTGTGGCAATTCCTCTTTGTATATATTTTGTGGTGATGTTTTTTATCTCTTTTTTCATGTCCCTTCGGGTGGGCGCCACTTACGAACAATCCACCACACTCAGTTTTACAGCCGCTTCTAATAATTTTGAATTGGCCATAGCAGTTGCCGTGGCGGTTTTCGGGATTGACTCTGGAGTGGCATTTGCTGCAGTGATAGGGCCGCTGGTGGAAGTTCCTGTCTTAATTGCCATGGTCAATGTGGCTCTCTGGTTCAAACGAAAGTACTTTCCGTTTCAAGTAACAACAACCACTGGTTTGGTACATCTGTCCAAAAAACCAGCAGCGACCTGAGCCGACTAAAACGGAAACCGCTCGTATCTATGAGCGGGTTCTTCTTTTTATTTCGTCCATGAACAGTAATTTTCCAAGTTCATCCGGGACGCACAAAACGGCTCTTCCTCTGTTGATCCTTGCGACTTCACGTCCGAATTCCACCAGAACGGGGTTTTGGTCAAGCAAAAAAGTTTCAATATTCATACCCTGGGCGGTCACTTTTTTCACTTCAACCAGGGTTTCACGACAGGCATTTTCGCTGATGCCAAATGTCTCGTTGGGCAGTTCGGCGTGAAGTTCATTACCCAGATAGTAGGCGGTTGGTTGGCCATCCGTGATGACCAAAACCCTGTTATTCCGGTTTCCGCTGCGTTTGATCAGTTTCATTGCCAGACGGAGTCCGCCCTGAAGATTTGTAAAGGGGCGCTGGACATCCCACACAACCTGGGAAAGTTCCTTTTCTTTCAGTTCCCGGGCTTCTGTTGAGAAACCGATGATATGTATTTTGTCTTTTGGGAATCGGGTTTTTATATAATGATTAAGGGCCAGCGTCACTTTTTTTGCAGCTTCGAACCGGCCGCCGATGGACATTGACCAGGATAGATCTAACAGGACAACGATCGTTGAGGTAATCAGTTGTTCCCTTTCCCGGATATAGAAATCATCCGGGGATATATCAAGACGGTTGCCCTTGCGCCGGCCGCGGGAAACAGCCTTTAATATTGTTCTTGTAATGTCTGCATCGAATCGGTCTCCGTATTGATAAGGCCTGGATGAATCCGGTTCGATTTCTCCGGTTTGAGGAGCGTTCCCCAATTGCCCCCCCTGTTTATCTCTCTTCAGTTGTCTGTAAATCTTACCAAAGGCCAGTTCTCCTAAAGATCGCATTCCTCTCGGGGTTATCTCAAAGCGCCCTGTCTCTTTTTCGATGATACCTTCATCGGTCAACGTCCTGGGCAATTGAATCAGGATGTTCAGAGATTCTCCGGCGTTTTCTCCAAGAAGCTTTTCCATTGATTCCATATCGATCTTGGAGAGATCGCCATTAAGGATCTGCTGCTGCAGTTTACTTAATGCTTCAGCCTGACGCATCAGCTCGACCGCCTGATCAAAATCCAGAGGCTCGTCGCCGGTAAAAAAATGGGTATATTCGCTATAGAACTCGTATAGATCCTGAATGTCCTTCTCTCTTTTTTTCCAACGGTCATAAATTTCCTGACTTTCTGAATCCGAAAAGGTTATTTTCTCCAACGCAGTCAATTTTTCCAATAGACCGGGTTGAAGATCGTTAAACGCAGGAAGTTGGGCCGTTTTTTCAACCGCCCGCGTAAAATTCTCGTTTTCGACTGCGAAGTCCAGTTCATCATATGGTTTGTCAAATGCGTGCTCAAGGGTGTACCTGTCCAGCAATTCGTTCTTCTGTTTTTCGAGCTCTGCCACCATTTCTTCCAACCCCATGACCCTGAAGTCTTTTCCGGCCATGGAAAACCCCTCCCACATCATCTGGGCGAGTGACATACCGGGTGACATGCCTTTGAAAAGGTTTTCAAAAAAGCGGTCAGCAATCTCCTTCTTATTCAGACTGAAAGGCTCCTGGCTGCCGTCCCATCGCTGGTATGTTATTTTTTTCATTTATATACAATCTCTTCGTTGACAACATCTCGATTAATTCTGTTCGAGAGGTGCAGCCCTTCAAAAATGAATTCGATGGCTGAGGCTGAGGCTGCAGGATCTGTTGGATCTACCAGTTTTTGGACTGCATCCGCTAGACCAGGAACAGCATCAAATATTTGACTATATTCCCTGGATGGTTGAAATTGCGAGGCAGTCACTTGCAGGCCTGTTTCAAAGGACTGAATGATGGACGCCAGCTGATCCAGTTTAAAATACTTGTTAAAGACTGTTTTAATGGCTCGTTTGGACAGATCCGCCAATAGTTCGGTTTCAGTTCTGTCTTCGACGTCATATTCCATTTCAAGTTTACCTGTAATAGCTGGGAAAACCATTTCGATATCACTGATCCTCGGAACACGCTTTGCTTCGCCTGTGGTGAGACATCTCCTGAGCGCACTCCCATGAATGGCCTCAAAACCTCTGATGGAGACACGACAACTTACGCCTGAATGTTGATTAATCGATGTACTTTTGCGAGCCTGGAAAGTAATTTCTGCAAGTATCTCCTTGATGAACGGAGGTGTGTAAGCCTCAATCCCTTCCAACTCAATAAACCGAGATTCTTGCTCCATTATTTTGATTTCATGATTCTGCTGTTTAGGGTAATGGGTTCTGATTTGGACATCAAAGCGATCCTTCAGAGGAGTAATGATTCTGCCTCGATTGGTGTAGTCTTCTGGATTGGCTGTCGCAATCAAAAGAATATCGAGGGGCAGCCTGACAGGAAACCCTTTGATCTGCAGATCGTTTTCCTCCATGATATTGAAAAATGCCACCTGAATTTTCTCTGCCAGATCCGGTAGTTCGTTGATGGCAAAAATACTGCGATTCGCTCTCGGCAACAATCCAAAGTGGATCGAGGATTCATCGTCCAGATGACGGCCGTCTGCAATTTTGATCGGGTCTACCTCTCCAATTAAATCAGCTGTACTGACATCGGAAGTTGCGAGTTTTTCAACGAGCCTTCGGTCTCTGGTAACATATTCGAGAGGGAGGTTATCTCCCAGTTTCTGTAATTTTTCTTTGCAGTCAGCACAGATGGGTTGAAACGGGTTATCGTGAATCGGGCATCCGGCAACTGCCGGGATTTCTTCGTCCAGTAGTTGGGTCAGGTTTCTGATAATCCGACTTTTCCCCTGGCCTCTTTCACCCAGAAAGATCATATTATGACCACATAAGAGAGCGTTGATGAGGTCGGGTTTAACTGTGCTTGAATACCCGACCAGGTCTGGAAACAGCTCTTCGCCGGATTTAAGCTTTGATATCAGGTTATGACGCAATTCTTCTCGAACAGTTGGAAGTCTGGAATTGCGTGATTTTAGGTCTCCAAGGGTTTTGGGCTTAGTTAATTGCATAAAATCTCATTCTAGTCAGATCGTTAAAAATTCTACCCTGCTGGCCTTTTTCAAAAAGATATAGATTCTCCGAAAAGCTTTTTCTCTGCATGCATCTCAGCCTTCCGCCAAAAGAGGAAACAGGTGAAAAACGATTCTGGGCAACTATATTTGCTCTGGTAGTTTATTAGAAACTCGGGGAAAACGAGTGCAGATCTCGGCCATAATGTGGAAAATTGGGACGGGTCCACCAATGGTTCAATGCATAAAACAGAAAACATATTCCTGATAAATGCTGCACTCCAGTATGATAAACGAAGCGTTGCGGGCGGTCAACCAGAGATATATTTTGATAGCGATATTGACAGGCTAAAGCATTATGGTTAGATTTGCTCTTTGAATTCCTATTTCAGGTCTCCTAAATTGGACCGGGTTTCTCCAGTTCCCATTCTTTACCCTGAGTTGAACAAACAATGGATGTATTACAAAAGCACCTTGCATCAAGCGTGAACTCCAACCTGATAACCGATTTTCCCCTCTCTTTTTCCATCGATTTGAGAGTTGCTGCGTCTGACATCGACGATCTTGGCCATATGAATAATGCAGTCTATGTTAACTGGCTTGATCAGTCACATTTATATCATATGTTTAACCTGGGCATCACACCGCTGGTTATGAAAACAACACAGTGTGCAATGGTCGTCAGACATTCCGACCTGAGCTACCTGTCAGCTCTGCGGTTCAACGAGATTGCCAGGGTCGGAACGTGCGTCTTTGCGTGTGACAGAAAACTCAGGCTTCAGCGGCGCTTTCAAATGGTTCGACTGGAAGACCGGCAGACAGTGCTGCGAGGGAGTATCGATTATGTCTGTATCGGTATCAAAAAAGGAAAACCGAAACGGATGCCGGAAGTTTTCTCTAACGCTTTTGCTGTGTTTGATCAGAATAACAACAAGGCAGAGTAAAAAAACTAGATACGATAATTTAATAACCAAGGAGGAATAAAATGAAAGTACTTGCATTCAATAGCAGTCCCAGAATGAAAAAAGGTGTGACCGACAAAATTCTGCAAACTTTTATGAGTGGGGCAAAATCGGCCGGAGCAGAGACAGAGACTGTCTACCTGGTGAAAAAAAATATAAAATACTGCTCAGGATGTTTTAATTGTTGGTTTGTGCATCCTGGAAAGTGTATCCATGTTGATGATATGCTGGAAATCAGAAATAAAATCAAAGAGGCTGATCTGATTGTGTTTGGATCGCCTGTCTATTTTGATGGATTTACCGCCCAGATGAAAACGATGCTCGACCGCCTCATCGCGGGGGGAATGCCTTTTATTCAGGTCAGAGATGGCCATTTCCGGCATCCCAGCCGTGGTGGAGAAAAGAAAGTCCGTAAGATGCTGTTGATCTCCACCTGTGGGTTCGGAGAAAAGGATAATTTTGACCCGATTATTCAGCACATGCAGGCAATTGCAAGAAACTTTGCCACTGGAGAGTATATGGGGGCATTGGTCAGACCGGTTGGATCGACGTTGGAGATGCTGCAGGATGAAAATCCAGAGGGCGTAAAAGGAGTGTTGGACGCTTTTTATCAGGCCGGTGTAGATGCCGTTTCCAAAGGTGTTATTTCAGATGAACTGCAGGAAGCGGTTTCTGCGCCTTTAATCCCCTTAAAAGAATTTATGGAGCGCGCAAATAAGATGTTTCAAACAATGATCAGCGAAAAACAGGCATCGCAGCAGAATTGATTTGTATGTCTCTTGTTTCTGCGGAGTAGCTTTGGTGAATCGTTACTCTGCGGAATTGGCAGAAATGTTAATTCATGGTGCGGAAACAAGCCCTGTCCTGGAGTTACGAGTTTATTGCCTGGATGGCAGGTCTGACTGAGATGAATAACTGCAGGGTCATCGCAATCGCTGTGGCGAGGCACCAAAAACAAGTGGAGCCGATGACAAAGGGTTCCAGAAACGTCAGGAAAATAAAATAACCAACGCTCACCAACAGAACACACCAGAGTAGAATTCTGAATTTCCCCCGCCATTGCAAAGGTCCAAATTGCCCCATTATCCAGCTGCAAAGAATCAGGATATGCCCAAGAATACCAAGCAGGCCAACGGAGATGACACCAAAAAGACTGGCATACTCGCTCTGCTGGACGGAATTGCAGTCGCCAACCGCACCACAGACTGCTTCCACATGGGCGGCTTCGATATATGTTAAATAACTGGCTGCGATTAAGCCGATTGCCAGTAAAAGGGGGATACTCCATCTCTGCCAGATGACAACTTTTTGGCTTGTACTTCCGAGCAGCGCCCACAAACTGAATAGGAAACCGGCAATCATTCCCGCCAAAACCAGAAACGCCAGTTGGCTTTCGAATGAATCCCAAAAAGGCTTCTGTCCATGAAGCATATGATCTATCTCAGCCAATTGCCAAGTGACGGCAATCCCGATAATAAAATGAATCAGGATGAGCCATTGGGAGAAAAAGTCGATTTCCGAGGAGTGACTCCTGAAAAACAGAAAAAGGGAGTAGCCACCGACGATCAGCATTCCGATTAAGACAACAACAGCATACCGGTTTCCAATGGGATCATGATTGTATTTGGCTTTCATGTCTGAAAAAATGAACCCTAGAGTATCGGGTCTGGCAGAAATAAACCACTGGGTTTTTTCGGATTTTGGCAAATGCTGCATGCTTTTCAGAAAATCTTTTAACCCGGATATAGCAGGCCAGGCCAGGCCGGATTCTGCAAGCCCGGTTTTCAATATATCTGGAAGCTGCCGCTTGATTTGTACTGGATCATGCCACTGTTGCGCTCCAATAATAACGAGAGGCAGGGGCTGAGAAAAAGGGATTCCCAGATCGACCAGGGCGTTCAGATAAAGCTCTCCGCCTTTTTTATCTGCGGTGTTCAGGGATAAGATGGTGATTTGGTCTTCAAACTGCTGTTTTATTTCAGGCAGGACGTCACGCCGAAGTTTTTCACATTTTGGGCAGTCAGGTTTGTAAAAAAAGAGGCCGTTGATCTGAGGGCCGGGTGTCGACTGAGCGAACCCGGGTGACGATAAAAATAAAAAGCAGAGGATGCCCAACAGCGTCCTGGATAAACAAGAGGCGTTTTTCATTGCTACTTCTGAAGTACGAATGTCAAAGGATCTGTGACAGAAATAGCTTCGTCCTCTCCTGATCCGGGTTGGTGAAAAAATGTTCTGGATCTCCAACCTCAATGATTTTGCCCTCATCCATCATTACAACAGCGTCGGCAACTTCTCTTGCAAACCCCATTTCATGGGATACAACCGCCATCGTCATTCCCTCTTTTGCCAATGTCAGCATGACTTCCAAAACCTCACCTACCATCTCCGGGTCCAGTGCAGATGTCGGTTCGTCAAAAAGCATGATTTTGGGGTCCATGGCCAGGGCTCGCGCAATGGCAACTCTTTGCTGCTGTCCCCCTGAAAGTTGTGAGGGGAAAACATGGGCTTTCTGCTCGATTCCAACTTTTTTCAACAAATAGTCAGTTTTTTCATTGGCTTCTTTCTTAGACCGCTTTCTGACTTTTTGTTGGGCCAGATTGATGTTTTCCTGGACTGATTTGTGGGGGAAGAGATTGAAGGATTGAAACACCATCCCGACTTCAGCCCTGATTTTATTGATATTCGTCTTCCGGTGGGTAATGTCCACATCATCAATTAAAATTTGGCCTGAATCGATGGTTTCGAGCTGATTGATGCAGCGCAACAATGTGGATTTCCCTGAGCCTGATGGGCCGATGACCACGACCACTTCGCCTTTTTTGATATGTGTAGAACAGTGATCGACCGCCTTAACAACGTGTGTCCCGACGATAAAGGTCTTACAGATATTATCGATTTTAATCACTGACGGCAAATCTCCTTTCAATATAGCGAACCAGCATAGAGAGTGATAACGTGAGCATCAGATACATGGCGGCGATGGTGAACAATACTTCAAAGGTGGCGAATGTTGACGTGCTTATCTCCCTTCCTGCTTTAGTGAGATCCGTGATGGCGATGACCGAAACCAGAGATGAGTCCTTGATCAATGAAATAAATTGACCTGCCAGTGGTGGCATGATGCGTTTGAACGCCTGTGGTAGAATGATATACGTCATCGTTTGAAAGTAGTTCATTCCCAACGAGCGTGACGCCTCCATTTGTCCCGGATGAATGGATTGGATCCCGGCTCTGATGATTTCTGCAACATAGGCTCCAACAAACAGCGCCAGCGCCATGGTCCCGGCTGCAAAACGATCAATCTGAAGAACGGTACCAAGGAAAAAGTAGAAAATGAAGATCTGAACCAATAGTGGGGTACCTCTGATCAACTCGACATAGATCGTGGCAAGTCCTTTGATCAGTGGGTTTTTCGATATTCTCCCCAGACCGGCAACCAGTCCGAAAATAATTCCGAGAACACTCGAATACAGTGAAATTTCAAGGGTGGTGATCAGTCCCTCTATCAATATTCCCTGTGAAAAAACCTGGAGTGCACCGACTTTATCAACATCCGTCACCCGATCACCATCTTGGAATTTCAGGCTGTCAGTCCGAACCTTGAATGTATCTTTTGTGCCGATGTCATATTCAAGAGATACCTGCGAGAATTTGTCATCCAGTTGCTGAATGTGGATTGTCCCATTTTCATTGGCAAATTTTTCGACTTCGCCAGTGAAGAAAAAATACTGGGGGATCCGATTCCAATACCATGTATAATCAATCTTGTCCGTCATGACGGTCAGACCCCATCCCAGAAATACAAGGACAGCGACGAGACACAAATACCAGAATCCCTTTTTGAGTAGGTTAGATAGCATTAAGCAGCCTGTTTCTTGCCATTTAGCATTGGCAGCCGCTTTTTAAATAAAACGACTGCCTGAATCTGCAGTGAGAATTTGTTACCTATGACTTATTGAACACCTTTCAGCCATTTGGAACTTTTGAACCATTTAGCATAAATTTTGTCGTAGGTTCCGTCGTTTCTAACCTGATACATGAAATTGTTCAGCCAGTTGATAAAATCAGGATCGCCTTTACGGATTGCCCATCCCAGAGGTTCGAAGGTGAACGGCTTATCCAGGTGCTTAACTTTACCTTTAGCCTTGCTGCTGGCCATGATGGCGTTGAAGGGAAGATCGTAGATAAAAGCATCGATACGGCCGTTCATCACTTCCAACATACCTTCCTGCTCCGTTTCGTAGCTGATATATTTTGCACGGGGGATCATTCTTTTAACTGCCTGTTCACCAGTGGTTCCCAGTTTGGAGGCAATGGTATATTTGGGGTTATTCAGTTTCTTGTAAGACTTGACTTTTTTTGCCAGTTTTTTGTTCAGCACGACAGTTTGACCCACAGTGATGTAAGGATTAGCAAAATTGACTCTTAAATTCCGGCCTTGGGTAATCGTCATCCCGGAGGCAATGATGTCAAATTTCTTAGTCAGTAGCGCAGGAATGATTCCTTCCCAGTTGGTGTTAACATATTTCACCTTAACGCCCATAGCTTTGGCCATAGCAGTTGTCATGTCAACGTCAAAGCCAACAATATCCCCTTTTTTATCGCGCATTTCAAAAGGCATATAACCTGCTTCAAGTCCCACCAGCAAGGTTCCTCTTTTCTGGATCGCCTCCAGTACATTCTCTGCTGTTGCTGTTGTACTCATGGAAAAAACGAGCATCGCACTGATAATCAGCCACATGAATTTTTTCATAAATCCTCCGACGTTTGTAATTTTGGACTTTCGCACAGCTTAGGCGTTATCCAATACGGTTTTTGATGCGATTTTGCACCCTTTTTTTAATTGAAAGATCAAAACTAACAGAATAGAATCCAGACAGCAAGACTAAGTTGCTAGAAAAATGAAGAATTAAGATTATCTTTTCGAAGTTCCTATAAATTTATGAAATCCATTTGGGATTGTATATTTTGTGGAAGCTGTTATTTTCCACAATAATAACCAATAGGTTTGATTTTGATTCCAAACCGTCTTTACCAGGAGGTATCATGCCAATAAAAATATTGTCTCCGACTGTTATTGAAGCTGCCGGAAACAAAATAAAAATAATTGAAGAGTTCTTTGGGAGGGTGAACTCCGGGACAGATGGTGTCAGCATTGCACGTATGAAAAGCCCGCAGGGATGGGTAGAGCCTGGACAACGACCCGAATTCAGCGAATATACGGTGGTCTTGAATGGCTGTTTAAACGTTAAAACTGAAACCGAAGAGATCGTGATTCAAGCCGGTGAAGCCATTCTGGTCGAAGCGGGTGAATGGGTTCAGTATAGTTCAATGAAAAAAGAGGGTGCAGAATACATTGCAGTTTGTCTGCCTGCTTTTTCCCCTGCAACCGTGCACCGGGACCAGGAATGATCCCGGTCGGCGGAGAACGCTGGTTTTGATAAAAGTGGAATCAAAATGGTTTATGATTCTATATTGAAAAATTTCATGGATTTCGGTTGCTTTTTTCTATCACATAACCGAATCTGAAATCACTTTCCAGATATCCGGTTTTCAGCAACATGGTATGAGCCCAAACGAGTCGTTTGTCTTTATTTCTGCGTCTCGTGCTTTTAAAAACGAGGGACTGATAAAATTTATCCAGAGGTTTTCATGGAAAAAGTAGCTTTAGTTGAGTTTGTGAAAAAAATTGAACTGTTTAAAGATCTCGATCCCGCTTCACTGGCTGTGATTGCGCAAAACCTGGAAGAAAAAAGTTATGCATCCGGCGAGATGCTTTTCAGCGAAAACAACCCCAGAGAAGAGATTGTTTTTATCAAAACCGGGCGTGTCCTGCTTTTTAAAAAAACACCCCATGGGGAAGAAAAAACCATGTCATTTTTTGGCGCCTATGATTTCCTTGGTGAAGGCGCAATAATTGACGACACGCCACATTTTGCTTCCGCCAGGGTAATGGAAGATACCGTCGTTCATTATATTAAGAAAGAGAATTTGATCAAGATATTTGAATCGAATGGTACAATTGCCATGAGCGTATACTCCTATGTGGCAAAAGTGATTTCCAGGCGGATGCGTCAGGCCAATTCCCGTGTGTTGAATACGAATGTGCAGTTCGAGTCTGGCAGAAGCCGAACTGAGCATGATCTGCTGGGGTACCGAGATGTTCCCCATGAGTATTACTACGGAATCCAGACGTTGCGCGCTTTAGAAAACTTCAATATCAGCGGTGTTACATTGAAGTTTTTTCCGGTTTTGATTGAAGCTTTTGCCAGTGTCAAAATGGCGGCAGCAGAAGCCAATCACGAACTTGGAATTCTGGATGGTAAAATCAAGCAGGCGATTGT
>Ga0209045_1002886_pt1 | contig 11837 bp, 9 predicted proteins | sample SaaInlLV_10m_DNA_4_FD_184664 | JGI IMG/M metagenome (GOLD analysis project Ga0209045, IMG submission 184664) | Marine microbial communities from expanding oxygen minimum zones in the Saanich Inlet - Saanich Inlet SI072_LV_200m_DNA (SPAdes) (version 2) | ecosystem: Environmental > Aquatic > Marine...
CAATATAAAGTCAAGACCTGCAGCGAGATCATTGGTACCCACATTCATGACCTGACATTCCATCACATTGTAGGCTGCAATGATTGCCTGGGCTACCTCTTTTAAGTGAACACGCTGTGCTTCTGCAATATATGGGTATTTGAACAATGCATCTCCAGCATCAACAAGGTAAGTTGCCTCTTTTTCTGCAAGTCCCTTAATTATCGTATGCTTCCTGGCAAGACCGCCAAGTGGATTAGATCGTCAGCCGCAGGGACCTACTTCCCCATCATTGCTGGCTGCAACCATGAGGGTGAACTCATTTGGATTATATTTGGGAGTTGTCTCACTTTTACATCCCACTGCCACCAGGACAATGAGCAGGAGCATCAATCCTGAACGTTTAAGAAGTAACTTCATTATTTTTCCTGATTCAACCTTTATTCATAAGTGCTTCAATTTCAGATATCTCTTTAGGAACAGCAGCTGTGAGGTTTTTGTTCCCCGATTCAGTAATGACAATATCGTCCTCTATTCGTATCCCAATACCGCGGAATTTTTCAGGCGCTTTGGATTTTGAATTGACATAAATACCAGGTTCCACGGTAAATGTCATACCGGGTTTAAGCACGATGGATTCACCATCAGCCATATAGTTACCCATATCATGTACATCCAATCCCAACCAATGACCGGTTTTATGCATGAAATAGTCTTGATAACTCTCATTTTGAATAACTTCGTCAGCAGTGCCCTTTAACAATCCAATCTCTATCATCCCCTCAACAAGAAGCCTTAAATCGATATCATGGAGTTCCTGAAAGGTGACCCCTGGTTTTGAAGCTTCGATGACTGCCTTCTGGGCTTTAAGAACTACTTCGTAGATGGCCTTCTGGGATTCAGAAAAATGGCCATTTGCAGGAAAGGTTCTGGTTATGTCTGCAGCATACATATCGTATTCGGCTGCTGCATCAATGAGTATCATGTCACCATCAACTATTTGGTCACGATTTTTGATGTAATGCAGGACGGTGGCATTGTCCCCAGCCCCGACGATTGATGTATAGGCAGGACCTGAACTCCCTTCATGGACAAAATGACTCTCAAGCACAGCCTGGAGTTGATACTCATACATACCTGGTGAACAGGCCTGCATGGCTTTTGAGTGAGCGTCAGCAGAGATATCTGCAGCTTTTTGCATAAGCTCCAACTCATGCTCATCCTTGATTAGTCGCATACTATGAGTGAGAGAACCCACAGATTCGAGACCCACTGGTCCTCCCCCGGTCCTTTGCACTTCTTTGCGCACCTGCCCAACATGGTCAAGCATTTTGTACTGGTGAACCTTATCATGATTCAGGTTAGTATATACTTTTGACGACGTCTTCATGGCAGCTAGTGCGGCTGCTTGGAATTCGGCAATATCCAGTGCCTGATCAGCGTTATACTTTGCAACCGTATCTTCAAAACTGAGTCTCCAACCGGTCCATACTTCCTTTTTAGGGTCCTGGGGAAGCACAAATAGAGTGAACGGATTTTCCTTATTGTTGGGATCGATAATGCAAGCAGATCCAGGTTCAGTATATCCCGTGAGATAAAAGAAGTCCGAATCCTGTCTGTAGGGGTATTCGGTATCATTTGTACGAATTTGCTCAGGTGCCCCTTTCAGAATAGCAACACCCTTCCCCATAAGATTTATCAAGTTTTGTCGGCGTTTATTATAAATATTGCTGTTAACCATATTATTTCAATGCTCCTATTATAAGACGATGAAAATAAATTGAGTGACCCCCGTGAACAAGGTACAACTTTATCGATTCTTGATTCCCAATGTGACGGTTTTCAGGTTTATAGCTTGGCTATTCCAATTGGTTTCACCCATGCTCCTCTTTAGATTGAATAGTAATGAACACACCAATCGAAGGAATTTTCACATAAATGAGTTCTCATTTCTCTGAGTCACTTGAAACCCTAACCCGCTATCAGCGTTATCAAAGTCGAGTGGTGAACATTGGCGATATTCCCATGGGTGGAGACAATCCCATTCGAGTTCAATCCATGACAAACACCAACACCATGGATACTCTGGCCACCGTTGAACAAACGATTCGTCTGGTGGATGCCGGTTGTGAATATGTCAGAATTACTGCCCCGAGTGTCAAAGAAGCCCAAAATCTGGCCGCAATAAAAGCTGAGTTAAAGAAACGGGGCTACACCGTTCCTCTAATCGCAGATATACATTTTGTGCCACGAGCAGCTGAAGAAGCTGCCAAATTGGTAGAGAAAGTGCGCGTGAATCCAGGGAATTACGTAGATCGTAAAAGATTTCAAGAACTGGAATACAACCAGAACGAGTACCAGGCCGAATTGGATCGCATCGAAAAGAGATTCACACCTCTGGTGAATCTGTGCCGAGAAGAAGGAACGGCTATGCGCATAGGTTCCAACCACGGATCACTTTCGGACAGAATCCTCAGTCACTATGGTGATACTCCACAGGGCATGGTTGAGTCAGCCATGGAATTTGTGCGGATCTGTGCAGCAAATCAATACCATGAGCTGGTCATCTCCATGAAAGCCAGTAATACTCGGATCATGATACAGGCCTATCGATTGCTGGTGCATCAGATGCATCGTGAGGGATTTAGCTATCCCCTCCATCTGGGAGTGACTGAGGCTGGTGATGGTGATGATGCACGCATCAAATCATCACTGGGAATTGGTTCTCTCCTTCGTGATGGCCTAGGTGACACAATCAGGGTTTCACTAACAGAAGCTCCAGAGGCAGAAATTCCAGTGGCACTTTCAATCGTAAAATCAATTGAAAGCCTTCCACAGCACCAGGCTATTGCGCCTCTATCCAATCTTCCAATCAATTTATTTGAATACCAGCGCAGAGAGACCCCAGCGACAACATCCATTGGTGCAGACAATGTCCCCGTCGTCATAGCTGACCTATCTGAAATGAAAGAGGTCAACGACGATCTACTGATCTCAGCTGGATACTATTTTGATTTGTTAAGCAATACCTGGATAAGTGGTGATCAGGGAGCAGATATTCTCTATTTTGGTCAGAATACTCCAGATATTCGACTTTCAGATAATACGCTAAGACTCTATGACTCAGAGATATGGACTGATTTGATGCCCAAGGATAGTTGCTATCCATTATATACTCTGGATTCGTATTCATCTGCGTTGGTAAAACATGATGTAGCCAATTTCATTCACATTAGTACAAGCACATCAATCGATGAACTGCCCAGAGCGTCCAATATTATCTGGCTTCTCGGTTCGGACAATGAACATCAAATCGCTGATTTGCGAAGATTCATTTTTGAATTAATGAACATGGGAATCCAGCAGCCCGTCATCCTATTAAACCGATTCACAGATCAGCACCGTGGGGAATTCTTGCTGGCTGCATCTGCTGAAATCGGCTCTATTCTAAACGATGGTCTGGCTGATGGCATATGGTTGCGGTCAACCCAGCTTGAGACCAAAGATCTGAATGAAATTGCATTCGGTGTCCTACAGGCCAGCCGAAGTCGTATGACCAAGACTGAATACATCGCCTGTCCCTCCTGTGGTAGAACTCTTTTCGATTTGGAGGAAGTGACTGCTCAAATCCGTGAACGTACCAGTCATTTGAAGGGTGTTAAAATTGGGATCATGGGTTGCATTGTGAATGGACCCGGTGAAATGGCAGATGCTGATTTTGGCTATGTTGGTACTGGGCCAGGCAAAATTTCTCTATATCGTGGTCAGATGGTGGTTCGACCTCATGTCCCACAAATTGAGGCCGTGGATTCATTGATTGACCTGATAAAAAGTGAAGGCTATTGGATCGATCCTTGATTCCATCATTTTTTAACCAGGATGGCGTTGGTAATTCCTGATTAAGTAGTCCTTGTTCTTAGGTATTTTTTTGTATACTGTATTTGAATCTGAGCTTAGATTTAGCGTATTATTAATAAACCAGTAGGAAATTCTATGAGGCACCCTCTTTTTTGCATTGCAGTTTTCACATTATCCCTGTTCCAGCCCTCGTTTGCTCAAGATGCCAGAAACCTTGGCACTGCAGAAGAGCATGTAGCCTTTGCTCAAAGTATTTATTGGTCTGCCCTGACTCCCTCTGAGAAGCAGACTTTTCTGTTCGCCTATATTTCCAGCGCATATGAAATGCGTAAACTCGTCAATTCTACTATCGCCACCTCTCCACGGAATACGCATCAATTTAATGAGGAAATTGATAATTTATTTTTGATCTGGCAAAATCTTTTGGTTATGGAAGACAATGGCGATGCAGCCATGGATGAATTCATCGGTTGGATTGATCTGTATTTCGAAATTGACGCTAACAAATCAAATCCATTTATCAATGCCATAAAATATGCCCATCAAAAAATCAAATCTGACGATAAATCAGTCCTGGAATTGTTCTGGGGTAAAAAAACAGCTCCCGACTCCCGACTTCCTAAGGACGAGGTTCTTGAGCAAAAGGCGATCGAACGCAAAATCGCTGCATCTGAAGCAAGAAAGAGTGTTGATTCTGCTGTGGAGATAGATCCTCCCATGGCATATAAGCCCCTGGGCGCCTCGCCTACCACTGCTTTTCTCCTCACTGATGAGGAGCTCAGAATCATTGCCCTGGCTGTTGAAACAGAATGTCTAAATAAGAATCAGCCTGATGCTTTACAAGATCCTGTCAGACTCGAAACTCTCGCTCGCAAACACGGCTTTGAGAGTATGTCCGCTTTCAATCTTAAATTTTCACATGCTCAATCAAATGAGCAGCGCTGGAAATACATGAACAAACTCATTATCGAACAGGCTTTCGATCAAAACTGTATGTAAGATCCTGTTCCATAACTTGATCTAGAGAATATGTCCAGCTAACCAGGTACATTCTCTACCGCTCCACTCTAAAACAGTATCCTCATTAGAAAGGTTTTCTTGCCTTTCAATTTTGTCATTCTTCAAAAAGGAGTTTGCTATGCTGGCACGTGTATTAAGCAGTTCACTAATTGGAATAGATCCCTATCTGGTTGAAGTCGAGGTCAATGTTGAGGGCCACGCCTTTCGATACTCAACGGTTGGACTACCAGAGTTGGCAGTGAGAGAAAGTAAGGACAGGGTGATCTCAGCCATCAAAAATAGTGGGTTCAGATTCCCACCCAAGGCATACACAATCAATCTGGCCCCTGCTGACATTAAAAAAGAGGGCTCAGCGTTTGATCTTCCCATCGCCATTGGCATTCTGGCCGCTTTGGGGATAGTCATCCATGAAGACCTCGATGACTATGTGCTTATGGGTGAATTGTCATTAGATGGTACTCTACGTGGCGTAAAGGGGGCTCTACCTTCAGCTGTGGGTGTACATGAGCATGAGATGAAGGGACTCATTCTACCCGCTCAGAATGCCCGTGAGGCAGCTGTAACTGGAAATATTGATGTTATACCCATTAACACCTTGCTGGAAGCCATCCGTTTTCTAAATGGGGAGCAAATAATTGAGCCAGTAGAAGTAAATGCAGAACATCTGTTTTCAGAAGCACAGTGCTATCCAGTTGATCTAGCTGATGTCAGAGGACAAGCCCATGTAAAGCGGGCACTTGAAGTAGCTGCATCAGGTGGTCACAATGTCCTCATGATAGGTCCTCCTGGATCAGGCAAAACCATGCTGGCTAAACGATTTCCAACCATTCTTCCTCAAATGACTCTCGAGGAAGCCCTGGAAACCACCAAGATTCATTCCATAGCAGGCATGGTCAAAACTGAAGGTCTTGTAGCCACCCGACCTTTCAGATCACCTCATCATACCATTTCAGACGCTGCATTGGTTGGTGGTGGTCGTATTCCGCGCCCAGGAGAGGTTAGTCTGGCGCATCATGGTGTGTTATTCCTGGATGAACTGCCGGAGTTTCAGAAAAATGTACTGGAGGTGTTACGACAACCTCTTGAAAACACAGAAGTCACTATCAGTCGTGCCAGCATGAGCCTCACCTATCCTGCCAATTTTATCCTTCTGAGCGCAATGAATCCCTGCCCCTGTGGTTATAGCAGTGATCCCCGGCATGAATGCACCTGCAGCAGTGTAGGCATTCAGAAATACATGGCTAAAATCTCTGGACCACTTCTAGATCGGATTGACCTGCATATAGAGGTACCAGCAATCCCCTTTGAAGCCTTATCCAGTAAAGAAGAAGGAGAATCCTCATATGAGGTCAGAAAGCGGGTTCAGTTAGCCAGGAACACTCAAATCAAACGCTTTGCAGATGAGCCACATATTCATTCCAATGCTGATATGCCGCCAAAAATGATCCGAGGGCTCTGCAAGGTTGATGGTGAGTCAGCTTCCTTGCTTAAATCTGCTATCACCAACCTCGGTTTAAGTGCTCGAGCCTATGATCGCATTCTTAAGGTTTCACGGACAATAGCTGATCTATCAGAGTGCTCTGAAATTCGAGCTGAGCATATATCAGAAGCCATTCAGTACCGTACTCTGGATAGACAATTATGGATGTCCTGATTAGCAATTCATGCGTTTTTGAGTTGGTGGGTTAGTGTCTCCCTGAGGATGAGCACTTCGGTCAACTCAGTACAATCTGCGCAGTGTTTCGAAGGGAGTATTTTTCTATTTGGCGAAGTTTCTGAGTTTTGGTCTCATAGACTCGATTATTGGGCCATATCGTATCATTAAATGCATATGCTGATTTCAGTGTTGCTGTAATTAACTGTGGGATAGAGTGTTACGGGATAACGCCGTGGGATACATAATCCCTAGCCGTTCAACTTGAACATGTTAAAAAGCCCCAGACAATTGTCTGGGGCTTCCATAAGTGTGGCACAGTTACTGGTTATTTGAGATACAACATCTTGATCGTTTGACTATACTGTCCGGCTTGGAGTCGAGTAAAATAGACACCCGTAGTCACTTGATTCCCGGATTGATCCACCCCACTCCAGTTGATCTCATAGTGACCTGCAAGCTGCTCTTCATTCTCAAGAGTAACGACTTCTCGACCGGTCACATCATAAATAGTGATATTTACATTTGAGATTTCTGGCAAATCGTAGTTGATTGTGGTAGTGGGGTTGAAGGGGTTGGGGTGGTTCTCATACAAGCTGGGTTCCGCTATTCCTGAAAAATCATGGTCATCAATTTGTACCGCTCCAGTGGGATGAGGATTTGCCTGAAAGAATTTCATGATCTCATCATTCGCAGAAATATCCCGATTGGATAATCCAGGTGTTGTCACACCAGGCCATCGGTGTTTTCCATTATTTATCCTATAAAACAATACTTCTGTTTCTGCCTCACAATTCTGGTATGTAATCAAAGTTACGGTACTACTATCTTCAGTGTTGATATTGGGTAGATCCGTGACAAGCGAATCTGATATGCAGCCATTGGCATGAGCAAAGAAGGATGGAGTAGCGGCAATGGGTGGGTAATTCTGGTCTCCAGCTTCTGGAAACCAGGGGTCATCTGTCCCAAATATCACGAGGGCTGAGATCGGTCTTGAGGGCTGCAATGAATCCAGATGATGATAGTATAGGCCACCTGACACACCTGCAACAGAAGCTACCTTATCTGCGAGTACACAGCCGAGATAGAAAACCATTTCTGCTCCAGTTGAAAATCCAGTCACATGGATTCTGCTCGAGTCCACATTGTAATTGGATTTGATATCATTGATCAATTCTTCCGTAAAGCTGATATCATTATGACCAGCAGAATATGCACCTGGGACATTCCAACCGTAATCTGAATCCCCCCAAATTAGATCTGTAACAACGAGTCCCTGTGGATAAACAACTAAAAACTCTGCCGTATCTGCATCAACATTCATAACAGTATAGTTCATATGTAGATCTGCAGTGTGAGTGTACCCATGAAAATTAATGATAACTGGCCATGCATTTTGACCAGTATAAGTAGCTGGGGTATAGGTTTTATAAGTTCTCGTTGTATCAAAATGTGTGAATGAATGCGTGAAAACGGTTCCAGTTTGACAGAAGCATATCTTTGTGATTATAGAAATCACTATAGATATATTAATAATAATCCTGATCATGCTGTCCCCCTATCGGTTGGATTCCCCAAGTGTTGAGCAGTGAGAAGGAGTCTCAGATGAGGTAGATCGAGATCGAATGTGAATGTGGCAACTATAATAACCTTATTTCTGCTAATTAGCAAATGGAGTGGAGGAAGCAAGCGGTCTTAGATATATGTGCTACACCTATGATCTATCAGAGTGCTCTGAAATTCGAGCTGAGCATATATCAGAAGCCATTCAGTACCGTACTCTGGATAGACAATTATGGATGGCGTAGCTGGGTTCTTGAGTTTTATGCACTTTATGAGTTTGAGAGTTAATATGGTTTATGAGTTGGTTGGTGATGCGGTTTTTGGGTTGACCTGGGGTAGCATTTTAGCTTGAGGACGACCAATTTGGCGTGATACTTTCACTTTATCAAGGAACTCTATATGCCTGACTGTCAGAGAGATTGCCCCAAAGTCCTCTTCTACAAGGCCGCGCAAAAGATAGGGACGTGCATTGCTGAGCATACGACAAAACTTCCGATAGACTTTTGGAAAGAAGACGGTTTCATATATGGCTGTCGTATCCTCAAAGCTAATGAACTCCATAGGTTCATCATTTTTCGTATGAACCACCTTTCCCGTGATAAGCCAGCCAATCACTGGCACTTCCTTCCCGATGTACTTCCGTAGATCGCAGGCCCGTACATAGGTCAAATGCTGCAGTAGCTTTGCGTACAGATTCAATGGATGACGTGAGATAAGAAAGCCCAATACATCGGCCTCATGGATGAGCATTGTTTTTTCAGAGTATGCCCCTGTGTCAGGAATGTAGTAGCTGTCACGTTCATTTAGATCCAGCAGAGATACTGGTTTATCACGTCGCTGTTGGCTGGCTCTGGCCTGATACAGCTGCCACATGAGTCCAGGTCGAGCTTCTATGCCTTCTACACCATCAAAGCAGCCTGCTTTTATCAGGATGCGAACATCTGACTGGTCCAGTTCAGGCATGCGTCTTAAAAAACTCTCAAATGAGTCAAAACGGCCATTTGACTCGCGCTCAGCAATGATGTGCTCCAGAGCTGTTCGTTTGATCCCCTTAAGTTGCATAAAGCCGATCTGCACCCAGTCATTTAGCCCAGTATGGCGAATTTCTGAGATATTGATACTGGGAAGCAAGACTTTCAGACCAAGACGACGTGCTTCAGAGTAATACCCAAAGGTGGAGTAGTAACCACCCAGATTGGTCATGACGGATGCGATAAACTCCGCAGGATAGTGGGCTTTCAGGTAGGCTGATTTGAATGAAACCAGAGCATATGAGGCAGAATGGGGCTTACAAAAGGAATAGCCTGAAAAGGACATGATCATTTCCCAGAGGGTCTCGATGATGCTATCTGCCACACCATTCTGACGGGCACCCCTCACAAACTTCTCACAATAATCACGGAGCTTGGCCTCTTTGTGTTTCTTGGACATGACCTTACGCAATTCATTGCCTTCATCAGCATTAAAACCGGCAAGACGCATGGCGACTCTGGTGACATCTTCCTGGTAAACCATTATGCCATAGGTCTCTTTGAGGGTTTCATCAAGTAAGGGATGAAGCGGATCATAGTCACCACCATGGAGGCGACGGACAAATTCCCGGATCCATTTGTTGGCTGCAGGGCGAATAATACTGGAGGCAATGACCAGGTTTTCATAGTCACCGGTTTGCATCTTGCTCAGCAGTTGCCGTGTGGCTGGAGACTCAACATAAAAGCAGCCCATGGTGCGGGCAGTACGGATAAGTTCCTGCGTTCGTAAATCTTCAAGGGGGTTTAGCTTCCAATATGGGATATCTACTCCATAATGTTCATGGACATCGGCTAGAATATCCCGAATAACAGCCAGGGAACGATTCCCGAGAAGATCAATCTTAATCAATCCAAAGTCTTCTGCCTGATCTTTCTCCCATTGGATAATCTGAACTCCCTTGGGTGCACGCTGGATCGGGACATAGCTTCTGATTTCCTGTGGTGTCAAGACAACTCCCCCGGGATGCACGCTCAGGTGTCTGGGAAATCCAGCAAGATAGAAGCCATTACGGATTATCTCTGGCCAGGGGTTCTTAAGGTTAAGATCACTGAGCAAAGGATTGGTGGCTAGCTCCTCAAAGGGGTCACTGACATACCAGAGATGGGACAGACGCTTCGTTACAATGCCTATCTCGCTCTCAGTCAAGCCATACACCTTGGCAACTTCTCGAATAGCAGCTCGCGCCTTGAAAGTGACATGATTGCAGATCATGGCTGAATGGGAGTCACCATAAGTGTCAAAGGTGTACTGCAGAATATCGTCACGGGTATCCCAGGGGAAGTCTACATCAATATCTGGTGGATCCTTGCGCCCGGGAGATAAGAAGCGTTCAAAAAAGAGATTATGGCGGATGGGATCAACATGGGTGATTTTCAATGTGTAGGCAACAATACTGGCCGCAGCACTCCCCCGCCCACATGTGATCGGTGATTGCTTGACGATATCCTGAACCGTGAGGAAGTAATTGGAAAAACGTTTCTCCTTGACTGTCTTTAACTCATGCTCAATACGATCGCGAATTCGATCGGTGATATTGCCATAGCGTTCCTGAGCGCCCAGGTAGACACGATTTTTTAATTCCTGGTAGTCCCTGTTATCATTGGAATCAGGAAAGATGAAGTTGTCCAGCGGAGGCCTCCACTGACATTTCGCAGCAATTTCCACGGTACGATCCAGGGCCTCTTCAGCAAAGGGTAGTACATCAAGCGTCTCTGCGCGACTATGGAGATAATTATCAATGGGAATGAGTTCTTCTTCAGGCAGGCGTGACAATTTGGTATTCAGATTGATGGCGCGCATGATGCGATGAAGCTGATGTCCCTTTGGTGAGCCCATGTATGCAGGGATATTAGCCACGGATGGAAAGCCTTTCTCACGAGCCCAGTGGTACAAACTGTAACTGCCTGATTGCAGGGAGACATATACATCTTTGGACTGATAGGCCTCCAGCAAATCACGGTCCCGGGTCAGCATGACCAACCCTTCCAACCGTCCTGTGAGACACTTGAGCAAATCGAAGCTTTCATCAGCATGGCGCTGGCTGATCAGGCGACAAAGATTGGAATAACCTGTGATGTCTTTAACCAGCAGAACCACCTTGCGTGTCTGTACATCATCCAATGTTGCCCCAACAATCATATCCAGACCACGCTCTAGCGCAGTTTGGTAAAGGAAGATCATACCATAGAGATTGTTGGTATCAGCAATGGCAAATTGGGTATAACCCTTCTTGACCATGAAATCGCACAGGTGTTTGGGAGAAAGGGTTCCTCTGAGTAGCGAGTAGTGGCTATGGACTTCGAGGGGGATCATATCATTGGAGTCCGCTGTCAGGATGGGGTCGGATAGATCTCTGGTAGGCAATTAATTTTGGTCGCAAGGCATCATAACCACGCTCAAAGCGTTTTACCTCGGCCTCCTTCAAGTACTTGAGCTCCTTGGCAACCAGCAGTTGGGCATAAATCTCATTCAGAGCTCCCAGGGCAACATCTACAGCGTGCTGACGGTCCTTGGTGGTGCGTCTGGAAGTCCCCTCAGCCAGAATAGCCGGGATACTCACTGCAGCTCGTTGAAGCTGAGCGGTCATACCCATACGTTCTTTATCCGGGAATTGTGAGGTAATCGTATAGATGTATTTGGCCATAAGTATTGCACGCTGGAAAACATCCAGCCCCTTAAAGGTTGCCACTCTATATCCTGACTAAGCTGCCCGCTGCACCATCTCTGGTTT
>Ga0209045_1002892_pt1 | contig 11824 bp, 8 predicted proteins | sample SaaInlLV_10m_DNA_4_FD_184664 | JGI IMG/M metagenome (GOLD analysis project Ga0209045, IMG submission 184664) | Marine microbial communities from expanding oxygen minimum zones in the Saanich Inlet - Saanich Inlet SI072_LV_200m_DNA (SPAdes) (version 2) | ecosystem: Environmental > Aquatic > Marine...
TCAATTCTTTGTCTGGACTCACATGTTGATTTGCTCCTTCAACAACTTCCTTGATTAAACTATATCTGAATTCCTTCCATTCCTTAGATTGAGTTGGATCATCCATCTCATCAACTGATAGTCCATACTCTTTCCTAAACCTGCTTTTGCAGTTTTCACAATAGCAATAATCATATTCAGGATATTCTTTGTCCTGTACAATACCGTATGTAGGTTGCAGTGCAATGGGCAATATCACATCTGGATGGCGAATATAATCGAGATGCATTCCTGCTAATCCTTTAATTTTCGATAATTCATTAACTTTAGAATTTACATATTCTCTCGCTTCCATATTTGACGGGCACAACCATTTATAATAAGGTACATAAGCTGGCTTGTTATAGCTTGTATCACCATTCCGATTAACATTATACCAATCAGGATGATTTTCAATTATCTTTTTGTCATTGCAGTTGAGTGTCCACATCCAGGCATGAATTTCCAGTCCTTTTAATAAGGCTAATGGAATAATTTCATTCAAACGGTCAAGGCCAGCACCCAATAAAACTGCATCAAAACCTGCATTTCTAATTTTTGCAAAAGCATTTTCCCAATCTTCGGTTGAAAAATCCTTTTTATCATGCATCCAAATCCAATGCTTTTGACTGTGACTATTTTCTAAATAAAACAAATCCTCCCTATTGTACAGCTTTTCTGAAAGGTTAAAATCCTGAAATAAAAGATACCCCCATTTTTGTGGAATATGCATATTTATTTCTCCTTGTGGACTCCATACCCAGTTCTGTTCAGGCATTTCCTTAACTGTTCCTTCATAACACATTTTTATAAACCTACTACCAAAGGTCTCAATGTGCCATTGCACTCTTGAAAAATTTAATCGCCAGACTTCATTGTTTTTAGGAATAATATTTTTCTCATGTAAGTATTTCAAAGATTCAAATGGAATGGCTATTTCAATGCTCCAAAATCTGTCTTTATCATCCATTTTATTAATGGTTCCTTCAATATGAACAGCCGTTTTTAAACCTTCTATGTCAAACTGATTAAGTGCAATTCCTTGCTTTGAATAAGGTTTATTCAGCAATAGATCCCATTCTGTCCCAAAGGCATTGATTTCCAACTCTGCATAAAACTTTCCATCACTATCAGGATCAATAAAAACCTCAAAATCATTATCATAAAAAATGACGGTATCTCGTTGTTGAAGTGTTGCCCAAATGTGAGGTTCTTCTAAATAAGCAGCGATATAAAGATACTCATCATCCCAAAGCATTTTTACTTTGGTTTCATAGGCTGGTTGAGGCATTTTATCCCCTTCAATATCCAAGAAACTATCTGTCCAATTTGCTTTTTCCCATGCAGCCTCTTCTATCCTGCCATCAATTTTTATTGATTGTTTTGTTTTAATACAACGATAATGCTTAGGGAGTTGAGCAGTTGCGATTAAATTACATACAATTATTGCAGATAGAAATAGTATTGATTTTTTCAATTCGATGCTTTAAAGAAAGAATTATAAAGGCTTAAAAATAAGCTTTTTCGGTTAATTGGTTAAGTTTGAAAATGAAATTAATAAAATGATTTAGAATAATCCAATTTACATATAAAAATTACTCATGTATATGAAAATCAATTTGTTTGCCCTACCCTAAATGGAGCAAAATGATTTCATTCCTACCCATTAAGGACAGGGGAAATAAATAAAATCGTGTACATTTGTTTAATGGGAAAAATATTATTGTAATGTAATCTTTAATATCTTCTTGTATTTTAAATTGAATAAAATCATACAATTAAATGGAATTAAAAGGAAAATTAATAAAACTTCTCGAATTGCAAAGTGGTGAAGGTAAAAACGGTGTTTGGCGTAAACAAGAATTTATAGTTGAAACAACAGGACAATATCCTAAAAAAGTCTGCTTTAGTTTGTGGGGTGATAAAGCGGCTCAAGTTGGCGGAAAAGAAAATGCTGATGTAACTGTTTTTTTTGATATTGAAAGTCGCGAATACAATAACCGCTGGTATACTGAAGCCAAAGCATGGAAAGTAGAAGCTGGTGCAGGTTCATCAAGTGATTACAACCAAGAAACGCCACCTGATGATATTGACATGAATCAGGATGTTAGTGATGATGAGTTACCTTTTTAAAGTTATCATCCTTCGGTGAATCAATAGTTTACAAGAAAGTTGTTGTTCCTTTTAAGGGATGATAACTTTTTTAATTTCAGGCACTTTGTTCTCTGACAATATTGTTACAAAATAACAACCTGAATAATCAGAAAAATTAATTTGCTGCTCTGCATTATTCCATGTGTTGACTATTCTTCCAAATAAATCAATCAATTGAATATCTGAACCGATGTGTTGATCTGAAAGAATCAGCTGTGAGCCATGAATTTGAATCAGATTTTCATCAATATTGGCCTTTATATCCAACAAATTATCATAGGTAAAAACCAATTCAAAACGATCTGTGTATGTTGCACTTGCTAAGTGAATGTCAAAATCGGTCAATTCATCCAGCAGAACTTTTGTATCAGTTAATTTGTCTATCAGATACACCTTCAAACCGGCAGGAATATTTTCCTTCCTGTTTAATTTGAATTGATAATGACCACTTGTATTAGCATCAATTCCTAATTTGACAACATCCCTACCAACAACATAGGGTCTTCCTTGAATGGCATATTCTTTATCTAATCCATCTATATATGAGTATAAAGCCAGAAATGCATTTCCTTTCAGTTTATGTGCATCATACATATTGTCAAAGCCTTCTGTTGCTTCATTTGTAAATCCTACTAATATTTCATTATAGACATTATTTTTATCTGTTACACTGATATAAAATCGTTGTACAGGATCAATTTCAGGTGTAAAAAAAGTTGCACTAAAAGCTGATTTCATATCGTGATTAAAAGTCACTTTTGTTGGGCTACCACTTTGACTTTGTACAAAGAAACCTTGCCCTAATGCTATACTATCAGGAGAATTTCCAGAACCATTATTCCCTTTTGTAGTACCTGTCAGTGTCCATGATGCAAAATCACTAGTAGAAGGACTTCCGCTTTCATCCCAGAAATGAAGAGTTCCATAAATATATGTATTTGATCTTGCATTTTCATTCAAAAAAGCTCTTGGTGAAACAGAACATGGATACGGATTACCAATCAAATTCCAATCATCTTGATTAGAACTGATTGCTGGTTCTATTGTAACAGTATTTAGAATGCCTTCAAAACATATAATTTTTGAAGTTGTAGAAGCATGAGAATATGGAATTGTATAACTAATACCTAAGTCCATGTCAGTCGAGGCAAATACTCTTGTCCATTTGCTATTAATCCCTCCTCCTAAAGAAGGATCATATTTATAAGCATTAAAATTTCCCAAATTCCCATCCAGAATCGAACTTATTTTTGCATTAGATATTGGTGCGGAAACAAAATGAGTCTTGGCAGTTGTGGAAACTTCAATATATCTTTCACAAGTTGCAGAAATACCTGAAGATGAAGTTATAAGAGAGCCTGTACTTGTTGCATTTGATTTGACAGTAATCCCATCGATTCCTGGAATATTTGATAATGATCCTGAAATAATTAACTTTCCATAAATTGTAATAGCATCATTTGTTTGTATATAAATATCACCAGCTGGACTTGCTCCATTTCCGCAACAATTTACTTCACAATTTTCGGATATAACAATATTCAAATGATTTGAGGTAGTTTGATTATTGTCTAGTGCATCTCCATTAAATCTTAATTCGATATTCATTGAAATTGTCAAGTTTGTATTACCAATAGCATTTTTTCTCATTCTATTTACAGTAAAACTACCTGTGCCATCTATTACACAATTACTTCCATTTATATTAAAAGAGATTGCATCATCATTCCCTAATCCATTACCAATAGTACCATTACAGCTAATATTTGAATAAACATTTAAATATCTTAATGATGTCATACCTGTGTAATCTGCCCATAATTTCCCTCCATTTGCAATTGATATATTTTTACAATCTCTTGTTCCTGAATAGGGTATAATTACTGTATGCGTATTTAATATTTCAACATCAGAAGTTGCAGATGGAATATTTATTGTTGTATTCCAAGAGCTTCCATCATATTCTTCCCAAGTTGTACAATTTGTCCACGAACCACTTGTTGCGGATCTAAAATCACCAGTAACCTGAGCGTAAATAATAAAACAATGAAAAATGAATAAAAAGAAAAGGAATATCTTTTTCATATCGTTGATTTTAAAGCATGTAGTTATTTCTGAAGAAACAACAAATTACATATTTTATTAATAACTATATGCGTTATATCTATAAAATTTGATATCAAATTTCATTTTGTTTTTATTTGCTGATATTTTTAAATATGATTTACCTTTGCACCCGCAATAAGGCTCTGTAGCATAATTGAATAGTGCACCTGACTACGGATCAGGAGGTTGGGGGTTTGAATCCCTCCAGAGTCACACTGTAAATCAATCGGTTACGCAATTTTACCTGTGTAACCGATTTTTATTTGCATACAATTTGCATACATATATATGCCATTTCCATGAACTCTGACTCAATTAGTAAGCAAATAGAATAACAACTTAGTAAGTTTTCAATGTGCTATTCAGGCAACTGGTTGAATTACTATTATGGCCTACTCATAAGGATTACAAAAGAATTTGAAATCTATTTGCAAACAATTTGCAAACAATTCTGGGGTATTAGCTCAGTTGGTTTAGAGCGCTACCTTGACAGGGTAGAAGTCACTGGTTCGAATCCAGTATATCCCACTGAAGGTTTTCAATTAGTTTTGAAAACCTTTTTTGATGCCCTAATCTTATTTCCTTTCAAAAAAAATCATAAAATATTATGTGGTTTTAACAATGTTGTTATATTTGTGATTTCAACAAAACTTTTGTAATGATCGAAAAGGGTAAGAAGATAACGATAAAGTATTTTTTAAATATCAGGTTGCCATTTGAACCAGAGTTTTATGAAATTACTGAGGATGACAAAGATTCAACAGAACTTAAAAAATATTATCCTTTATATTTTCAAATCACTTATAACAGAAAAAGTACCCAACTTAAATGTTTTACAGACTCTGCATATTATCATGATATAAATGACATAGATGAAAAGATAAAAGCAGAGCTTCAGAAGCAAATGAATCTATTAAAGCGAATAGTAGCTTATGAGACCAGACATTTGCCACAATCATACTCATTAAGAGGTATTCGTGAAAGATACCTATTTTATGCAACTAGTTTGATGGAGATCATTGAGGAATCTGTGTATTCTAAATACAATGATGTTCTACCACAAACCAAGTCTGAATATATGCGCATGTTATCGCAAGTATATCCAGATAAAATCCAATTCAAAACGATCATAAGCGCAACTTTAAAACTTATTCCCGATTTTATGGATTTTGCTGATGAAAACTCAAAGATGTACTTTGTAATGTATTCATATCTTGACAAGCTATTTAATAGAATGAAATCAAGAAATGAAGAGTTTACTATCTTGGACTGGTATGATGGCAGTGCACGAGCTGTTGTGATTAATTTCATGAATGATCTTCAACCTGATGAAAATACAAACAGGTATCTGGTTTTAATAGATGAGATATTAAAGAATAGAATGAATTAGATTTTTTTAACTAATATGTTTTGATAAATAGTATTGTATAACAACATAAACAAAATCAACATGAGTAACCAAACCTTTACATTCCTACCACAAGATGTTGTAGATGAGTTATTAGAATTAGCACAAAATTTAAGAATAGTATTGCCAAAACTTCAAGAAGGATCAACCTCATCCAAACTAGGTGATTGGATTCCAGAAGAAGAAGCAAAAAAATTACTGGGACGTAAAACAACCTGGTTTTATAACAAAAGAAAATCAGGAGAATTAGATGGAAGAAAGAGAGGCAATAAGTGGTGGTATCGATTAAGTGATATTCAGGCATTCATTGAAAGTTAAAAAATAATAGACATGTCTGATATCACATACTTTCAGGAGAGGATTGGCTCTCTGAACCTTAAAGAAAAAGACTATACGGTCACACTGAGAAACTCCTCCAATCAACCATTTGAGCACAAGGTTTTTGAAGCAGATAGAAAAGGTAATATCACAATGACTCCTTTTACCTTAAAAGGTGAACTGATTTATTATGATCATCCAAAAGCTACGCCTGAAAAACCAAACGGCTATAATAATAAAGAACAAGTCTATCAGGTTACCAGGCTTTCAAAAGCAATCGTAAGTAATAATGGCGATTCTCTAAGGTATATGATTCCAAAAGGACAAGGAACCTTACCGTTTTTAACACCCTCCTTACTAGAAAAACATTCAAAACAGGAAAAAATTAAGACCCTTTTTCTGACAGAAGGAGTCTTTAAACAATATTCGGCATCCAAATATGGACTCGATATTATTGGCCTTACATCAATCACTCATTATAAGGATAGGAAAACCGGAAAACTCCATTCTGATATTCTGGAGTTAATTAAAGTATGTCAAGTTCAGAATGTTGTAATGATATATGATGGTGATTGTCTGGATATATCAAAACATGCTTTATCTCAAAATAAAGACGTAACACAAAGACTCCAGCAATTCATCAACTCAGCTATTGCCATGCGAGAACTTTTAAAAGATCTGGAAATTCAGTTTTACTTCTGCCATATCAAATCAAGAGAGCTTGATGGTCATCCTAAAGGCCTTGATGATTTATTGATCTTAAAAAAAGGGAAGGAAAAAGAAATACTCAACAACCTTCAGAAATTCAGTGAACCATCTAAATACTTTTACAAACTGGATATAACCAAAGGTTATAAACCATTGATCAACTATTTTGGCATCAATAACCTCGAAAGATTTTATGAAGACCATATCGAAGTGTTAAAAGATTATGAATTTAATTTCAAAGGGAAATTCTATCAATGGGATGAAGAAACAAACCAGCTTCAAAAAAGAATTTATATTGATAAAACTCCAATAGTCTTTCATCAAGGATTACAATTCTGGTATTACGATAAAAATGACGAGGTGAAGTTCGATTATAGTTCCATGTATGAATTTTTAAAAGCCAATGGTTTTGGGAAGTACATCACATTGGACAAAATGTTCACCTATATTAGAATAAAAGGTAAAATCGTGGAAGAAGTCCAACCATACCAGATCAGGGATTTTATTACTGACTTTTTGAAAGAATACGGAAACAGGACGATTCTAAATATGATGTTCAGAGGTGGCAAACAATATGTTTCCAAAACTTCTCTCGAAAACCTAGAAGTCTTAAATCCATACTTTCCAAAAAGTAATAAATATTCTCAACTCTTATTCTTTGAAAATTGCGTCTGGGAAATTTCTGCCAATGGAGTTAAAGAAATTAAATACCAGGACTTCCAAGGTTTTGTTTGGGCTGATCACATCATTTCGTTTAAACCCACATTATTGTCTGCCCCTTTCAATATAATGAGCTTAACAGAAAGTACTGGTTATGACATACAGATTAATAAAGAATATGACTCTGATTTCCTGTCGTATATTCAGAATACATCAAATGTATATTGGACAAAAGAAGAAAAGGGAAAAACGAGAGAAGAAAAGCTTGAAGAATACCAACACTTTTTGAGTAAAATAAATGCTTTTGGTTATTTATCACACTCATTTAACAATAGCAGTAAAACATGGGCTGTTTTAGGTATGGATAATACAGTGTCCGAATTGGGAGAAAGTAATGGCGGAACAGGAAAAAGTATTTTCGGATTCGCATTGGGAGAGCTCTTCAAATACGCTTATATATCGGGTAAGAAAAGAAATTTAACCGAAGATAACCATATCTGGCAAGGAGTTGATGAAAGAACCCGAATCATTCTTATCGATGATGTAAGGCAAAGTTTTGATTTTGAATTTTTATATCCTGTCCTGACAGGACAGCTGGTGGTAAACCCAAAGAACAAGTCTGCTTTTACAATTCCCAAAGATTTAACCCCTAAACTTTACATTTCCACCAATCATGCTCTTAAAGTCAATGGGAACTCTGATATAAGGCGACAATGGAAAATTGGCTTTTCAGATTATTATAACAGCAATCGAAATCCTGCACAGGAATTCGGTAGGATCTTCTTTGATCAGGATGAATGGCCGGATGAACAATGGAACAAATTCTACAATGTTGCAGCTTATTCTATTCAATCATATCTAAAACTTGGTAAGATAGAAGCACCTCAGCAATCAATCAGATTAAGAGAACTGATAGCAATTATGGGCAATGATTTTCTGGATTGGGCAGAAACATATTTCTATGACTCTTCAAGAAAGGATACAAGTCTTGAGAGATCCAGTCTTTACGAAGACTTCAAATTGAACAATCCAACCATTATCAAATTTTATTCTTCCAGGAAGTTTAAAGCATGCATAAAAGCTTATTGTGAATACAAAGAATATACTTTCAATCCCGAAAAGAATGGAGAGGATGACAAGCGCAACAGCATCGAATATTTTACACTTGGAACCAAATTATAGAAGTGTGATAATACAATACTATATAACTTATAAATATATCTGTACTTTAGTACTTAAGATATATATAATACAGAAATACAGTAGTTTAAGAAGTACAATTAGAGTACAGATCAGTACAGAAGTCTAAATTTGTTAGATTAAAAAGTACTGTACTTTCAGTACTGATTGTCTTTTAGGCACATGTCGTTGATTTACTGAGAGATAAAGGTTGCAAAAAGGCTTGCAGTACTAAAGTACAGTTTAAAACCCAATTTATACCAATATAATAATTCCAAAAATTCAACACTCAAAAGATAAGAAAAAAAAAATCTCATTAAATCATCAAAGGAATAACTGTTAAAATATTTTACATTTTTATTTATAATTTAAACCAAACTTAAGATGGAAACCAAAATACAAGAAATTTTAAAGCTCCTCAAAGAAGGGCGATCATATCATTATATCCAAACCACGCTCAATGTTTCACCAACAAAAATTTCAAAAATAAAGAAAGAATATCTTGACAGTCAAGCGATGGAAGAAAACGATATTGCAGAAAGTGGTAGCGGTAGTGGTAGTAGTACTACTGGTAGTGCCAAAAATCATACAAAAACGCAGAATAAAGACAGTAATCACATCCCCCCTCCTGGTAGTAGTAGTGATAGTGGTAGTGATAGCAGTAGCGACCCTAAATCAAAATATGATGTACGAAAATTGGAGTTGGAGTATGAGTTAAGGATACAAAAATTAAAATATGAGAATAGAGAAAAAGAAAGAGCATTTCAAAGAGAAAAGAATGAAAACAAGGTGCGTGAACATCAAGAGTTCAAAGATGATTATCTATTTAAACAAAAATTAAAGAAAATGAGTGAGTCTGCAAAAGAAAAGCTATTAGGCCTCGATCTTGATGATGATGAATTAGCAAAGAACAATAAATGTATAATCTATTCCTCATTAGATTTAATGAATAAACAGACTGATTAATGCTATAAAAAAAATTAGTAATGGGGAACAATACGATGTTATTGCTTCCTATTTTTTACTAGACAGTATTTTGGAAGTCCTATAGAAGAATCATATCAAAGGTTATATTGAGCACCATCAGCGTCATAAACATCATGATGGTTTGAATGATGCCTATGATTCTCTAGTATTAGATGCAATATCTTTTAAAATAAACAGTTCTTTCGAGTGCAATGGTATGAAAGCATATAGTTTATTAAATTTGGATTGTAAAGAACAGTTCTATGTTAAATAGCAAGGGCTATAAAGCCCTTTTAGGTGACAAATAAAATTGTAATATAGTTGATGAAATAATTGAGTCTTGAAACAAAGATGAAAAATAAAAAATGGCACTTCCAATTAATATAAATGAACTGATCCATGGGCATACTGTCGAATGGGAGAGGCTTGAATTTAAGCAAGGATGGAATCCAGAAGACGTAATCCACTCTATGTGTGCATTTGCAAATGATCTAAATAACTGGGGAGGTGGCTATATCATTGTCGGTGTTGCTGAAAACAATGGACAAGCAGTACTTCCTCCTGCTGGTATAGACCAAAATCAATTGGATGCCATACAAGGAGAAATAATTAACCTTGCTTATCAAATTCAACCAAATTACTACCCAATAACGAAGCCCTACTTGTTTCAAGATAAACACATCCTGGCATTATGGTGTCCTGCTGGAGATAACAGACCTTATTCTGCTCCAACGACCTTAGGAGCTAGAGCGCAAAAACAACAGTATGTTCGAATTGGTTCAAGAAGTATCATTGCTCAAGGTGAAAATCATAGAAAGTTACAGGAATTGGCTGCACGTATACCTTTTGATGACAGGGTAAACAATCAGGCGAATATTCAAAACTTCGATCTTGGATTAATTCAGGCTTATTTACAAGAAGTAAAAAGTAGCCTGTATGAAGAAAGTAAAAATATCCCCTTTGAAGATTTGTGCAGAACCATGTTCATTGCCAAAGGATCAAATGAAGATATTAGGCCTGTTAATGTTGGGCTGTTATTCTTTTGTAAAGAGCCGGAACATTTTTTCCCAAGATCTTGGATTGAATTGGTTTGGCATGAGGATTATTCTGGTAAGAATTTCAAAGAAGTTTACTTTAAAGGAAGTGTTCAAAAGCATTTAAGAGATGCCCTTTCTTTTATCAGAACAAATATTATAAAGGAAGTGGTTGTTAAGCATAAGAATAAAGCTGAAGCAGACCGGTTCTTTAATTACCCTTTTGCAGCAATTGAGGAAGCTCTTGCAAATGCAGTTTACCACAAAAGTTATGAGCTTGGATCTCCAATTGAAATACAGGTTTTCCCAGATAAAATTACCATTCTTAGTCATCCGGGACCAGTTCCTCCTGTTAATGCTAAAGTAATGGCTACCCAAAGACAAATTATTGCCAGGGATTATCGTAACCGAAGAATTGGAGATTTTCTGAAAGAATTACATCTTACGGAAGGTCGTGGCACAGGTTTTCCGACAATTTATGATGCAATGGCTAATAACAGTTCTCCTGATCCTATTTTTGAAACTGATGAAGCTAATTATGTATTAGTTACACTTCCTATTCATAAAACTGCTCTAGTTTCCGACCAAGCTACCGACCAAGCTATAAGACTAGTATTCAAAGACATAGAAGATATTATTTCTTATTGTGACCAAGCTACCGACCAAGCTACCGACCAAGCTCTTGACCAAGCTCTTGAGGTACTTAATAAAAAAGTACATAGTAGAGTGTTTGATATACTTGTTGTAACTACAAAATGGATTAAACGTGAAGATTTGTTTAATGCAATTAGTTTAAGTAATCATTCAGACAATAGAAAAAAGTACCTAGATCCACTCATAGATTTAGGATGGATTTCCATGAAGTATCCAGATAAAAAAACACATCCAAATCAAAAGTATAAAATCACAGAACCAGGTATTAATTTATTAAAACTAATAAGCAAACCATAAATCTTTGCTTAAAGAATTGGTTTTTAATGTAGAAGAAATAAACTACATTATTAATAATCATGATTTGCAAATATGTGTTCATCAGTCCATTTACTTATACCAAACTATCAGCAAAGAAATATCAGAAATGGCCAGTAAATTCAGACTATGCCCCACATATAAATGTTAACATTTGTTTGCAAATTACTTGCAAATCGATTTTAGGTTTTCATATAGTGCTTACAAATGTAGAGCTACACTATTATGGCCTTTTGTCTGTTCAGCAAAAGAAAAGTAAAAAGATCCTTTTCTTTGTACAATGCACATAAAAAAGCAGCTCGAA
>Ga0209045_1002897_pt1 | contig 11805 bp, 8 predicted proteins | sample SaaInlLV_10m_DNA_4_FD_184664 | JGI IMG/M metagenome (GOLD analysis project Ga0209045, IMG submission 184664) | Marine microbial communities from expanding oxygen minimum zones in the Saanich Inlet - Saanich Inlet SI072_LV_200m_DNA (SPAdes) (version 2) | ecosystem: Environmental > Aquatic > Marine...
GATGCATCAGGTGATGTTAATACTGTAACTGATTCAGCTACCTTTGACCTAAGAAACGGTGTATTACAATCTGACAAATCCGTATACATTATTGGATCTGACATGATCTTGACCCTCATTGAACCAGACTTCGATTTGGACAATGACCAGGCTGAGACCTATGACTTGGACTTAATTGAATGGGACTCTGATGCCGCAACTATCACCATGGGTGATCAGGACGGCGAAGGAGCAACATTTGACCCAGAACCACTTAACTTTAGAGAAACAGGTGACTCTACTGGAATCTTCCAGATTGTTATCGAAATCCCAGAAGTTTTAGCTGGTGACAGATTAGAAAGAGGAGAAGAAATTGTTCTCGAGTACACTGATTGGGGTCCATCCGGATCTGACTATGTAGGTGAAGAAGAAGAAGATGTTAACATAACAATCTTCACTTCTAACTTCGGAGCAACTGTAGAGCTTGACCAAAAAGTTTACACATGGACTGATAAAGTATACATTACTATTGTCGCACCAGATCACAATTTCGATGGTGACTTAATTGACGCAATTGGAGAAACTAGCTTAGACCCAATAAAGGTCGCAACTAGAGGATTCAATATCGACACTTACAAACTCGTCGAAACTGGTACTGACACAGGCATCTTTACTGGTGAGGTTATCCTTACTGGATTTACACACGATGCTGATGGTGACACCGCAACCGGTGACACAAGTGGTAATGATGTAACCCAAGGAACCGCAGCAGGTAATGGACCAACAGATGGAACATTGCCAGCAGATGATGATGACGGACTTACTGTCTCCTTTGAATTCTCAGAGGATGAAACTGTAGTCGGTTCAGCACTCATTAGATGGAACATTGGTGAAGTTCAGTGGCTTGAAGCAAGCTATCCAGCTAGCGGAACAGGTGTAACAAGAATTATTGATCCAGATATGAACTTAGATCCAGAAGCAGTCGACAACTTCGATGTCGATGTGTGGTCTGACTCCGATGCCGGAGGTATTGACCTTACTGTAACTGAGACTAATGAGGCAACCGGAATTTACGAAGGTACTGTGTTCTTCACAACTACTGACGAATCTTCAGGTCACAGACTCAGAGTCGCAGAAGGTGACACTGTCACCGCAGAATATGAGGACAATACATTACCAGATCCGTACACAACTGCAGATGAACTTGATATTACTGCCACATCACTAATTGGCACTGTAGTACCACCTCTCGAGAGAGCACCAGCTGCTAACTTGAGAACCGTTGATGCATTCGGTAACACCTTAGATTCTGTTTCCGTTGACCAACAGGTACAAATCAGCGCTGACTTAGCAAATGGTCAGGATAGAGAGCAAACATTTGCATACTTGGTACAGATCCAAGATGGCAATGGTGTTACAGTCTCACTAGCATGGATTACTGGTTCACTATCAGCAGGTCAATCATTCAGCCCAGCATTATCATGGATTCCAACCGAAAGTGGTAGCTACACAGCAACCGCATTTGTGTGGGAATCAGTTGATAATCCTACGGCATTGTCACCTCCAGTTAGTACAACTGTAATCGTAAGTTAAAAAAACTAGTTCACATTTTCCTTTTTTTCTTTTTTTGAATACCTCTTAACGTAAGTTATAGACAATTTTTCCAGAAGTAATATCTATGAGAACATTGACAATTAATTAAATTGAAAATTCAAATTTTATTTTCTTGTTTTATTATACTGTTATTTGTAAACACACCTGATTCTTTTTCAGAAGAACTAGATTTATCTACAAATAGTAAAGTGTATTCTCCTGCACACAATTTACAAGTATATGGAAAGGGATTACCTGAAGAAAATTTGATCATTAGAGTTTTTGCACCAGATGAATCTATTGCAAAGTTTGATCAAATAACTACTGAAAAAGATGGTTCTTTTAATTATGCATTATTAACTTGGCCTCAACCATCAACTGATTTCCCATATGGCACATATACTGTTGAAGTGATTAGCACAGAACAAAATGGCCTATCGGAAAAAATCGATATTAAATTTTCATCAACAACAGATCTACTTGATGTAACTGTGGAGAGATTTGTAAATACTTTGGTATTTGCTCCAGAAACAGCAGCAATTGGCCAACCAATTCGAGTATTTGTTCAAACTACTAGTGATGGTCTTTTGATAGGGGGCACTCCGTCAGAATTATTGGGTACAACACATGTTCATCTTCCTTCTGGGTTATCTGTTACACTCACTAATGCATTCAAAACATTACATCAAGGACTGTACTATGTAGATTATACTCCAGTTGAAGAAGGAACACACGTGTTTCATGTAGTTGCATTTAGTCAGGGTACAACATCACATGGTTCATCTGCAACAAATGTTCTAAGTCAAGATTTAGGGGGAATATCTGATCAAATAATTAAATTAAATTCAATTTTACAAGAAACATCTGGTGAACTTGATGTATTGAAATCTGAAATTGCGGGATTTGATAGTACTTTAGAACAAGCAAGTAATAAAATCGATGAAAGCACTGGTACTATTTCTACTTCTGTAGAATACATCAGTGAAGCTTCATCTCAGCTAAATTCTTTATTATTTCCAATTATAGCATCTATAGGAATTATTGTTGCACTACAAATTACAATTATTGCCAGAAGAAGATAATTATAATAATGTATGACAAGGAAATTAATTAATATGCCCAAAGTGGCGATTCTACTTTCTATAGTACTGCTTTCATTAGCATTTACAACTTCTTATGCATTTACTACTGGCGATTTAATTTCTGAAGAAAATATTGTAGATAATTTTAATTTTAATTCAGGTATTATACAAATAGATTCTGATTTCTTTAGTGAAAATAATATTAAACGGTATTTGATTTTTGGAACTGATTCGCAAAAAACAGATTTTTTAAAAAATAATTCACTATATGGAATTCAATCCGATAATGGATTTTTTTATGTGTCTACTCTTTCTGAAAAATCAGCATCATTTTTAGTTTCACAGGGTTATCAAGTAATTGAAGACTCTAAATTAGATTTTCATACATCTGATGATATAATTTTAGATGCTTCAAGAATTGGTGAAATTACTGGTTCAAGTACTGTTAAAAAAAAATATAATGCATCCGGAAATGGAACTACAATTGCAATTGTAGATACTGGAGTTGATTTCTCCAATCCTGATATTCAACATTCACTTGCAAGGGATAAATTTAATCATCCTATCATGCTTGATCCAGATGGACAAGGAATTGTTTTAACAAATTCAACTTTTTTTGCATATATTGATGATAATGAAATTATAAGAAATTACACTAAACCAATTCCTCTTCATATGACTTCATCTGCATATGTTACGTCAGATGGCGTATTTCTTGATGTATCTAAAGGCGGAAAAGGTAGTGAAATTCCAATCTACAATTCATTTTTTCCACAACTTGGAACTACAATTTTTAATGGAACTTTAACTAATGATATGAAAATTGGCGAAGATAATAGAAATTATATTAAATCAAAAAGTGGCGTATATCATCTTGGTGTAATTTACCAAGGTGCATTACAAGGGCCACTTGCTAGAATACAAGTTGTACCTGTTCTTGTGGTTGATTCATTTACTGCTGGAGTCTATGATACTATAATTCCTGATTTGAGTACTTCATGGAAAGATTATACAAGATCTGATTTAAAATCAGGAGAAGAACCTGATTATGATTTTGATTTTACTGATGAAAAACCAATAGTATTGGGCAGTGGAAATGAATTCCTTGTTTATGATTCAAACGACGATGGAAAAAATGATTTTAGTGCAGGAACAATTGGTGCAAGAGTTCTTGATGTGTATGGGGTAATTAGAAATAATTCTGTTGACGTTGATGATAATCTAAATGCAATTAATGGAACTTTACTACCTCCATTAGATCCTGATGGTGAATTTTTTGGCATAATGACTGATTTTATGGGACATGGAACATCAAGTGCTGCATCGATTACTTCACGTGGACAAGAAACATATGATATTTACAATAATACTGAAAAACATTCAATAATTGGCGTGGCACCTGATGCAAAAATTCTACCTGTCAAGGCATTATGGTTTGGTGATACTGTTTATGGATGGTTATGGTCTGCAGGATTTGAAAATAAAGATCATAATTGGGAATTTTCAGGTAATCCTCGTGTAGATATAATTTCTAATAGTTGGGGAGTATCTAATTTTCCATCTTTTAATTCATCTCCTGGAATGGATGTATTATCCTTAATTCTTAGTGTACTTGTAACTCCACATTCTTTAGATGATAATTATCCTGGAGTTACAATAATTTCTAGTGCAGGTAATTCTGGACATGGATATGGAACAATGGGATTACCTAATGCATCACCGTTTGGAATTTCAGTTGGTGCAACAACTAATAATGTGTTTGTTGGATATGGTCCTTTCAAAGATCAACCACGATTTGGAAATACAATTAATCATTATAATCATATAGTTGATTTTTCTAGTAGAGGTCCAAGTTCAATTGGTGATCCGAAACCAGATATCATGAGTATTGGTGCACATGGATTTACACCATCAAATGTTTTAAAAACTCAAAAAGATTCTAAAGATGAATCCTTTTCTTTGTTTGGTGGAACTAGTATGGCCGCACCTATTGTATCTGGGAGTGCTGCAATTCTAATGGAAGAAATGAAAAAACAATCACAAGATTATGATCCATTTCTGATCAAAAATATTTTAATGTCTACTGCAACTGATCTAAATAATGATCCTTTTACTCAAGGTTCTGGTTTAGCAAATATCGAATCTGCATTAAATTATGTTCATGGCACTGATGGAGTTTTCATTGTGTATAATGATATGTCTTATTCAAACATCAAGAAAGTAATTGAACCTGCAATTGATAACATTAATTCAACATCTATTGGGTTTGAAAAATTTCAATTTCCATCAAAATCACTCCCTATGACTAGTTGGTTTGCTGGACAATTACTTCCTGGAGATAGGACAACTTCTACATTTACCATAAAAAACCCAACTAATGACACACTCACGGTAAATATTAAATCAAAAAATCTATCTTTAATATCTAAAACACAGTTTAATGGAACTACTATTCCTCGTCAACAAGATTCTATTTTAAACAAAACTGATTCTTTTATTCCAAATTATGTACAATTATCTGATGTAAACAACCATGATGAACTTGGTGATTTTTTTAATGAACAAAACCCTATCCCTGACAAATCATCTTTGATGATTCTAAATGTGAATTTTCCCTTTACTGAATTCATGAATAGTACATCAAATGTTTATGCAGATGAAATCAAAATCTCTTCATTATATCTATACGATTGGGTTGATAGTAATAATAATACAAAAATTACCAGCGATGAATTATCTATGATAAACAGATCTGGTTCTTGGGGAACTGTTCAGGAATTAAGAGTTTCAGAACCTCAAGAAAAATTTGAGGGTATACCGTTAGTTGGAGTTTATCCAGTACCTTCAAAATATTCCTACTGGTTAGGTGACACAAAACAAAATTCAACTTCTATGGAATATACTCTTTCTGCAAGTTATTATCAAAAAGATGATTGGTCTGTGATGTGGCCTGAAACTGAAATAATTTCTGTTCCTTCTAATGGTATTTCTACAATTGATGTAACATTAGTTGCCCCAACTGATTTACAAACAGGAGTTTATCAAGGTTTTTTAACTTTTGAAAGTGATCAACACACTGTAAACGCTCCAGTATCTTTTGTTGTTAAACAACCAATATTAGAAAATGATTCTACTGTTTTGATTAAAGGAAAACAAAGTGATGATGTTCTTTATGGATCTGGATACACAAAAGGTGCATTTGATATGGTTAATCGTTACATGGCAGGAGATTGGAGACAATATTATTTTGATATTCAAAATGAATCTATTAATTCTGCATCCATAGAACTTTCATGGATAACTGATGACACCAATCTAGCCGTGTTTGTTATGGATCCATCTGGAAAAATTATACAAACTAATGTTCCATCTGGTGTCTTTGGTCATTTTCTTGGATGGCCTTCACTTGATTGGTTAGGTAATTCTCCTTTTAGTCAAGGTGGGGGATTCTATCCTGTAAAAAATAAAGATGATACATCGACTGTTCTTTTTGCACCAATTAACCAAACTGGTACTTACACACTTTTAACACATTCAACTTTATTTGGAGGTATTTCTATTACTGAACCAATTACACTTGCTGTAAAATTCTCAAATATTTCATCTGATGTTTCTAAAAATGAACAGATTGATGATAAATCTGAAAATGTAATTCCTCAAGAAAAGTCTATACTTCTTCATGAGACTATCCCTGAAGATAAAATCATTGAAAATACTTTATCTAATTCATCACTTGGGTTAGGGGTTGCAATTGGAATTGTTATTGGTATTGCGATCGGAATTGTTTTTGTATTTATCATTAGACAAAAATCTTCCAAATAATTGAATAAGGTTTATAAGCAATTTGACGAAATCGTCAGCTGAATGTCAGAGCTGGGGACAAAAAAGTCTGACGGATTATCCCGAAGAGACTTTCTGAAACTAATGGGTGCCGCAGGTACTGGATTAGCATTTGCTCCATTTGTCCCATTTGGTAATTTTATGCCAAATCCAAATCAGGCTTCTCTTGAAAAAGTACCAGTAATTTTACCTGATGGTACTCAGGCTAATATCAATACTTATCCAATTAATCATGCTGAAGTAATTACATATCCTTCAACTGGGGATGCAGCCCTTGATGCAGAGGCATTTCGTAAATGGCAATTCATTAGACTTCCTGAAGAATTAGGTGGTGGAAAAAAAGATCCATCTGCATTTCGAGCTTATAGTATGATATGTCTTCATCTTTGGTGTCTATGGAAATATTGGCCAGATGATGGAAGAAAGAGAGGTGAATGCCCTTGTCATGGTAGTATGTATGATCCAATGACAGGAACAGCATTTGTTGGTCCTGCATCTGTACAAGCTGCACCATCAAATACATTACCTGTATTAACTTTAGAAATTGATTCTGATGGTTTTCTGTTTATCTTACCACCAAAATTTAATGCAAATGACAATGGAGTAATTGGATATGGCCGTTTCGCTTGAGAGACGAACTGGAGTAGTTGCACTACTCTACTGGTTATGGGATGGTGTAGATAGAACTATCTTTACTGCAATTAAATTCTCATTCCCTGCAAGATTTGTTAGTCCGTTTGGATTTTTAGGAATGTTAACTTTTATCGTATTTATTATACTTGGAGTTTCAGGAGCTCTTCTCATGTTTTACTACCAGCCTATTCTTGATAGAGCATGGGATAGTGTTCAGTTCATTAATGATGATGTCCCATTTGGTTTTCATATTAGAAATATTCATTATCATGGTTCAAACGCTATGGTTCTTTTAGCTGTACTTCACATGTATTACCAATACTTTAGTGGACGATACAAAATTAGAAATGAAGTTTTATGGATGACAGGTGTTATTCTTGGGGTTGTTACTATTCTTGAAGCGTTTACTGGATATGATGTAATATTTTCTGAACGAGCAGAACTTGCAATTAGTATTGCGGCGTCTCTGACTACATCTATTCCTGTTGTTGGGCCGACAATTCGTGATGCAGCGCTTGGTAGTGGTTTCTCTGACTTTGTATTGAGATTTTATGCACAGCATGTATTCTTGTTACCAATTGTTATGCTGGGATTAATGGCAGTTCATTTTCCGCGATTCTTAGTGTTTGATGTACCTATGGTCATGGCTATTGGTGGTGCTATTTTGATTACTGGCGGTGTATTTCCAATTGACATGGGGTTCAAGTTTGAACCCACTGTACCTCCTGGCGTAACTGTACCTGAATGGTATCTTACAGGAATCTATGCATTCATGAGAACACAATACGACAAGTTTGTTACTGGATTACTGTGGCCTTTATTATTCATAATATCGATTGTACTAATTCCATTTATCGATAGATATAAGAAATTCTCTTGGAGAGATAGACCGATAATTACTGCATTTGGTATTACTAGTCTTGCTCAAATTATGGTCACTACATATTGGGGATTCTATATTTCACCTGACATCTCTATTCCATTAGTAGAACGTCTAGTAATTGATCCAATATTCTTCTATTCAACTATGATTTTGTTAGTTCCGTTAGGATTTGGATTTACTTACATGATGATTAAACTTGCAAATGAAGCTGAACGAAAATCAAAACTTGCAAAAAGTACAGGTCCACAAAAGGTTGCTACAATCAATCTCTCTGAAAAGTGGATTAACTGGGTACTAATTGCATTATTAGCCTTCCAAGTATTCTTAAACATTGCAGCATACAATGCAGCCTTGACAGGAATGAAAAACATATCTTTGTTCTTCATTGGAATTATCTTGTTAGTATTTGCAGCATTCTTCCATGTTTACAGATATGCCCTGAGTCAGGAAAAAAATACTCCGCCTCCAGCTCCAATTCCCGTAGTTGAGAAACCAAAACTAGACTCTAATACTACTGAACTTGAGGAGAAGAAGAAATGAGTTCTCCTACATCAAGTCATGCATATGGAATTGGCCTAATGGCTGTAATTATCGGCATGTCTGTTTCTGTTGTGTTTTACACATCATTTTATCTTCCAGAATCAATGGCAAAACCATCTGTATCTGATCATATTTTACATCCTGAAGAAGCTGCTTTTATTATTGAAATTGTTCCTGGTGCTGTAATTGATGGAAATGAAAATTATGTTCCAAATGCAGCAAAGGCACTGTTGACATTTACTAATAACGTAGTTTGGCAAAATAATGATGATACTGCGCATACTGTAACTCCTGATCATAGGCATTCTGATAGCTATAGTGGTGACTTTGGTTCTTCTGGTGTTTTAAAACCTGGTGACACTTACGAATTCTTGTTTACTGAACCACAAGAAGTTCATTATCATTGCACTCCTCATCCTTGGATGACTGGATCTATTATTGTAGAGAAAAGTAGATTCTAGATAGAATACTTTGCAAAAATTATTTGACTTTCAATTTCTTTATGTTGTTCAATTATTGATACTCTAAATTTTATTTCATGTTCTTGGTTTGGTTCAAAATTAATTATTGCCGTAAATTCTGCTTTATTTTCAGGCATAGTATCTTTATTGATAAATAATCTAGAAACATTTTGTGATATATTTTTTCCATTATATGATTTGTAAATAATATGTTCATTTGAATCTAAAATTGTCGTATTGATTACAACTCCGTCATATCTTCCTGGGTATGATACAGATATCGTTCCTTTAATTTCTGAATTAGGGTGAATGTCTTCTGAATTTAGTTTGAATTCCATATCTTTCATAAAAATTCTAATCTCTAGTTAGAATAAATAATTTTGTTAAACGCGCCCAAAGGGCTTCGATCCCTTGACCATCGGATTAGAAGTCCGACACTCTATCCATGCTGAGCTATGGGCGCAATAACTTTGCAATTAATTGCCATTTTAAGGGTTTACAGCCATTTTTTTTGGTAATTTTCCCTTTCCATTTTAAAGAGAAATTGTTGTGCATATCCTGCAAATGGACCAAAATGATTTAGAATTTTTTCATGGATTATACTATATTGTTTTTCAGTTATAGTTTTAGTTTCAAGTTGAAATTTATTTGAATAATATTTTTCTAAAATTCTGATTATCCATCTATCTAATGGAAAAGCTTCTAATTTATTTAATGAAAATAACAAAACACAATCTGCTACTTTATTTCCTACTCCTGGAATCAAACAGATTTCCTTTTTTGCATCTTGATAGTTAGATTTTTTTAAGTATTCAAAATCAATTTTTTTTAACATCGTCATATTTGCTGCTTCTTTAATGAATTGTGCACGATATCCTACTCCACAACTTTTGATCTCATTAATTGATGCCTTTGCAAGTTTTTTTGGTTCAGGAAATAAAAAAAACTCTTGATTTTGAAATATTATTTTTGTTCCAAACTTTTTTGATATCTTTTCTAAACTGTTTTTAATTTTTTGAATATTAGAATTTGAAGATGTAATAAATGAAATCAAGCATTGAAAAGGATCTTGTTCAAGTATTCTTAATCCTAAATACTGTTTTACTGCTTCTTTTGTTACACTATCTTTTGAAATAGATTTGATTATTTTTTCAATATCGTCTTTTTTTCTAAAAAAATCTATTTTATTATTTTGATATGATTTGATATTTCCTGAATTATCAATTTTTAATACATCTTGACCGTTAACCCCATACCAATACTTTTCATTTTTTTTCCAAAGAAAAACTTGACCACTATTAATTGAATTTTCAACATTTATTGTACAATTATCTTGCATCTTAGATGGTTATTTCATCATTAACTGCAGGTGCATATGTTTCAAAACCAAATTTTTCGTGAATTTCTTGAGCAAACATATCGCATGACTCGGAATCCCCATGAACTGTCCATACTTTTGGATTTCCCTTTACTTTCTTAATCATATCAAACAACTCTTTCTTATCTGCATGACCTGAAAATTGAAATTGTTTAACCTCTGCTTGTACTTTGAGATCTTTACCTCTAGTTGAGACCTTTCCTGTATCTAGTAATTTTTTACCTGGTGTACCTTCTCCTTGATAAGATACTAGAGCGATTCCATTTTTATTATTAAATGATAATTGTTGTAAATAATAAACTGCATTTCCTCCTACTAACATTCCAGCTGGAGATATCACAACACATGGTTCTCCCATTGCACGTTTTCTTTCAGCATGTTCTCTAATTGCAGTTGAACTCTTAATTGCTTCTGAAAATATTTTAGGATCTCTTAGATATTCAGGATGTTTGAACATTATCTCATTTACTTTTAATGCCATTCCATCCATTATAATTTTATGTTTGAAATTTGCACTTCTCAAGATACATGCCATCTCTTGAGAACGTTCAACTGAAAATGATGGAATGAATAATATTCCTTTTCTATCCATTACCTCATTTGCAAATTCTATTAATTGAGTTTCTGATTCTTTTCTAGGTATCTGCTCTGTTTTGGCATAAGTACTTTCAGTAATTAACATATCAATCTCTCCTATGTCCATATCCATCTCTCGTAACATTCTTGAACCATTTGTTTTGATATCTCCTGTATAGAAGAGACGTTTTTTCTCTGACTCCACTAACACTGTACTACCTCCAATCACATGTCCTGATTCTCTAAATTCAAAAGTTGCATTACCTTTGGTAACTTTTTGTTTGAATCCTATCTCTTTGGCATTTTTCATCATGTTATTTACTTCAGGTAAACCAAATGGATGTGCATTTTTTTCAATTTTTAGCATATCTTCTATTAGCATTTTTGATAAATCAAATGTTGGTGGTGTGGCATAGACATCTGTATTACCACTTACAAAAAGGGATGGAACATTTCCTGAATGATCTAAATGGGCATGAGTAATTATGATTGCATCAATATCTTTAGGTTTCACATGAAGTGGATACCCTGGTGGTGAACCTCTTTTACCAAACATGACACCATAATCAAGCAAAAGTTTTGTTCCATTACAATTAACTAGGAAACCTGATCTGCCAACCTCATTTGCAGCACCTAAAACTTTAACATCCAAGAATTAATTTGAATTTTTATCGACGTTAAAACCTTCGTAGAACCGATCCGATCATTATGCTTACTATGTAATCTACAAAAGCTTTAATTAGTGTAAGCTAAGATTTGTTCTTCATGGGAAGAACCTATGATCAGTGGATTGCTGAACAAGACCAAGCCGTAGTTGCAAAAACTCGTGCAGGCGATGAA
>Ga0209045_1002902_pt1 | contig 11781 bp, 6 predicted proteins | sample SaaInlLV_10m_DNA_4_FD_184664 | JGI IMG/M metagenome (GOLD analysis project Ga0209045, IMG submission 184664) | Marine microbial communities from expanding oxygen minimum zones in the Saanich Inlet - Saanich Inlet SI072_LV_200m_DNA (SPAdes) (version 2) | ecosystem: Environmental > Aquatic > Marine...
ACATGACAGCCAATTGTACAATGCTGGCGGTAATGAGAATAACGCTTAAGGTTCTCACAACCCCCTGACGATCCATCCAGGATGCGATCAAACCGGGGATGATGTAACCAATGGTATAGAAATCCCAACCCAGAGCCTGAAACTCAACAGCCAGATAATTTCTTGAGATATAGCCAAAGAAGAATCCCAGGAGCAGCGAGAGCACGAGGCGGCGTTTGCCATAGATCAGTAGAAATTGGGATAAGCCCTGGACAATCAGAAAAACGAGAATTGAAATGGTGAAGGTGGCAATAACCCGTAGTGGATCATGGAGATACATAGCGATATAGCCAGGCACGATGATACCACCAGCAGTTACCCCTAGCCATTCCGTCAACCAGAGACTTAGTATGATGCCTAATCCTATGGCAATTTCAATCATTTATGAATCCGATATTTTTTTAATTCATCAAGTATTTGAAAACCACTGCCTACAATATTCCCAATTCCAAAAATGAGAGTATTGCCTTTTTGAGAAAGTAATTTTTTAGCGAATACAGCGGCATCTTCATTCTCTGAGAACTGCTCGACGCTACCGTTTACCTTTGAAAAGTAAGGTTTCTCAAAGCGTTCCATTTTGTCACCACGGACAAAAAGAGAATCTGGCTTGATATCTTTCAGTATTAGTTCCAGCAATTGTGAAGTACGACTCACTCGGTCGGAACGGGTATTTAAAAATGCACAGGTATGTTCGTGGTCAAGACTTGGATGCTCTTTGATCATGTTCCAAATGGTTTTGGTGGACTGTGGATCATTTGCGGCAAAGGCATTCACGAGTGAAAAATGACGACCATCCACTTCCAGATCCCAGATTCGCAGGGCACCGGGGTCAGGTTGAGCTTTACGCATTCCATCAAGCGCTTGCTCTCTAGGAACACCCAGGGATTCACATACGGCGATCGATAGAGCCACATTCTCGGGATGTTCGATATGGTTGAAGCCTATCATATCATCATGGCTAACGCCATGGTCGGTGACGGCATTCACTTCTGTCCCTCGTTTCGCTGCTACTTCTTTGAATATGTCAAGCTTGTCTTGTTCAGCAGTAAAGAGTGTGCCCTTGAAAGGAATGGTATTGGATAAGGACATGGCGATATCTCGGAGGCGATGACCCATTTCTTCAACATGGTCCAGGCGGGCATTTGTAATGACACTGTGAGTTGATTTCACCATATGCTGTTCGGTAATCCATTGATACTGCGGTTGTACAGCCATGCACTCCAAGATAATTGCCCGGGGTCTAAGCTGTGAGAAGTAACGAAGAAATCGAACCTGTTCCCCAATACTGGGCTTCTGTAAGCGATGAATTTTTCGATCTTTTCCTTCTAAATCAAGGATGCGGGGATCTGTGCCGGTGGTCTTCCCCAGTACGGAAAAACCAGCTTCTCTTAGACCGGCGCAAATGAGTCTGGTTACACTGGATTTACCACGAGTCCCATTGACATGAATTCGGATAGGGATACGTTTGAGGGCGCGGACATGAACCCACCACTCTCCAGTGAGTGCGGCGATCACTGTTAAAATCATGATAAACAAAGAAAATACAACAACATCCATAATTTATTTTTTGACCCTGAGCCCCTTCCAACTTCACCCAATTTCGAGGACAAAATATAGTTTTCACACAATGTTTAGTAAGATTGAAAAGGGGGTTTTTCAAGAAGACATAAAAATGTCATTTATGCGTTTCTTTAGATTGCTAACTCAGCCGATCCATGTGCCTGTCGAATTATGACCTTTTCCCGAGGGATACTACCCTTCGACGGGCTCAGGGTGACGATATCTAGTAAGTATCATTTCACCTCAAAATACTAAGTCGCTGCACCTCTGTCATTGTTGGAGTCACCAAGCGGACCAAATAGATCCCCGTAGGCAATTCTATACCATTGCCATTGGTTCCTGCCCATTGAATTTCATGACTTCCTTGGGCAAAATCAGCATTTACCAGCGTCATGATAAATTTGCCCTGAATATCAAAGACCTCCAGAGTGGCCTGGCTGGAGTCAAACATATGGAAAGTGATCATGGTACCTGCGTTAAATGGATTGGGATAGACCTTGATCAACTCAGGAGTTATGGGGTGCGGGTGTTCGACCACAGATACCCATGGATCAGAGGTATGGCTACCTGGGTTCCCGGGACTCCCATTTGCTGGAGAATCTGTTCCCAGGTTGGTGATCGTCCACTCATCAACTGAGTAGCTGGCACCACCATTCAAAATACTGGGTAGTCTTTGTGCAAAACTATTCTCATACCAGGTCGTGCTTACTCCAGCCAAGCCAAATGCATCTATGTAATGACCGCTTGACGTATGGAGTTGGTAGACATCGTTTCCATTGCCATTAATAGCGCTGGATACCTGGTTAGCCGGTGAATATCCCGCTCCCGACATGCCAGCAGCGGAATTTGCTATAACCCATGAGGAGTGTGCATCAAGGCTTGTGCTGGCTGGGACCTGTAGCTCCATGGCTGCATCTCCCCCATTGCTCCCTCGCCAGATCTGAAAGCCACCTATCTCCATTGCTTCATCGGTGACATTGGTGATTTCTATAAATTTTGGTTGGCCTCCACTGCGGTTGCCATCCATAACTTCGCTGATTATCAAACCAGGCATCGCAGACACTTGATCATTGGGAAGGATGGATAATACAAAACTGTTATTGCCACCAACAAACGCAGAGTCGCCACCATTTACATTTGAAATATTGAAAATAAATGTCTCTTCCAGCTCAACTTCCTCATCGTCATGAATAAACACTTCGAAAGATTGGATATTAGAGCTGCCCCCAGGAAAAGTGATGGGGATTGTGGTAAAATTAATAAGATCGTCTGTGCTCCCGGTTCCTCCGGTGAGGCTGACCTCACATGTGGTTGCCTCCAGGGGATCAGCATTAATGATGGATAGTTCAAGCATAACCGAACCACTATTTTCCTCAACACTCAGGCTATTACCGGCAAAATCGATTCTAGTATTACTGGATAGTTGGGGGCTGAATATGGATTCAACCCATTGGGGATGATCAATAAATGGATTTCGGTTACCCTGATAACCATATGTCACTTCATTGCGGTTTTGCTCGAAGGCATCTACTGGGTCTTGAAGATGCCATTGAATGAGAGTAGAAAGTTTGCCAAAAAGAGGCTCACCAGGCGGATCGCCGATATCCACGCCAGCATAATCCACCAGCTCAAGATCATAGAGGGAGTTATCTGTATGGTATCCAGGGTCATAACGCACGACCATGTAGAACATCATTCTGGCCACATCCCCCTTCACTGCATCGCGGGGTTCCCAGCTATTTCCATCATAATTGCAGTCCGTGGCTTCCACATGTGCTTCACCACCATTATCAAAATCGAGATTGCTGCGACTTGAATTCACACTCTCATCAGCAGGTCGTAAGTGATGAATATCAGTATAAGCCGTATCATTTTCCACAGGGAAACCATGGGATTTAGACCAGACATGCTCACGATTCCAGCGATTGCTTCCATTGGGACTCGCTTCGCCACTGTTCAGGGTTTTAGCCTGTGATCGTCCAGTATAAATGAGAATCACATTGTCCGAATTATTTGGGTCTTCATCGGTTTCCTTGAGGATATCCCAAACATCGGTTGAGGTGGATGTATAGGGGTATTTCACATGGTCGCTGATGATGTCGTGTAGGGCAGACTTCAATTCAGAGCCTTCTAAATTTTCAGCAGTATCATAATATCCAGTTGGAATCTGAGAAAAAATCAGAACGGGGATCAAGAATAGGAGCAGGGAGAGTTTCTTATGACCAAGCATGGCAAAGGATCCTTCTTTTTATCAGGGCAATAGGTTGGCTGCTGCCCGAACTTAGACGAGGGGCCAATATAATTAAAAAGCAGACAATAGCCTGCTTCCTAAGTGTCTCATTTTAAAATGTATCGTCTATCTAATGAGCGTGATGCGCTGAAACTGAGATACCTGACTGTTACTCAATTTTACCAGGTACATCCCCGACGGCATTTGCTCGCCATTGTAATTACTACCTCCCCACGTCACCGAATAGGTACCTGGGGAATAGACCTGTTGAATGGGCGTATCTATAAGCTGTCCCTGAATATCATAAATTTGAATCTGGATGTCTCCAGCACCTTCATGGATTTGAAAACTCAAAACAACTTCTGGATTGAAGGGATTGGGATAAGCGGGTATCAAGCTCAGGTTGGAGGGAGCGACCGATGTTTCATCATCAATTGAAACTGGATCATATTGGGTGACTGATAAATCATCAATAACAAGATGTCCTGCCTGATTGTCATTAACGATGCGCATCCTGATGGAATTTGAGGTATCATTTAGCTGAGCTGAGAAAAGCGTATAGGTGTCCCCAACATCGTAGCTGTGGCTACTTACTGTTTGGAAGGCAGCGCCATTGACTGACTTTTGAAGCTGAAACTCATCGCCAGTATCACCATTGCGCTGATAGTAGTAAAAGGAAATGGTACCAAGGGTGTTAACTGCTGGCGTGGTAATATGCGCCCCGGCTTTATCATCATTAATCGATAGGCATTTAGAGCCGCTCCGAGGTGTGCCCAGGCTAAAATTGCCTGCCTGATATGCACTCCATGACCCACTTGGAAGTGTAAAGTCACCTTCTAGATAGCTACTGCCAGCTCCTGTTTCAAAATCCTCTACAAAATGGTTTACAGTACCTCCTCCCCCACCAGTTGTACTTACCGTCAAGGTAGCTCTGGAGGATTCACCATCAGCGTTATATGCTGTAACCGCAAAACCATAGGTAGTGGCTGCTTGCAATTGATCAAGGGAATAATCAATTGTGTTTGTTCCAAGAGTAGCGATTCTTTCGTTATCCTGGTAAATATAGAAACCAGATTCATTATCAGAGTTGTCAGACCATGAAAGACTAAGCGAGGTTTCCGTGATTTCATCTGCCACAAAATCGCCTGGTGACGCTGGTAGATCTGGAGGAACGCCCCAGATGAGATCTACATAGGTGGGATGATCTACAAAAGGGTTGCGGTTGTTTTGAACAAAATTGTAAATGTCATCATTTCTATCAATTTCCTTCTGGCTCACAGGATCTTCGGTATGCCATTCCATCATCATATCCTGGGCCCATTGCTCTAGTTGGGCACCATCAGCCATGGGACTCCCTGGCCAATTTCCATCTTCATTGAAATAGCGAGTGGACATATAGAAATAGGCACGTGCAAAATCACCCTTATAAGTATCGATGGGCTCAAAGACGGTTCCTGAATATCCAGGATAGGTGTTGGGACCCTTCTTGCTGCCGCTTGCTGATGTCCAGGTAGGGCTTGATACCTCTCCATAGGGATAGTTACCACGCTGACCATTCACATAGCCATCTGAGGGGACAACATGAAAGATGTCTGTGTTCATGGGGGACACATCATTGAACCAACTTTTAGGCCAGGAGTGTTCACGATTGTAGCAGTCTCCTTCGCCCCCATAGTTCCCACATTGATCGCTGACAAATGTGAATTCATAGGGTTGATCACCATCAGGATTATGTGAATACATATCCCAGACTTTACCATTGGGTTTGACATCCGTGGTTTGATAATGGGTCCAGAGAGAGCTATAACTTACGACGGTGTGATTGTCAATAATATCATGGAGAGCTTGTTGCAGCGATGTTCCAGTAAGCCCAGAAGCATCATTATAATATCCATTGGGAATTTGAGCCCAGAGGGTTGTAGAGAGAAATGTAAGCAGAATAATTTTTTTCATGTACCGTCCTATTATATGGACGGCCAAGATAGTCCCACATGCTCCTTTTGGAAGTGAGAATTGTCAACTTTGCACAACCAGGATTATCTGAGCAGGGTTACCCTTTGAATCTGATTTAATGAACCTGTATTGAGGCGAACCAGATAAACTCCAGATGAGACCGCGTTGCCATGGTTATCAATTCCTATCCAGCTAAAATTGTGGGTTCCCATTATGTGACTACCTGAGCTCAGGGTTTGAATCAAGTCACCTTTAATGTTGAAGACTTCAAGGGATAGCATCGCAACTTGAGTCTCAAGGGTGAATGACAAATTCACTTCTGGATTGAAGGGGTTGGGGAAGGCTTTGTGAAGTTGGACATGAGAAGGCTTCAGATCGACTCCGGCATTTTGAACGGTCACTTGAATTACGGAGTGTTGTGTTTTGTGACCACGATAGTCCACATCAAAGAGACGATACTGATAAGATTTACCAATTTGTACCGCCTTATCAACAAAGCTGTAATCGGTTTTGTTGGTGGTCGATCCCTGCCCAAGAAGTTCAGAATTGGAGGCAAATGAGGTAATTATCTTCCACTCTGAGTTCGATCCCTGAGCCTGTCGAAGGGCTCGTTCGACGATAAACCCCTGATTCTCAATCTCTGATTCAGTGGCCCAGGCGAGTTTCACATGTCCGTAAGCGGAAGTTGCTTTCCAGGCCGACAGTTCTACTGGTAATGAGGAGTCTGTTGTACTGAAGGTTCCCACTGGTATTTTCGTACTCGCGCTGGCATTTGTGGTCTCACCATCCAGAGCATTGATTCCGCTATAGGTCCAATTGGCACTATTAAAAGTGATGGTAGCTGATCGATTATCTTTTGAATATGCCCAACCATCTAGATAGTCCCATGATTGTCCCGAACCATCGACGCTAATATCCCCAAACACATCGATTGCTGATCCATTATAGAATAGTTCTATTGCGTCATCACCATTGATGCCCATGCTACTAGAGGTGTAACTTGGCGCAACTCCAAACCAGGAGGTGAATTGTGGAGATTCGGATGCAACATAAATGTAATCGCCTGCGCTTGCGGCTACTGCAGGAAAGGTGAATTCCTGTCCATCAGTCCCACCTCCATTATTTGCAGACCCAATTCCATAATTGCTTAAATCAGCAATATTATTGATGACATAGAGCTCTATTCCTTTGGGTAACCCCCCGGTAAGAGGGCCATCGTATGCTGCAGTGATGAGCAAATCAGCTGAAGTCCCTGAGCCACCTGTGGTCACATTCACTGTGGCCTTACTGGATTCCGTGGTTGTCCGATAGGCAGATATTTTAAATGAGTAGGTTGTTCCAGAAGTAAGACTAGCAACTGTTGTATTGGTTGCATCAGCTGCCAGGGTCTCGATTTTAGTGTTATCCCGATAGAGATAAAATCCACTTTCGTCATTGGTATTATCTTCCCAGGAAAGACTCAAACTTGATTCAGCCACATTGGAAGCAGCCAAATTAGTGGGGGGGGGTATTTCATCATTCCAAATGTAATTCGCATATTCAGGGTGATCAATAAATGGGTTTCTATTACCCTGATAGCCATAGATGACCTCATTTCGATTCTGCTCGAAACTATCCACCGGGTCAGCGATATGCCAGGAGTAGAGCGTAGACTGGACACCGTGGTACGGTTCTAAATTTGGAGCTGAATCGGCATAGTCAACCATTTCAAGATCAACTTCACTATTCTCACCCTCATATCTTGTCACCATATAGAAAATGATCCGAGCTACATCACCTTTAACCCCATCTGGTGGTTCCCAAGTAGTTGATGTTGTATAGCAATCCAGCGTACCATCATAGCCTGAGGGAGGTGAATTGTCTGTGGCAAGGGTACCACCCTCGTCAAAATCCTTGTTATTCCGGGTGGAGTTTACGGAAACATCTTCGGGCTTTAGATTGTGGATGTCAGTCCCAGCACCTGTTGCAGTGCCAAAATCACCGTGGCTTTTAGCCCACACATGTTCTCTTGACCAACCAGCTCCACTATTGTATTCCTGTGCAGCATCAATCGAATATTGGGTGTAGACACAAATGACATTGCTTGAGTTGTTAGGGTCTCTATCACTAACTTTCAGAATGTCCCAGACATCAGTTCCACTGCTGGTGTAGGGAAATTCAGTATGACCATCAATAATATCATTCAGAGCAGTTTTTAGAGTTGAACCAGATTTTCCAGATGCACCATCATAGTAGCCAGCGGGAATAGCAGCTATTGCGACAGAACTGATTGCTATGAGGAACAACAAAAAGTGAGAGACACTTTTCCCCAGAGATAAATATTGAAGGGCTTTCCCCATGCGCGTCCTATATGTTCATGCATGATACAGTTTATTACATGCATTTTGCGTTAAGGGCACTCACCCTCAACAAATTTTTCAGCGTTGAATATAATCAATAAAACTCAAGAGGGTGAAGAAACCTCCACCCTTTTGTCCAATGTGATTGTGCTACTGTATTATCTCAGCAGGGTCATCCTTTGGATTTGAACCACTGATCCAGCACTTAAGCGAACCATATAGACGCCTGACGAGACAGCATTGTTATTGCTATCGTAGCCATTCCATCCAAAACTATGAGCTCCCATCTTGTGGTAACCTGAACTCAAGGTTTGTACCAGAGCGCCGGTAATATCATAGATTTCCAGAGACAGTTCTGCCACCTCATTCTCCAGAGTGAAGGATAAATTCACATCAGGATTGAAAGGGTTTGGAAAAGCTTTGTGAAGCTTGACATCAGATGGTTTCAACTCAGTCCCTGCATCCTTCACAGTTACCTTGATTTCATCATGCCGAGTCATCACTCCCTGATAGTCAACATCTGCTAGACGATAGGAATATGATTTACCTACCTTCACCTGCTTATCTATAAAGTAGTAATCATTCTGCTCAGTACTGGAACCTTGGCCCAAAAGATCAGTATTTGTGGTGAATGAAGCGATTTCGCTCCAGGTCTTATCCTGGTGTCCGCCACTTCTCTCAATAATAAAGCCCTGATTTTCGATTTCGGAATCTGTGGTCCAGAAAAGCTTTACAAGACCTCGTGACGAAATGGCTTTCCAGACTGAGAGTTCTACGGGGAGGCTTCCATCACCAGCAGGGGCGATTCCAAAACCCGTTTGATCACTCAAAGGAGTAGCACTAGTTAGTTCAAATCTTGTGCTGGGATCTGTCCAACCATCAGTATCCCCAGTTTGGATGCCACTTTTCAGTGAAATATTTTGATTTGCGGATGATACGCTACCGCCTGTCCAAGCCGATCCAGGGTCTGATCCAGGATTCCCAAATACATCAGTTTTGGTGTCACCATACCACACTTCTAAGGCGTCGTCCCCATTAAAAGTAAATGATTCTGTATGAAATGTTGAACTATTTCCAGTTGTAGTTGTTTCTAAATCTCCAGCCGTACCAATGACAATCACAGCGTTCGACAATAGTGTTCCTGAAGAAAGGGTGAAATCAGCTGAAGGTGCAGCCCCGTTTGTACCTTTTTTAATAACCAAACTATTGGATGAAAAGTCAAGAGTGCCAACCGTATTATTCCAAACCTCAACCCCTTTAGGAACTGTACCAGAATTGGTTTCAATGTACTGGCTTATAATTTGGCCATAACAAGAACTAGCCGCAAAAATTATTAACATCAATGGAATAATTACTCGATTATTCATCTCTATTCTCCGCAATTTTAAATTAACACATCAAAATCTGTGAATTTTTGAATCCAGCTTTTAACAAAATTCTACGATAGATGCGAACTTTTCGCTCCGTTTTTTTATAGGTCTATAACATGTATTTTAACACCATCTTTTTCAAGGGTGAAATTGTATTAGTTCAAGATTTATCCTAGTGAGCAATACTTTGAGAGTATTATTATCATGTTTAGAGTGAATTGCTTACTAAGATCAGGGTGAAAATATGCCCTGGCAAACACCTGAGGATTAGAGGATATAGAAAGCGCCCCTACACTTCGAGAACTTCAGTGTCCGGGGCGCATTATTTTGTTAGCTGTGTTGTACTTCGAGGACCTCAGCATGACACAGCTAGGCAGATTTTGATTATGATCCGGAGAAACTCACCTTATCAAATACCATGGTGGGTGTTCTAAAGGATGAATGGATCCAGGGATCGTTACCAACTTCAATGAGATTCATGAGCAGGTCATTGTAATTACCAGAGATATTCATCTCAGTGATCGATTTAACCCGCTTGCCATTTTCAATCAACCAACCCGCTACACCAAGTGAGAAATCACCTGTGGTACCATTGGCATTGCCTCCGAGCCAATCTGTAACCAGAATAGCACGATCAAGGCTAGCTTCAATCTCAGCCCCCGAACGCATACCGGGAGTCACAATCAAGTTGGAGGATCCACCTGAGTTCGGTGTCCAGCCTAATTTGTTACCATAGTACACATCAGTATAGTAATTGCTCAACACACCATTTTTGAAGATGGGCATGGATTTGGCTGCCAGTCCATCGCCGTCATAGTAGCGACTTCCCAGACCACGAACAATTGATGGTTCATCTGTAATGGTCAGAATGTCAGATCCAACTTTTTCACCTTTGCGATCCGCCAGGAATGAATTTTTCTGTTGGATGGAAGCTGCTCTCAGAGGACCCATCAAGCGCCAGAATAATCCAGCAGCATTGGAATTCTCTAATAAAAGAGGCATGGTTTCAGAAGCTATTTTCTCAGCGCCAACTCTATCCTGGGTTCTGGCCAGGGCTTCATTGGCGGTCTGTTCTGCCCCTACCAGGTCATTTAGATGACGGGCCCGATAGTAGCGCCAGCCCTCAGGCTTTTTATCACCTGCGCCCTGAAGGGACACAGAGGCACCGTGAGTAAAGGAGGTCGATTCCTTCTGACCTTCAAATCCATTTGAAGCCAGTTGATAGGACTCGCTATGGCTATCATAGAAACCTGAAGCCACAGAGATAATGCGCTCATCCTTGCCTTCCAAATAGGCACCTAGTGCTTTGGCACGATCCTGACGTTCCTCAGCTGTAATATCACCCTGACTTGAATCATTCAGGTCTAAATCAACTTTAGACTGCCCTTCATACAATTCAGGGTCAGCAAGTCGACGATATTCATCTTTGGTAAGGAAACCGGTTAAATCCACAGCATTGGTCAGAAATTTTTCAAGTGATTCTTTACGGAGATCATTGGTTGAATGGCTGGAGTAGCGTCCACCTGCAAAAAGCTCAATCCACAGCGATTGCTGTGTTGATTCTTTCAGGGTTTCTACCTTGCCATCGCGATAATCTACGGAGACAGACCTGCTATGGTTAATACCCAGAGCAGACTGAGAAGCGCCTAGTTGTTTGGCTTTTTTCTGTACCCAATATCCCAGATCTAAATAGACATTTTTTTCCATAATTACCCCCTACCTCCTACTGTGATGGATGAGACCAGCACGCTAGGCATTCCTTGTGATACAGGCACTCCCTGACCGTTCTTACCACAGGTCCAACCACCTTCAGCCATCTTCATGTCGTTGGCGACCATGGTGACTTTTTCAAGAACATCAGGACCATTACCGATGATGTTCACATCTTTGATAGGAGCTGTGATTTTTCCATTTTCAATTAAGGAACCTGATTTCACATAAAATGTAAAATCTCCAGGACCAATATTGACCTGACCATTGGTAAACTGGTCAGCAAGAATTCCATAATCTACTGAGGCGATCATCTCATCAAATTCATGAGGACCACTACGCATGTAGGTATTACGCATGCGAGGCATTGGATAATGCTTGAAGGATTCACGTCGACCGCTACCAGTTGGTTTTACACCATAATGTTTGGCAGAAATGCGATCATGGATATAAGTCCTGAGTACGCCATCCTCTACGAGAACAGTTTCTTCAGATGGTACACCCTCATCATCGACATTGATGGAGCCTCGGATATTTGGATTGGTTCCATTATCCACAATAGTTACAAAAGGAGCAGCAA
>Ga0209045_1002905_pt1 | contig 11766 bp, 5 predicted proteins | sample SaaInlLV_10m_DNA_4_FD_184664 | JGI IMG/M metagenome (GOLD analysis project Ga0209045, IMG submission 184664) | Marine microbial communities from expanding oxygen minimum zones in the Saanich Inlet - Saanich Inlet SI072_LV_200m_DNA (SPAdes) (version 2) | ecosystem: Environmental > Aquatic > Marine...
GGTCCGCACTCTTCCCTCAACAGCTCAAGTAGTCAAGAAAACAGGGAAACAGGTTTGTCTGGACAGAACCGAACTGAATAGCAGGAAGATCAAGCACGGTTCTGTCTCAAGGACTTTTGACAGAACCCGTCGGTGATGGAGGAAGTGGAGATGAAGCTGGTTCGGATCGTGTTCACGCTTGCCGTGATGCTGGTAGGCGTTCTCCTGCTTGCCTTCATGCACGTTCCCTTCCCCTTTCTCATCCTGGGATATCTGGCTGCGGGAGCGATTACTTCCCTGGCGATCTGGCGGCACAAGTCTGAACCGTTGGAGGGGTAGCGTTCGCAGAAGAGGCTCAGGGGGCCTTGTCGGGGACAATATCCAGAACAGGCGGCCAGCCTGCCGCTTTGGCGCGCTTGGAGTGGGGGGTGAGGGAGGAGAGCTCCGGAGTACCTTTCCTGCCGCCATCCACATCCAGCGTGAAGTAGACCGTGCCGGGGCGTTTCGGCAGCAGGAAGGGGACGGCAACCTGCCTGCGATGGTTCGGATCGGACACGGACATCCTCACGGGAACGCGTAGACGGGCCAGGGACTCCCATTGGGCATCCGCGGGAGGCTTGAAGCAGACCTCGAAGTCGGCTATGCCTGCTACATCCATTGTGCAACTCAACTCAGCGTTGAGAACGCACTTCCCCTCGCCGATGCGCAACTGTTTCCTGCGTTTTCCTCGCTCGTCCGTAAACGACGCATTGTAGAGGATAAGGCCGTTCCTGCAGCGTGCTTTGCGGAAGGCCTTGCCTCCCTGCGTTCCCCCGAACAGCTGCACGTTTCGTGACCAAGTCGGCCAGTTCCGGAACCAATCGCTCTTCTCTCGCTTGTCCGCAAGATCCAGGAAGATGGTGTTGCCGAGACGCCGGAACTGGGCTGCATCACTGTAGTTCAGCGGGTTGGCCAGCCCCGTCTTGAGTGCCGAAAGGGGGAGGATTACGGCATTCAGGACAAGCCCCACGGGTTTCCCCACCCGGGAGCCGGGGACAGCCAGGCGGCAGAAGCGATCAACCAGTGGAGCTATGTCATCGGTCTCGCGTTTCCCCGACAGGTACGTCTTGATGCTCTCTGCGTAGAACGTGACCAGCTCGGGCGTTCGGCGCTTCAGTGCTCTGCGCAATAGGCCTGCGTCCGAGTGGTAGAGTTCGACCATGCCCTCGATCAGATCTTCCTGTGAAGCACCAGCAAGGCGAAACGAGCCAATCCGATGGCGGCACATCTGGTGCGGCACGTAGAACAACTGGGCCCCCGTATCCTGGGCCAAATGGGCCAGATTCCCCAGGGCAAAGGCCTGCTCCGCCGGCGTCCCTGCGTGTTCAAGCATCGCGAAAATGAACGCGTACTTGTGGGTGACCGACCTGAGTTTGTCACCTTTTGGGGTGAGTTCACGTATGTCGGGCACGATGCATCCGAAGGTGAACGCGTCGGGGTGCTCAAGGAGAAGTCGGCGCAGGGCCGGCGACGGAGGAGAGGAGGCGTCCGGTTCGGCTGCAAGCTCCTTCTTGAGATCGCGCCAGTGGGTGGCGTGTGTCGCCGGTCCCCACGCCTGGCCAATGGTGGGCAGCAGCAGTGCTGCCATGAGGAGGAGAGTAGGGAGCGGCACGAGAGGTCTGAGCGGAAGAGGAGCAGTCGTGGTGTACACCTGCATGCCTCCCTGTCGGCTCAACACAGGCGCTGCACGGCCCTGGTCACTCGGATGCATTGGGTGATACAGTCCCCTGAACACCGAAAACGCCGATGTAGACGTTTTCAGGTGTGACCGCGTTGAATGACCCGATGACTTTGCTCGCGTCGGTATCGTAGAACGTCCCCCGAACACCGGATTTGGTCACACTCTCGCTGCTGATCCCTGTGACGCGTCCCAGCAATCCCGTTTCGCCGACGTCACCAGCTGTCTGCATCTGGGGGCCCTGGTCCGCTGTGAAATCATACCCTCCGGAGAAGGTCTTCTGCGCGAAGTCGACCTGCAGGTGTGCTGTGCCGTCAAGCGGGGTGAGTTGGGCGTTGGCGGAGTCTGCAGGGTCGACGAGGCAGTGCGCATCCCCGGTGTAGGTCCCAGTGAAATCGCCCCCAAGCAGCGCATTCCGCAAGTGTTCCACTGACGTCTTCAGCAGATCAGTGGCCGCCCAGACACCCGAGACTTGGCTCTGCTTGCTCGCGTCGTTTGGGGCGTGGTACTTCATCCCCCAGTATCCCCAAACCATATAGCTCTTCGTCTCCTGCGCGACGCTGATACTGCTGCCTTCGGCCACCACCACGTCTGTGTTCGCGGTCTTCTCGGCGGAAAGTTCAAGCTGGCTGTCGGGTGTTATCACCAGGTACAGCTCGGGGGGTTCCGGGGGAGGGGGAGGCGCGGGAGCCCTGGATGTGTTTGGCGAAGGCGAGGTATTGGACTCCGTGACGAGGTCGGCACGGCCTCCCTCGATATGGGAAACAGTTCCTTGTTTGACATTCACATCCACACTCACTTCATCCGGATCCTCGACCCCATATACCCAGTCTCTCTGGCGGTCCTGACCGATGAAGTATCCTGAAGGAAGCGTGACCACCACGCCTTGTGCTGCTTCCTCTACATCCTGGTTTGTTTCCTGTCCGGTCGCAGCCTGGCCGTCGTCTGTGGGCGTAGTTCCGTCACCGGTGTCGTCACCAGGGCCCACGGGAGTTGTCCCGTCATCGTCATCGTCGGCTGCCGGGGGTTGCCCATCGTCGTCGTCATCATCGTCATCATCGTCGGCTACCGGAGGTTGCCCATCGTCGTCATCGTCATCATCGTCGGCTACCGGGGGTTGCCCATCGTCATCATCGTCATCGTCATCGTCGTCGTCATCGTCGTCATCGTCGGCTGCCGGCGGTTGCTCATCGTCGTCGTCATCGTCGTCATCGTCATCGTCTTGCTGCGGCGGGGGCTGCTGTTCCGTGCCTTCCCCGTCTGTGTCCGTACCACCGACACTTGTGTCACCCAATCTCGCGCTGACGAAGTCCCCCATCGGTTCAGACTGTGAAGGAGGTTCGCCTCGTCTGGCGGTAGCCCCGTCGCCGGGTTCGGTCACATCCGTTCGTCCCTCTTCGTTCTCCAGGTAGATCCCCTCGCCATCCGTGCCTACGAGGGCAGCGGTCGTCTCGTCACTTGAGGCCTCACCGACGTAGAGTGAACCGCGGATGCCGATGGTTGCCGTCGGTGTATTGGTCTTGAAACTATCCGGCGCGATTTTGGTGATGGCCCCCCCCATGACCCGGAAAACACCTTCTTTGACGGTTGTTACCATCGCCCCTTTGCCGTCACTGGGCTCAAACATGAACTCAGTAATCTCCATCTCGGTGTTCCGCCCCAAGCTGATGATCGTGTCATCCTCGAATGCCAGCTGGACTCGTCCCCGGCGCCCTGTCTTCACGATGTCCTTCTGCAGGAGTTTATCTTTGAGCACGAGTCGTCGAGGTTGCTCGCCCGACCGCAGGAGCTCAACCTTGCCACGAACAGCCACCACGACGCCGATATGGGCCGTGGCTGCATCTGCCGCAAACATGGGAACCGAAAGGAGGAGAAGGGCGAGGACAACGGCTGGTGCCAAGCGAGGCCGCCGCGTTCGCTGTTGAGTTGTCATGGTTGGCATACCCATGCTTTCTTTGAGAGGACCAGATGGGTCAGAAACTGCATTTGAGGGACAGTGAGGTGACATTCCGGTCGTAGTCGTAGATATCTGCGTTCGAGTAAGCGCGTGTATACGAGTGAGTCAAAGAGGCGCCAATGTGTGCCGAAAGGCGTCTGTACAGCCCGACAGTCAGCTGATGGACGTCATCGTCCCTTCGGCTGGTGGAGAAGCTTCCTCTTGCATCGTAGAGGGCATGGTCAAAGCGGTAACCGAGGAAGCCGGACACCCGGAAGGGGAGTTTCCGGCTGAACCGGAGCCCAGCGGACAGCTTGTCAAAAGACTCGGAGCTCTCGTCGGCGTTCGTGACGCTATAGCCGATGCTGCTCGCGACCATTGTCTTGCCCCAGATGACGGTCGGCATAACGGCAGAAGTGAGGGCGAAGCCGTTGTTCTGCGGCGTTTGATAGTACTTGCGATCCTCCATGCGCAGGACGAGAGAAAGCCACAGGCGGTCCGTCAAGCGCTTGGTTGCCATCCCACTGACTCCGAGTCCACGCAGGTAATCGTGGTAGTCTTTGCGCACGAACGTACCCACGCCCCGGAGGTCCAGACGCGTGTCTCCAAACTGGAAGCGTGGGCCGGATTGGAGACCGAAGTAGTTAAGGTCCAGGTCCGATTCGGTATCGTAGCGTGCGTTGTAGTTGCTGAATCCAGTCATCCAAGACCGTCGTCGAGGCTTGACTCGCAACTCATGGCTAACGGCCAATGACAACGTGGTGTAGGCGTCACGCTCGATCGGGATCGTGATGGTGTCGTCCAGCCCGGGAAGCGCGACGTCACCGCCCGGGCTAACCCGGGCATTGGAGTCAACGACTCCGGACACAGCCAGGCTTCCGGCCAGAACATGGCGTTTCCGCTCCTTCTGAATCTTGTCAAGAAACAGCTCCACGTTTTCCTTGACCTGCTTCGGGGGACTTCCCTCAAGCACGTGACGAAAATGTCCTTCGGCAACGTCAAGCAGGCGGAGGGCGAAGTAGGACTTGGCCAGCTCGAGCTCGACCCGTGGTAGATTGGGATCCATAATGAGAACACGGTCGAAAGCCATGGTGGCTGCTTCGTGGTTGCCGGCGGCAGCCTGGGCCATACCGAGAAGGAAGTTGACGTCCACGCTTCCCGGGTCTTTGCGGAAGGCGACGCGCAGGACGCGGACAGCCTGGCTGTAGGCCCCCGCATCAAAATGGCCCTGACCTGCTTCCAGCAGCTTGGCCGCGGACATGGTTTGAAGGGCATCATCGCTCACGGGCTGAGCGTGGATCGTGCTCAGGGCAAGGGTCAGCAACCATATGATCGTGCGCGTCCTCATGCAGGTCCTTTCAACGTGCCGGTTGGGCTGTGGCACGGTCAGGCTATCTATTCCCGGTAAATCCAGTATCCCTCGAGGGGCACCAAGTTCTGGCCGGGTAGAACAAGCTGGTACCGCTCCGCGGCAGCGTCCCAGCGCCACACAACAATGATTGTGGAGTCATCTGTCAAGGTGGTGTAGTCAGTCGGGGAGTAGAGGTTCCAGCCGCTCTGTAGCTGGTCCCTCAAGGGAGCCGTGCTGCCCTCGGTACCGGTGAAAGCCGTCCCTTCCCCTCCCCAGAAGCTGAACACCCAAAACCCATAGTTAGCATCCAGAGCATCGGTGTCGGTGCTCTGAAGGTACTGGCCGTTCGCGGTGTCCCATTGGGACAGATCTCCGGTCTTGATGGTGTGCCCCAGAGAGCCTTTGAAGATGTCGCCGATGGCCTGGTCGCTGGTGACAGGGGATCCCTTTAGATTCCAGCCTGCGTCCAGTGTAAACCGGAGAATCTCCTGCACAACCTCAGGGACCTCACGCCCGCTCCTAAGCTGGTGGGTTGGGCTCAGGGATACTCCGCTTGGCTCCGCCGGACCTATGCTGCTGCCCAGGCGATGGTTCGGCCCCGAGCTCTGTCCGGCTCCGGCCTCAAACGAACCGGTGGATCGGTAGCTTGGGCTGGAAAGCTGCTGGGCTCGTGAACCGGACATGGTTGCGGCCAAGACGAGGAGGCAGACAAAGGCGGAGCAATGGAAGCGTCGCGTTGTGTGTCTCATAGTTTGCCGTTTCTATCTGTTCTCTTGAATGTTCTAGCCGCAGGCGTGCTGCTCAAGAGGGCGCATTTCGTTTACGGGGTGACTTGCTCGAAGCTGCCGTTGTAGCAGTTGATGCTGGCTTTGTCCGTAGCAGTCAGATTGATTGGGCCGTCGAACTGTGTGCCGGCAGCTCGGAAGACCGCACCTGTTCCGCTGGTCAGGAGGCTGTTGGTTGCCCCCTCAAATGTGCACTGGCGGATCGTTATCTTGGGGGTGCCGAGGATGTGGAGCCCGATGTTCCCGCTAGATCCGCTTTCGGCGCTCGCCGTCACTTGCTGCAGATCGAGGGAAGACCCGGTGTCGACACTAGCGTGGACGTAGACGGCTCGGGCGTCGGTACCTGCAGAGGCCGTCGCCGTCACGTCGCGCAGGGCGGCCTCAACATCCGTGCTTCCATAGACGTAGAGCGCGTACGGATAGCCGTTCTTCGCGATGACGTTGACGCTTCTCAAGACAGGCTTCCCAGGACCCTCTACCCAAATCCCAATGGCCAACTTCGATGACGCGGCCTGGGCCTCGGCCTCTACGGTTACTTTGAATATGCTGACTGTCTTGCCGTCGGTATCGATGCCCAAACTATCGCCGCTTCCATCCGTGCGGCTGTTCTTGACAGTCAGGAAGCGAAGTTCGCTATCGTTGGCGCAGGTCACCGTGGCGGCGTTTCCACTGGATGTGATAATGGTTGTCCCCTGGCCGGATCCCTCAATCGAGACGAATGACGCCATAGTGATTGCCCCTGAGAACACGCCGGGCCCCACTTTGACCAGGTAGGGATTCGCGCCCGATTCGTCCTCTATGCCATTGATCGCGTCCTGGATGCTTTCGCCGTCATTGACAAAGACGACATTTCTCAGTACATCCTCCCACGTCGCATCGCCGTCGGCATCGGAGGTCAGGACTTTGCCGGCACCGGGTGATCCGCCCGCGATTTTGAGTGTGCCGGAGAGCTGCAGGCTCGTCTCGCCGAAAACGGCTTTGGTGGCCCCCCCCAGACGCACATCGATCGTGTTGTTTCCTCCATGGTTGAAGCCAGTGTCGGGGTCGGAGGCCCCGCCGAAGTTCAGTGCTGCGATGGAGCCACCCCCGGAGACCGGAAGGGACACCGGTCCGTTGATGGAATCCGCCGTCAGCGTACCTGTCGCTGTCAGGTTTGTGAATGCGCCACCTGTGGCTGTCAGGTTCAGGAATGTCCCATCCGCCGCGGTCGTTGCTCCGATGGTAACACCGTCGATCTCGGTTTTCGTCGTGTAGGCTCCGGTCACGGCCATGCGGTACATGAAGCCTTCGGCGGCGAAATCCCCATCGGTAAGCGCATCGCTGACCAGTGCGTCAAGATTGCTCCCGTCCGCGGACATGTCCCGTCCGTTGACCGTTCCGGTCACGAAGGCGTTGCCCACGACCTCGAATTGCTCGGTTGGCCCCATTGTGCCGATACCGACGCGACCGGTGGGATCGACGTAGAGCGCGCTGATGGGAATGATGGGCTGCGCGTAAGTACTGAACGCGTAATCATGGCCTGGAGCCTGATCGTTTCGCCCACCGGGATAGCCGTCAGCTTGGTCCTCGTACACGGACAGGACGCTTCCTCCCGCTTCCAGTTTCCAGGTGTAGGTCTGCCCGCCCACGACAGAGATCGGAGCATCCAGGGGCGTGCTCTGCGTTGCGTACGTGTTTGTCCACACGGACACGGTTTGATTCCCGAGCTCTACCCCGCCTGTCCCCTCGCCATCGTACAGCCTGAGCGTGAGCGGCCCCGAAGATTTTCCCTCAATATCGACCTGGGTGAGGAGGCCGGAGAATCCCGCAGTAAAGGACTGCCAATAGGTGGTTAGATCCTTGGGAATCTGTTGCACCGTGCTGGACTGGTCTGTGACCTGCGAACCAAACTCATCGTAGAAAACTTCGAACGCGCCGCCTGTCGTCGTCAACGCTCCCACAGCGACGTTTCCTTCCACGGCGAGATCGCCTCCGACTGCCCCGCCTTGGATCGGGACGTAGTTGTCCGCCGTGATGTCGTTCGGGATGTCATCGTCGGTCAGCGTGCCGATGCGCAGGCCTCCCGAGGTCTTTGCCAGCGTGTCGCCGTCCAGAACAACTTCCAGGCCATTGGCATTGTCCAGGCCGCTTTCTACCGAGGCAAGCTCGATCGCTGTCGCCGCTACTTTGTCCGTCGAGGTTATTTGGGCAAGCTTGTCGTCAGTGATTCCCGCGGCGGGGTTGATGTCGTCGTTGATTATCGTTCCGTCAGCGATCTCGGAGGTCGAGACAGTCGCTACCTTGAGCCCGTTGGCGGTCAGCTCAAGTGTTCCCCCGTCCAGTTCCACCCCGACGACATCGCCCACGACCGAGAGACCGTTGCCAGCATTCACATCAAGCGGTTGCCCGTGGCCCGCGGACGTCAGGCCAATTCCCGCGAGCGTGCTGCTAACCTGAACTTGGTTGAATTCATCGATCTCGAGCCCTGCTCCGGCGATGTTCACATCAAATGTGGTATCGGTCAGGGTTAGACCGGCTCCTGCATGGTAGCTGCCACCCGAAAGACTGGTGAAGCCGAGCGGATCGATATCGAGCTGGAAGTAGCCACTGACTGTCGTCATCCAGGCCTTGTTGGCGTTGGTACTTCCTTCGCGAACGGGAACGACACAGGCAAAGAGCTTCTCGGCCATGTCTGCATCGATCGTCCGCAATGCGGGACCAGTTGGGGGTACTTCATAGATCCCATTCTCGGCTTGTTCTGTCTGGTCCTTCACGAGAACGCGGTCTCCCTCGTTGAGTTCTACACCGTCGATCAACGCGCCGGAGGCGAGTCCGCCGGTGAGGCTGACTGATTCAGTCGTCGCGACTCTCACGCTTTGCTTCCAGGGGCGTCCCTGGAAGGCGGAATCGACGTAGCTGGTGACGGCTGGGGCCGTGGGGAGGTTTTCGTCGGTGAGTGCGGCTTGGGTCAGATCGGTGGCTACAACTGCCATCCCGAAGTGGGTGGTATCGATTCCGGCGAGTGAATTCGTTCCGCCGTAGAGCGAAATGGTCTTGTTGGTGAGGGTCTGTGTCGCTGCTTCAGTGACGACTGTATCAGGCCCCACAGGCAGTGTGAGTGTGGTTTCCCCAGTCACGGAGAGGGTCGTACTGTGAGCCCCCGAGATAGTGAGGTTCCCGTCGGTGACGAGGGTGCCCCCTGTGTAGACGTTGCCACCTAGGATGACCGTCTTTCCACCGATGCTGGAGACGGATAGCGCACCGGCATCAGTCATGGCTGCATCTCCCGTCATGGGAACGTTCTGCCATGCGGTATTTGCCGCATTCCTCACGATGACTTGGCCCGGAGTGGTAGTGGTCAGATCCGTGTCGGTGAGTTCGGCAAAACTGTCCGGTTGCAGGTCCAGCTCACTTTGAACGTAGGTCTGCACGGCAGCGGCGGTTGTCAGGTTGCTGTCGGTGAGTCCGGCTTGGGTCAGATCAGTGGCTACAACTGCCATCCCGAAGTGGGTGGTATCGATACCGGCAAGTGAATTCGTTCCGCCATAGAGGGAAATGGTCTTGTTCGTGAGAGTTTGGTTGGCTGTTTCGGTGACGACGGTGTCAGTGCCGGGAGGGAGGGCAAGCGTTGTGTCTCCGGTCACGGTGATGGTGGTATCGTGTGGGCCGGAGAGGATCAGGTCTCCGGCTGTTACGAACGTGCCGCCGGTGAACACGTTGCCGCCTAGATTGACCGTCTCGCCACCAATGCTGCCAACAGACAGCGCCCCCGTATCCGTCAGTGATGCGTCCCCTGTGATCTCGACATTGTGCCAGGCGGTGTTGGCGATGTTTCGGACCACGACTTGGCCCGGCGCCGGGGTCGTCAGAAGCGTATCATCGAGTTCAGCCAGAGTGTTGGGTTGCTCTGCCAGTTCATCCTGAACGTAGGTCTGCACGGCAGCGGCGGTTGTCAGATTGCTGTCGGTGAGTCCGGCTTGGGTCAGATCGGTGGCTACAACTGCCATCCCGAAGTGGGTGGTATCGATGCCGGCAAGTGAATTCGTTCCGCCATAGAGGGAAATGGTCTTGTTCGTGAGAGTTTGGGTTGCTCCATCGGTCACGACGGTGCCCGGCCCGGGAGGGAGGGCAAGTGTCGTGTCGCCGGTGAGTGTGAAGGTTGTGCTGAAGGCGCCACCAAAGGTGACATGCCCATCTGTTACCAGGGCACCACCCGTGGTCAGAATCCCACCTGTGTTCACGTTGCCGCCCAGGTTGACCGTCTTTCCTCCAATGGCTATGATGGCGAGGTCCCCAGTATCGGAGAGCGTGGCATCCCCTGAGACACCCCAGTTTGCCCAACCTGTCCCTGTTGCGTTCCGGATGAGCAGTTGACCGGGAGCAGGCGTCGTCAGGAACGTGTCTTCGAGATCATCCACCGTGTAAGACTGGGCGGCCAACTCGTCCTGCACATAGGACACGACAGCAGCGGCGCTTGCGAGATTGGCGTCAGTCGCTCCGGTGAGAGTCCGGTTTGTCATCACAATGCCCATGTCGAACTCACTCGTTGTGAGCCGTGACAGCGTGTTCAGTGAAACGTCGATGGTCTTGTTGGTCAATGTCTCCGGGCCTGCCAGGGTAGCGAGGGAGCGGGTCCCGGTGGGGAGGGTCAGGGTCGCCGAGGCCGGGCCGGTGAGGATGGTCAAGGCCTGGCCCCCTGACACAGTAACATCGGCGTCTGTCATCAGGTCGCCTCCGGTCACAAGATGCCCGCCGAGAGAGAGTCCCTTCCCGTCCAGGGCCAAGCTTCCGCTCAGGTTCAAGTTCTGGAAGGTTGGCGAGTCCGTGCTTGCGATCGGCTGGGGAAGGGAGAGGGTTACTCCGCCTGGGCCGGTTGGCGTCACTGTGATCTGATTCGCCGTTCCAGTGACCCAGCTACTCAATTGGGTCGTGGTGGGGATGCCTTCTGAATTAGTTGCGAGAAGACTTGTGCTTGACAGGCCTGTAAGGGCGGTGTGAAGCTCCTCCCCGAGGTGGTACATGTCGAGCCCGAGCTCTCCTGCTGCCCCACCTTGCAGTCCCATGAGGGCATTATGGTCCAACGTCATCACCAGGGGCTTCCAGCCGATCGCCGTGAAGCTGTAGTGAGCATTGTCCTCGTGATTCCACACGGTGTACCCAGGGGTAGGCGCTGAGGCAGATACCCACGTGGAATTGGAGTATTCATAGATCAGGTCAGAAATCCAGCCGTCGGCTGTAGCGGCAGAGATGTAACGCTGCCCTTCGAATGGTGCGGAAGGCAGTCCGGCACTGAAATCGTGGAATGCCTCAACGCTCCTCTGCCATTCAGTTTGTTTCAGGACGTTGTCAACGTAGTCCCGGTTGGCTGCGTCCTGTGCATCAACGGGGTAGGCAAGGCCTGTGATCGGCTGATCGGACATCGCGAGTGGCCCGACGAGAGAGCCGCCGGCAAGCGGAAGGTAGTTGCTTACGGTGATTGTGTCCGGTATGTCAGCGTCAGAAAGGGGATCACCAGCCGTAACCAGACCGTCTGCATCGTAGGTAATCTTGGCGGCCGTGCCCGGGGTGATGGCATCATTCGCATCGAGCTTGTCAGCCAGTGAGGTGGTCAGACCGGCGATCTTGGTCTGAGCGATAGCTGCCGTGTCTGAGATGTCACCATCGACGATGGAAAGGTCGGTGATCTCATTGCTGCCCACTGCAGAGAGCGTCGCCAGCATGCCGAGGCCGGTAACCTGTCCACTACTGATGGCCAGGGCTGCCTGGTGCTGGGTGACGCTGGTCTCCGATATGCGCGTTGCGTCGAACATCCCGCTGACGACCTGAGCGGCATCCAGACCCGGGATCCGGGCCACGGTGAACGTACCGGTGGTGATCTTCCCGGCATCGAGGGCCGGAATGTCGGCGACGACCAGAGCACCACCAGCCGTAACCAGACCGTCTGCATCGTAGGTAATCTTGGCGGCCGTGCCCGGGGTGATGGCATCATTCGCATCGAGCTTGTCAGCCAGTGAGGTGG
>Ga0209045_1002912_pt1 | contig 11738 bp, 9 predicted proteins | sample SaaInlLV_10m_DNA_4_FD_184664 | JGI IMG/M metagenome (GOLD analysis project Ga0209045, IMG submission 184664) | Marine microbial communities from expanding oxygen minimum zones in the Saanich Inlet - Saanich Inlet SI072_LV_200m_DNA (SPAdes) (version 2) | ecosystem: Environmental > Aquatic > Marine...
ATAACCACCCTCAAAATATGCCTTTAAAGTAAATCCGATATCAAAGTTAGGTTTATTTTTACACTCAGTAGATCCCCCATATTCTACCTCACCCTCTTCACCCCAAAACAGCAAGGGTATGTTAAACTGTAATGCGATGCGAAGCGGTATTGTTTTAACAGTAACAAGCCAACCGTAATATGGAAAACCTAACTCTATAAAGCCTGTTTTATTTAGTCGCTGCATGGCATTCTCATTCGCGGTTATGTGCATATGGTCATAACCGCTTCGAATATAATTAACTAGATTTTGATCACCCAAATCTAAAGTCAATGGCGGCCGAGAAGTCAGAGCAAGTGGGTTCATTCCATACTTATGTTTTAAATTATAAGAAATATATGACCCGTCTTTTCCTCCACTTACAGGCACAATACAATCAAACTTTTCATCGCAAGAGCGATATTTGTCTAATAATTCCTCAAGCTCCTTCTGCCTAGGCGTCCAATCCATCTGTTTTTTTTCTTCCATCCACTGACAGGCATTGCACCACCCTCGTTGATCAAATGTGATTCGTGGACGGGTCGACATATTCAAACAATTTTTACACCAATATACTTTTATAGACATCTATTTCCCAATCATAAGTATTAAATTTTTAATTAGTTCAGCCTGAAAAACTATCAGAACATCAACAGGATCGCTAAATTGCCGTCCAGCCACCATCTACCATAATGGTAGCGCCGGTAATGTAGGAAGCAGCATCTGAAGCTAAAAACAGAGCCACAGACGCAATTTCATCTGGATTACTCATACGTTTTAATGGAATCTTATTGCAATAGTTTTTTACAAACAAGGGATCCTGCTTATCACTCTTGCCTGCAACGTGGCCCGAAATACCTCCAGGGCAGAGTGTATTTACCCTTATATTATGTTTCCCATAATAGGAAGCCATCTGTCGAGTTAGATTAGTAATACCACCCTTGATGGAAGCATAGCTCATATTTTCGTGCATATCGGTTCCTTCATAAACTGTAGGATCCTGCCCAACTATACCATAAATAGAACCCAGTTGGATAATGCTGCCGCCATTGCCATTTTTTACCATAGCCTCTGCTGCAAGACGCGCGAGCCAAGCGTATGAATTCATGTGTATGTCCACATTTTCCCTATAAGACTCAAGCGTAACATCTCTAAATGAACTATCCCCCCAATCTTTAGTACGGGGATAGGAACAGTTGATGAAAATATCCGGGCAGCTATTTTCATTAATCAGCACAGAAAAGTTATTATCAAGCTGCTTCATATCCGCACAATCGAATGATTTAAAACTTACATCATAGTCTTTTTTATTCATTTCCTTATCGAGCAACTGCCCTTTTTCACTCTCCACGTCTATCACAATTGTTTTCGCACCGGCTAAAGCAACTGCAATGGACACTTCCCTGCCAATGAGACCCATGCCACCAACAACAAAAGCGGTTTTTTCATTTAGACGAAATTTCTGTAAGTAATCAATCATTGAAATCAGCTGACTTTCCAATTATGTATTCAACAATATTCCAGTCCAGTTCAGTATCGATATCCACAGAACGTTCTTCTGGCATTACATAAAGCACTGTTCTATCGGTAAACAAGGTATCATACCCAAGTAAAGCTTCCCGTTTCCAGATATAAATTGACGCATTCATGCCAAACACCTGCGGTGCGTCCTGGCGTCGTACGATTGGCTTGTCAAGCTGTTTAACTATCTGGATCCGTCCGTCCACATTTTCCACCATATTGAAATAAGGGTTCTTACGCGAGGGATTGGCAGTAATAAGAATATCTGCATCTTCACGGACAAACTGTTCATAAGCCCCGGTAATATCTCCAATTCGCCGAAGCGGTGACGTCACATCCAGATCAACAAGAACATCGAACTTATGCCCGAAGTGACGCTCTGACTCAAGTAACGCGTGACGGATAGCAGGGAGTTTCGAGGCTTCATCCGTGGCCATCTCCGGCGGCCGCAAGAACCACGCCTCAGCTCCAAAGCTTATGGCCACTTCAGTTATCTTTTCCGAATCTGTGGAGACGACAACATGCTCAAATAACTCACTTTGAATGGCTTGCTCAATGGTGTAAGCCATAAGGGGTTTTCCATAAAGTTTGCGCAGATTCTTATCAGGCACCCCTTTCGATCCTCCGCGCATGCTAATGGTACAGAGAAGGTGACTATTCATTTTGTGAGATTCGCGAGGCATAATACTTTAATTCGTCTATAACTGACGCAAGATAAATGAAAGTTCAGTAACACTCTGTACACGGTTAATAACTCTGATTCTAACATATACTTTCTGTCAATTTTGTTTACTCCATACCGGCCAGTAGTCTCTGATAGAACCATCACGATAAAGAACTTGTAATGATAATGTTAAGTCTTTGTTCATGTCTATAATACTTTGAAATAGTTGTTTTGATGCATCCGTATGCGATACCAGATACGATACCGTATCCTCAAAATCTTCAAGCCGACATTTTGAATCTTGATTATCTAACCAATCAGGAATATCGTATTCCAATACTACTTCTTGATCAACATACACATTTTTATCAGATATATATGATCGTATATTTCTAAATGATTGGTATCTTGCCAAATTATTGATCATCTTATCCTTAGAGTGGTTATCAATAATCTTTTCTGCCGCAAACACAGCTAAATCGAGACAACTATCATAACTTTCATAAAGAAGTATTTGTTTGTACTTACGCAACAAATTGTCACCTAAACGTCCAGATTCTAATGCTTCGTAATTTTCAGGTTTTTGATAAAATTCAATAAGATCCGAATGATGAACGAACAATTCGTCCTCAGTATCCTTCATAAATGCCAAATATTGCCTGTGCACTTCAGGATACGCTGAAATGTTCTCATGTATGAATGAAATCCATTTATCAATACCGATATTGTATTCGATCATAAACCTTTTTAATGGACGAAATTCTGCCGCACTGAAGAAAACGACTATGACAAAACTTAGCCCTCTTAGATATATATAATCTTCAAACGGCATATCTTTTGTGCCGACGACCACTTCTTCCGTATCAAAAACAAAACTATGACCAATCTTGCTGAACTGTCTTGGCACAACTCTATGCCTAATTATATTTCCATACTGTTCTATGGATCCCTCTTTAGATATTTTGGTGCCTCTCAAACTCATCAAAGTATAGATAACAATACTCTGTACACCAGAATTCATAACTCGCACCAGTGTACTCAAAAACGTTTCTTTCGTTTCACCAGGAAGACACAATATCAACTCTGTCACAGAATCTTCTTCTGTTTTAACCATTGCTTCTTTCTGAAAACTAACATATTTCTCAAAAGGAATGTTAATCCGTTTTATTTCCTTCAATACATCTTCTGTTAACGTTTGTAATGCTATAGCAGGTCTAATATTAATGATTTCCATCATTTCCATTAATTTTTTTGTGTCCTTTCCAGAATTAACATTAATATTTCGTGGCCAATTATATTTATCCTGTATTGCTCTAATGATCTCCGCTATAGCAAAATCCTCTTTAAAAAGGCTCATATTCGCATTTGCAATATAGAGGATCACATGTTGTTGATTTTCAAAACGACTTCCAAGTGCTTCCATTTCTTTACTAAAAATCTCAGGCGATTGAAAAATTGCTTTTTGGTAATAAAGGTCACCGGTATGACAAAAAACACACTGGAATGGGCAACCTCGATGTGTCTGCACAAAAGGATGATAATTATCATCTAAAAACTCATCAAATATACCGTCTGAATAAGGCGTGCCAAATACATCAAGGGTAGATAGTCTGGGTGGCTCTTCCATTGACTCAACCAGTTTTTCAGTAATCGGGCTAAGCGCATAAGTCCCAGCCACCGGTTCACTCTTCAGATCTTTAACTGACTCACCAGATATCAAACGATTTACTATGTTAGTAAATGGAATTTCTCCATCATATCCAATACATATATCTATGTCCCTGTTTGCTTCTAGAAATTTCTCCCTGGAACTTCTCGTTAAGTGAAGGTTTGGGCCACCAGCTACTATTATACACGATTGTTTCTCCTGTTTAACCATTTTGGCAACAAGTAAATTCAGTTCACTATTCCAACTGTATTGTGCCAATCCAATAACATCCGGCTTCCATTTCTGAAAACACTGAGTCGCTTTATCTACCGACTTGAAAATCTTAATATGGAGATCAATATCCACTTCTTTTTGTAAATACGTTGCGATTAGACAACAACCAAGAGGAACAGTATTTGTGTGAACTCCACGTGTTACATGATTTAGATCCAAAAATGCTATCTTCACAAAGACTCTCCTATCCTTCTAGATACATAATCTGCTTAAGATATTTAATATACTGATTTCTAGTAACTGATTGATTTTGACTGGCAAAGATCTATTAGACGCATGAGTTCCTGACCCTCCAGAAATGTACAAGCACCGTCAAAATCTCTGGAAAGAAGATTCTCGTGCTCAGCTTGATAAGTAAAATTTGGAGAAAGTTCAGGCCAGGCATAATCTAATTTATTACCATCTTCCGTTACTTTAGCTGATCCAGCTATAAGGTCTCCTTCTATACTTATCCCCTCACCATCAATAATAATCTTACGGACAGGCTGACGAGTAAAATAATTAAGGGTAATCTGTACAGTTGCCTCTTCTTCCGTACGCCCCACAAGCACAAACAGGTCATCGGTCTCAATGTTCAGATCAGAAGCTTTACCGAGGACAACGTATTCCGGTACTACCTTACCTGCCATCCATTGAACATAATCCAGCTCGTGACTCAAGTCCAATAGAACACCGCCTGCCTTTTCTCTTCTTGCGCTGGAGGTATCACGATAATCCCTGCCGGGCCTCCATTCCGGAAGGTATGACCCGCAAAACACTTGAATATGCCAAAGTTTTTTGCCATCGGTTTTTTTCTTTATGAGCTGAATTAGTGGGTGGAACCTCAGGTTATATCCTACCCATACGGAATTATTTTGAATGTTTAGATCGTGGTACTGCTGAAAAAGAGGTTTTTCTACCAGTATGGTTTTATCCCGAAAATTGTTTTCAAAATAACATAATTCTTCATAATGCATGGAAGTATTTGAAGCAAGCACTATATAATCCGGGTCAATATCCTTGATCTCTTTCATCGATCTGATTGTCTTATAAGGAATGTGTTCCTGACTACTCAGAACATAGACTTCATCAACCAGACTCATCGATGCAAGTATACCCGCATGCCTTGAACCAATAGAACCGTAGCCAATAACCAGTGCAGTAAAAGTCAATTAAAACTTCTCCAAAATCTTCTTGTACTCCCCCCATTGCCCTACATCAATCCAGGCGTCATCATCTATTGGAAATACACCTACTTTTTTGCCCTGTTTTTTTGCATCTTCGATTAGATGAGTTATGTGGCAAAACTTATTCTCCGGGATTAATCCCAGCACAGAAGGATTCAACACGTACAGTCCGGTATTGATAAGAAAATCGTATTTCGGTTTTTCATTGATATGAGAAAGATGTCCATCGCCGTTTAATTCGCATGTTCCATAGGGAATCACGTATTCTTTGGCAGAAGCCACCAGAGTTATATCATAACAACCCTTTTGATGGAATTCATACAGATTGGTGTAGTCGGCCTTGATGATGATGTCACAGTTGGTTACGAAAAATGGCTGATCAAAACAACCATGTAAATACTGCAAACTCCCCGCTGTCCCCAACGGTTCCTGCTCTTCAATAAATTGGACCTTGTAATTTGGCTGAAGCTCTTCAAAATAGGCTTTTAGGATTTTCCCCTTGTAATTCACTGTCAGATGAAAATCTGAACAGCCAAGTCCTGTAAACCTTTCGATGATATGTTCAATGATCGGTTTGTCATGTATGGGCACAAGTGGTTTGGGCAAAACCTTTGTGAACGGCTCCAAGCGGGAGCCCCTCCCGCCCGCCATAATCACCACTGGAACTTTCAATGCCTGACGGATTTCCTTCTTATCATTTTTAAACACTTTAGCCCAGATCAAGACATCTACCACGACACTGTTTTGGTTTACGATTGGTATTAAATCGAATTTGTGTTTTATAAATAGTTTCTTTGCTTTATCAATACTATAACTTCCCTCAACCAAAACGGTTGGTTTTGGTTGATAAATGCCCTCAATAGTATCACTCAGAACAGCACCTCTTAGAATCGCTTTGCGCACATTTCCATCACTTAATGTACCCAGCAGAATATTATCTTTATCCGCAACAATAAGGCATTTTTCACCACCTTGGCTTAGTTTCTTTAAAGCCAATTTTATGGTGATATCTGGTGAGATTATAAGGTCTTTCATAGATTATAGAATTCTTTTTTTAAGTTTTTTAGGATATGGTTGTAATACTTTAAATTTCTATCAAATCGTTTTGGGGTTTTTTCTCAAAACATTATCCTGTTTTTTTCTAATCGGCTCACAAGAGTTTCCCGGGTTCCATCGAAAATTCTGCCATCAATCCTTAAGACGTTAAGCCAATAATTGTTACTCGCATAATCTGGAACTAACGTAAGATTCAGTCCATCAATATTTTTTCAACTCTGACGAAATCCTCTGAATTCAGAATTTGCGTTCAAATACAAATTTTCAGCCTGTGTAAGCACTTGATTGCATTTATTAGCAAAATAGTTCTTAATAAGCTTAGAATTAGCATCGTATAAAGCTCTATGGAATTCATCATCCGTCATATTGGTAAAGTTAATTGCTAATAAATCAGAATTAGTATGCTTATTTTCATAAAAATCGGCACAGTCTTTTAACATCCCTTGCTGTATAGCATGATAATAGAGCGGCGAGCCGGGATAAGGTGTAACAGGTCTAATCGTGCGCATTTGCGAACCATCGTCATGTTCCAGTAAAAACTCCACACCTTTATTTAGGGTATCTTTACTTTCTCCAATGTTGCCAAAAATTATATTGTAACCAGGGCTTATTCCTGCTGACAAAGTGGCTTTAATGCCTTTAATCACCTGATGTATACGCAACCCTTTTTTCATGTTTTTTAATATTTGATCATCCATAGCTTCAATGCCATAATTAATAAACACACAGCCTGATCGTTTCATGATATCTAACACTTCAGGAGCTGCATAATTTAAACGACCATTACAATCCCATTTTATACCAAGATCCGCTTTAATAATCGCCTCACACAGTTCTACTGTTCGTTCCTTAGAAGACATTAGCAATTCATCAGAAAATGCTATATAACTAATGCCATACTCTTTTCTAAGAAAGGCTATCTCTTCTATGATATATTCTTTGCTACGGCCCCTAAATCCTTTATCCAAACGGTAACAGAAGTTACATCTGAATGTACAACCTCTACCAGATAGCAATGGCATAGCAAAATCCTGATTGTTACAGTGTGGCATTCGTAAAAGGCGATAATATTCTATTGGAAACTTGTCGTATGCAGGAAAAGGAATTGTATCTATATCCTTTATAAGTTTACGCCTTGGGGTGATTATAGTTTTGTCGCCATCCAGATAAGCAATGCCATGCACTGCTGATAGTGCGCTTTTGTCGGTTATCGCCTGCATTAGTTCAACTACCGTATCTTCTCCCTCACCTATAACAGCAATATTTGCATTAGTCTTTCTTAAAAAGTACTCTGGCTCTGGAGATGGCCCGTGACCACCTATAACATATAATGGACGATTTTTTGAGTTATTTATAGCAGTAGAAATCGTGAGCAGTTTACGATATTGATAATAACCAGCTATGACACTAACACAGATGATGTCAAAGTGATTCTTATTTAGATATTCAGTAAGATGCTCATCTGGATAGTGATGAATGTCCTGATTATACACCTCTATCTCATAGCCCTCTCGGCCAAGTACACCGGCTATATAAGCCAACCCCTGAGGGAACCAGTGTATATAAGAATCATTATCATATACGGCAAGAAGAATTTTCATAACAGTTACTGTGTGCCCCTAATTAAACCTTCAAACATTATAGATTTCCGGCTTATATCTTTTTAGATTATTGAAATAAACCCATCGGTGCGATAATATCCCGCACGAAGTGTATAAGCTCCTTAAATATTTCATTATGAATAAATCATCATGAAACCCAATATAATTTGTTTTGTATCTGCCCAACAATAGTTTTAACTCTTCAATGCAATCTTTAATTCTGCAAGTTCTGCGCCTCACACATTCTAAAGAAATGAGAATTTGTATTTGAGCATAGTTCTTGAAAGTTACCTTCCTCTACTATTCTCCCATTTTTCAGAACATAAATATAATCACATTTTTTTACCGTTGACAAGCGATGAGCAATAATTACAACTGTTCTCTGTCCCTTCATAGCATTGATACTTTTTTGTACAAAATCCTCTGATTCTGAGTCTAATGCCGAAGTAGCTTCATCAAAGATCATTATATCCGGATTCCTGTATATTTCCCTTGCTATGGAAATTCTTTGTTTTTGTCCACCTGATACTCTAATCCCTCTATCACCCACTTCTGTTTCATAGCCCATACTTGTTTCTTTGATAAAAGTATCACAATTTGCCATAATTGATGCATTCTCTATTTTCTCCCTGCAACGGTAATCGTTGAAATTACATTTCCATAACGTGATATTATTAGCAAAACTATCATTAAATATAATGGCATCTTGTGTTACATAACCTATTAAATTTCGAATGGCTGAAATATCTATCTCTCGATAATCTATTCCATCGATACATACCGTCCCTGATTGGGGTACCAATAAACCCGTAAAGATATCAAATAATGTTGTTTTCCCGGCACCGGATTCTCCGACTATGCCGATAGACTTATTTTTAGGAATAGTCATATTTATATCAGAAAGCACCTGTTTAGAACTAAAACTGAAACTTATTCCTTTTAATTCAATAATTTTCTCAAATTTTTCAATTTTTAATTTACCCGTATGCTCTTTCTGGATATCAAAAACTTTTGTGGCTTTCCTGAGCACCTCTATACCACCAACTAGACTATTAAACTTTTGCCAAAATGCTTGAAAGCTAAAGACTCTGGAAAAAAGTCTATAGAATATAAGCGATAGTATCAGGACACTGCTTAATGACTCCCCTTTGTATTCGACATTATAGTAAATCAAACCAGACAGCAAAAGTACGGATATAGGGTCTATAATTGATAAAGGAATTGCAACCAACACTCTACCTTTAAAATTGTACTTTCGGCCGCTCTCTATTATTACAAAGAGCTGGTCAAAAATGCGCTTAAAACTATTTGTTGCTTTCAAATATTTGAAGTTTCCAATTATCTGTAATAAAACGGACTGTGTTTCTGCATTATTTTCAGAAATAAGAACCGACATGTTTTTTGAAATTCTTGCCAATGATTTCATAGCTACAAATAGCAAAGAGCATACGAATAAAACGATAACAGTAAGTTTGAAATTAATGAAAAATGCTGCAAGTATATAGATAGTTACAAAAATAATGTTAGCCAAAACTTCTACATATGTATTTAAACAATTCATAGCCCTTGCTATTTCAGTAGTAACTATATTATTCAAATAGCCAATTTTAGTATCAACAAAGTATCCATATTTCATTGATTCATATTTATGACAAAAATCAATCTTAATTCTCTTCTCAAAACCACAAAGAATATATGCTAAGAAACCTTTCTGTAGGAACATAAAACATCCTTTTAAAGAGAAAATTATAAATATGACAAAAAGCAAAGATGTTAATGACACGCCCAATCCTAATGACTCAAGAGTTTTACAAAGAATTTCCGTATAGTAGTTATTTGAATCTTCAAGTTTGTTAAAATTAAGGATTGGCAACAACATCATAATTCCAAAACTATCACACATCGCACCAAAAAGCAGAAGAAAACATAATACGTACAACCATTTTCCAAAATAGCCGTAAAAGACCATAAAATATTGAGCTATTGAAGTTAGCAGTGGTATTCGCAAGACAATGAATCTCCTATAATAGAAATCTGCCGGGGTAATAGAATTAAGAGAGAGTTTTTAATTATGTTCATCTTATCACTCTTAATGAAAACAACTTAGGTAACACTTGCTCACTCTTTTCCCTAAGCGTTATTTTTCCAATTTCATAACTAAATTTAAACCCGTTAATAGAATCCCTTCTGATATCTCCATCTGTAACAGTTCCCAAAAGCTTATCATTTCCATCAGTTACAAAGAGTATTTGCTCAGCAGTATCATTGAGTTTCTGCATAGACTCTTCCATGGTTGTATCTGAATGAATAAGAAGGGTCCTCCGTTTTATCTTGTCCATCTAATTACCCGCACCCCTTGCTTAATTCACAGAATTGCTTCTTAGACATATCAGACAATGACACAGTCCTAAGAATCTCAACGATCTTCTCGCTCGCATTTCCAGTTCCATATGGGTTTTCTAACCCCGTTATAGAATCCCTGAAGTCTTTAGACACTGCTTTGTTTATCGCCTTCTCAATTTCATCTTGCTCACATACAGGCACATCAATAACGTTAGCCGCTCTTATCCTTCCTTTCTGTCTGTCACCTATGTTTACAACCGGTAATTCAAATGAAGGTGCTTCTATTATGCCGGATGAAGAGTTTCCAATCATCAAACTCGCATTCTTTAACAACGATAGATATCTCAATTGTCCAAGAGAGTTAAATAAACATGCTATTTCTGAATTATTGTGAACAAAGGCTTCAATCTGTTCAATTATTTTTCTGCTTCCTGTATCTGCGTTGGGAAGGGTAAAAATCCAGTAAATCTCAGAAAATTTTCCCACCATGTCTAGAATAACTTCAAACTGATTTATATCACTATTATTCTTGTATGTTACCGGGTGATAAGTCATTATCCCCCATGGTTTCTCAACAGGAAGTTTCAATTCATTTGCCAGCTCCTGTTTTTTTAGCAACTGAAGGCTGTGAATACTGTCCAGTCCTGGCGCACCAAAGCAGAAAATATTTTCTGGTCTCTCGCCCATTTGCACTACTCTGTCTGCATATTTTTGAGTAGAAGGAAAATGAATATGACTCATTTTTGTTATTGCATGACGAAAAAGTTCATCCATCACTCCCTCTGTCGATTCTCCGCCATGAATATGGGCGACAGGTATTCCAAAAGGAACTGCTGCAGATACTGCCGCTGAAATCTCAAATCTATCTCCTAAAACAAGTACAATATCAGGTTTTAGTCTATCATAGGTATTTGCAAAGCCAATCATGCCCAACCCCATAGAGGTCGCAATGGCAACCTCAGTGTCAGAAGAAAGTAACATTTCTACTCGTTCAACAATTGGAAACCCACCTTTCTCAATTTCTCTGACAGTAAGACCAAATTCAGGTGACAGGTGCATCCCTGTGACAATGAGCTGCAATTCAAGTTCTGGAGTTTCGTGTATTCCCTTTATTACCCAAAAAAGCAATCCATATTCAGCCCTTGTACCGGTTATTACAGCAACCTTACGCATGTTTAAGGTCTTCCCATTTTATAACGGAATCGGCACTAATATCGCTTCCGGACTTCATACCAACAACTTTGTCTTTAAACTCTGCCGATATTCCAGTTCCTGGTCTTTTTATAAAAATATCATTAGGAGATATTGTATCACCAGCTTTTATCTCCTTTGCTGTTACAAGACTTCTCCGCACAGTCTTTTTGAGGTCATTCTCACTTCTTGTTGGCTTTTTAATTCCATCGCCCATTGCCCTTTCAACATTCCTT
>Ga0209045_1002914_pt1 | contig 11727 bp, 7 predicted proteins | sample SaaInlLV_10m_DNA_4_FD_184664 | JGI IMG/M metagenome (GOLD analysis project Ga0209045, IMG submission 184664) | Marine microbial communities from expanding oxygen minimum zones in the Saanich Inlet - Saanich Inlet SI072_LV_200m_DNA (SPAdes) (version 2) | ecosystem: Environmental > Aquatic > Marine...
GTCGCCGTCAGGGGTGTGCGCCATGCCGGATCCCCATGCAGCGGGTCAAGCACGACGTCGATCGTGTCCATCTCCGGCATGTCAGGCAGGGCAAGCTGGTGGAGACCTTCTGGATCCGCTTTGGCAATGGCCGTGCTCGCCTCCTTTCTCAGCGAGCGGAACAGCTGCTTTCTCGTCTCGGACAGTGCCGAGACACGAGGCAGCCGGAACACCTCGGCGTAGAAATCCCCGGTGGCCAGTTCTTCTACCACCGCAATCAGTTTGAAGGACAAACGTGGCATCGGTGTTGCGGTCTCTCAATTGCTCGCACGACGGAGGGTGCCTCCCCAGGTTGCCTGGCCATCCCCTTACAGGTAGCCTGACAAACGTAGCTTTGCCAGGTTGCTGGTTGCCGCTGGAGAGGGACAGAACGTCCTCCGTTAGCATCCCGTCCTGCTACAGGAGCATGATCCAGCGACCAGGGCAATCGTGGCGACGGTGTCCGTGCCCCTGCACCAGGCGACACAGTTCCGCAGAACCCGTGATAGGGAGTCGTTCTTGAGCAGCGACGTTATGCATGGATGGCAGGAAGGCTACGAAACCGTGCTCCGCTTTGCCATCGAGAACTGCATTCCGACGATCGTGAACGGCGGGGACATGCTACCGAAGGGGGGCCTTATTCTAAATGAGCAGAAACGCTTCAGCCGAACGTACCTGCGGGGTATCCTCGGTAGGTGTCGGGGTGCCGGTATCGCCTACTACGCCATGGTCGGGGATGACGATCTTGCCAGCTGAGGGGGCCAAGCCCAATGTGGTAGGCGAAGAGGACGGGGCAAGAGCAAAGCCAGGAAATAGGAATCGCAGGCGGAAGCGAAAGTTCCGCGCTTTGCTACAGAGACGAACCACCGAGTCATTGAGCAGCGAGCGTGCCTTGGGCGGTGCAATCAGATTCTTCCCACCGACGTCTGGGAGAACACACTTCCCCACGCGTCGGCGAAGACCCTTTCGAGATAGTCTTCTGGGCGGCACACGAACCTGACTTCCTGGACGCCGGTACCCGGATGCTCCTCGAAGAACAGGCGCACAGCCCACATCGCGATTCGGGCGGCGATATCCTCGGGAAACGCATTGTGGCCGCAACCGATGGCGGGGAACGCGATCGTTCGGCACTCGTTCTCCGAAGCGAGGCGTAGGGCGTTCATATAGCAGTGCTTCAGGGCAGAGAGCTCCTGGGGATCGCCGCCTGAAAAAATCGGACACACAGTGTGGATCACGTACCTGCACTTCAAGTCGTACGCCCCAGTGATCTTCGCCTCACCGACGCAACAGCCGCCGAGTTTGCGGCATTCGTCGAGAAGGCCAGGGCCCGCGGCGCTGTGAATCGCCCCGTCCACACCGCCGCCACCGAGGAGGTCACTGTGCGCAGCGTTGACTATCGCGTCAACGTCCTGGCGCGTGATGTCTCCGCCCACGACCGTGACCTTGTCTGCAAGGCTTCCCATAAGGCGAGGTCCTCCAGAGCGCTTCGCTACGACCAAGGGGACATCTCCCTTTGGAATCCCGTTCCTACTTCGTATTGTCGAAGTCCACCAGCGCGACGATGTCCTCGCCGGCACGCCTGTGCAGCACGCCCAACAGCCGCATGTGGTGAGACACGATACGCACCGGCTGCAGGGCCTTGACTTCCGTTCCCAACTCCCCGGCCAGATCTTCACAGCCGCTGTCCGGCTTGTCCAGAAAACGGTCAAACAGCTTCTTCATCATAGCGTTCCTCGGACGGTGATCGCGCGTGAGGAGGAAGATGCCGTCCGAGCCGCCGGGGCTGCGAACATGAGTCTCATCGAATCCGTACGCAGCGTTCTTGAGGGCCGTGAGGAACGCCTTGGACTTCCACACGCGGCCCCGCTCGCACGATTGCCGCAGCCTGTCGGTGAGGGCAATGTCCAGCCGTCGCCCGTTTCGTTCGAATGTATGGGAAACAACGAACGGGCGATCTGATAACTGGTCCTCGACCGCCTCCACCCCCTGCTTTATCTGTTTGAGTGTCACGAGTCGTTCCTGCGTTGGTTGCCCTCGCGGGCAGAGCGCTCATCATAGGACTGACGTTTCTCAAGCTAAGTGTCATGCTCGACTGGTCTCTTCAGGTCCATACACATACAGGGACCTCGACGTCTACGCCAGCAGAGACGTCGGTGCCAGGGCAACCCTCTTCCCTGCTCCAGTAATGGTGACAGGTTCAACCACTTCAGCGGAAAGCCTCCGTTTAGCGGTGTCCCGCGTAGGCACACACCGCGAACCTCTTCACCTCCTCGATGTATGCGGGCACCAGCGCGAGGCAGTCGTCCAAGTCCCGATAGGCCATGGGTACTTCCGTGGTCAACGACGAATCCTGGACGAAGGAAGGCAAGACGAGCCGTTCGCGTAAGCCCGCGAAATCAAAGCTGCGGGCGGCCACTTTTGCGTCGCTGCGGGACATCGTGCGGCCAGTACCATGGCTCATAGAAGACAGCACTTCCTCAATCAGTGACGTTGCTTTGACCAAACTGGCATCACCTGACATGTGTGAGGGAATAATGGCGAATTCGCCCGGCCCCAGCCTGACTGCGCCCTTCCGGATCACTGTGCCATCTGTTGTTGGCTCAAATGTGTTGTGCGGCAGGTCCAATATCAGCTGGGTCGGTCCCACGAGGGATTCCACCGTTTCCTGCACGGCAGCTCGGTTGGCTTCCGCCCACGCGATGACACGCCTGAACTCACGGTCGAAAGCTCCAGGGCAATCAACGAGACCATCCACCGTCCCCGACTCGGCTCGGGAACCAGTGTGTATCAAGAGGAACAGTTGCTCCTCGTCGTAGGGCAGCAATGCGTCGATAAAGTGGTTCCCACCACCAAGATCGCCCAGCCCCCCTCTGTTTCTCCTGATGGCTCCTGCGATCTCGTCCCACAGCTGACCGGTCAGATCGCTCAGCGTAAGCGTTGACTTCAAGAGGCGCATACCGCAGCCGCAGTCAGAGACAGCGAACTGTCTCCAGTCCTCTTGACGAGTCAGCACGGCCGTCCCCGTGGGCAACGGAGACTTCCCGGGGCATGCATCGGGAAGGAACACCACATGGTCAGCGCAAAGCGCAGGCGGAAGCCATGACCGCAACACGCCCTCAGGCTCGGCGGATAGGTTGGTGATCTTCATCGTGTTGGTGTTCCTGCCAGAGACCTTCCACCGAGTTGCAGTGGAACCCCTGCCCATTGATGGTGATAGTGAACGGCGTGTGGGCCAGATTCGACAGGATTCGTTCCCGTCAGTCTTTACTGTGAAAATGGACGTTCATGATATCCCTGATTGGCCGTACCCTCGTCACCCAATGTCCCCCGGCAGAGCAGAGAGAGTCAACGCCTTGTCCCTTCCGACAGGATAAACACTTGAGCATCTGCATTCAGTACTTGCCCGCCGTTCGGCTGTCCGACCAACGAGCGCGGCCAGTGCGCATGGCCACGGATCGTGAGCAGCGGGCGGCGGCTTTCGAGGGAGGCGCGCACAGCAGAGCACCCTCTGAAACCCGGCTCCGGGTGATCCGGCCCATCGTGGAGCAAGAGCAGATCTACCGAATCATCCAGCAACTCCTCAATGGCTGTCACGTAATCCGGCTCCGTGCGCCGGTCCTTGTGGGGCGAGATGACGCGTCTGCAGCGTACTTGTCTCCGCTTCGCCGTGCTCTGCGACCTGATGGGGCAGTTTGCCGTGCCCCTTGCGATAGCCATCGACACCTATAGCTTCTTAACTGGTGTCGGGACGGGCGCAACGGCTGTCCTGTCTCTCGTTCTGGCGACACGTGCTGTTGTAGCTGCATGCTCGCTCGCCATCGCCTTCAAGTCTCCGCTTGCTCCCGTGGCTGTCTTTGTTTTCGAGTTGGTGGCCTGGCTCTGCCCAGGTCGCTTCCCATACCTCTTCGACTTCTACGGCACTCTCGGGAGTGTACTCGCCCAACGTGCCACGGCACATCGCCACTAGCCTGCCCCCCTCTCGAGCCCTGCAACACCATACTGGCCGGTTCGTCCATGGCGCCGCCGCACTTCGGGGTTGGTGTTGTTCGCGGACGGTGACCTATCGGCGCCTTCCCATGAGAACACCCAGGAAGGTCGGGCGCCAGAAACAGTGAGCCACGAACGGCGGCCGCCGTAAGGCAACACGATCGGGGAGCGATTTGGCGGTGCACAGCCCTTCCCCTCTCCGGCTGGTGGGCAGGTTCTTACACCCAGGCAAAGGCCAAATGTTGTGTCATCTGATTCTGCAGAACTGTGCGGTATCATGAAAAGTTGGGGTTTCCTGCTGAGTTCCATCATGTTGTTTGCAGTGTGGTGCAGCACCATGCAGAATTGCACATCGATCTCGGAAACAACTGAACACCTTGTGTTCTCAGGGGGAATCCCTGCTTCGGTCAACCACGATCCGAGCCGGCCCGCAGGGGGTGACAGCGGCCTCAGATGCTGATGGCGGATCCTGCGGACAAGACTGATGGAACGGACCAGCACGTGACGAGACGGATGAACTGTGAATGGGAACGTCAAACACCGTCGTGGCAGCCTCAGGCACGACTTGTCACCTCAAGTCACGGCGAGGGCAGGAGTGGACCCAATTATGGACCCAATGGATTCCTAATGCTGGTATTGAAAGGTCGGAAAGAACTGTAGTCAAGAAGGATAGGCATTGATTGTCGAGCAGTGCCAGTCTGCCTCCGGAGCAGTCGCTCATCAGAAGTGCACCGGCGTGGACAAGTTGAGGCAACCGGTTGCTTGCCAAAGTGTGGCCTGGGCCGTGATGCACACGTGCATCACCACTCACTCCTCGCTGATTTGCTATCGGGGTCAGACACTGTATGGCTATGCCAGTTACAGCCAAGACTGGGATAGGCTCGCTATCGGGGTCAGACACTGTATGGCTATGCCAGTTACAGCCACGACTGGGATAGGCGTTGCCAGTTAGATGATCTTAGCTTTATTTATGCTACCGAGAAAAACTGATCTAACGTTCACAGCACCGTCCCGGGCCATGTATCGTGAGAGGGCGGGTCGGTCCTCTAATCTCACATTAACGTCGTGAGAGGGCGGGTCGGTCCTCTAATCTCACATTAACGTGCTTGGAGTGTGGTCGCGGACTTCGGGGTCTACTTTCTGAATTTGGCCGCTCGGGAAAGGGCGGTCGCCAGCATTTTGAGAGCCGAAGGGGACAGGGGATTTCTGGTTCACAGCGCCCATGCCGGCCTCCTGCCATTGACATTGGGGTGTTCCCGTGTGATGGAGATCCTCTGTGTCCCCGGCAAGTCCAGTGGGGCGGGTGGTGGAGGCAGGCGTGACGCCGCAAGTAGAAGCGGTTGTGCCCAAGCACGAAACGAACCACTTCGCAGTTCCGCGATTCTCAGTCACGCACGTCGAGGGCCGTGGTGGCTGTCTTGCCGCTGATTACGTCGGTCACGGCGACGCGCCACGTGCCCAGCTGTTCGTTCAGAGCGGTCTGGATCTCTCTCGAGAAGACGCCGTTGACGGCGAGGACGTTGTCGGTGTAGGCGCGGCTCAGAACGCCTGCCGGATCAATGACCTCAACGCGGAGTACGTGGTCGCCGGGCGTGCCGGCATCGGCCTGCACTCTGGCCGTCAGCTCGAAGCTCCTGCCCGGCTTGACTGTTGCCGGCGCGACTCGGACCTGGACGCCGGTGATCTGGTGGGGCATTAGGGCCAGGACGGCCGCGGCCCTATGAGTGAGGTCAATCCGGGCCGTGTCGGTGCTGCCGAGGTAGGCCTTGTTGCGGACATCGTAGAGGTGTGACGGCCGACCGACCTTGATGACGGTGGGCTCGGCCTCCTCGCGCAGCCTTAGAACGCCGAGCACCGTGATCTCGCCGCGACGGAAAGTCGCACACTCGTAGCCCATGTGCTCGGCACCTTCACTGGTGATGCGGACCGGCGCCGCGACGGCCGCGACGCGGAGAATGCCCCGGATCAACTCCCGCGACGGTAGGTTGTAGCCGAGAAATCCGTTCAGGTAGATCGCCCTGCCCTTGCCCACGGCGTGGACCACGATAGCCGGGGTGCTGTCCTCGTGCGCAGCGGCCGCCGACCGAGCCGTGATCGCGTCGCGCCCGCCCAGTCTGAGCCCCGGGGGGATCGGGAGCTCCGCGCCGGACGTATTTGCTGTCAGGGCCGAGGGCTCGATCGTGCGGCACACCTCGGTGCGGGTGATTCCGAACAGGTCTTCGACGCCCTTGCGCGCGGCGATCGGGCGGCCGTTCGGTGTAGCCGCGCCTGTTCCAATGTCGGCAACAAGCGTGCCGCCGTTCGTCACGAACTTCCGCAGCCCCGCCAGCGTCTCGTCCGAGAGACAGAGCGAACACGGCAGAAACAGGACCTTGCAGTCACCGAGTTGCCCGCTATCGACCTGGCTCGTCCCGATCCACCGCGGCGTCGCACCGAGTTCACGGAGCATGCGGGACACGTTGACCCGAGACTTGAAGTACCAGGCATAGAGGCTCTTGGTGTGGGGATAGAACGTCTTCGTCGCGTCCGACCACGCCCAGGACAGGTGATCGCTCGGCTGCGAGTAGAGCACGGCAACGGGCGCAAACGTCTGCTCGTAGTCGACGAAGATCTTGCCCACGCCCCGGGTCAGGTCGTGTAGGCTCGACTTGAGCCAGACTGAGCTCTTGGTGTGCGCCAGGCGCGGGTGGAGGAAGGCCCAGAAGCTCATCGACTTCGCGCCGGGCCTGACCCCGAGCGACACCGGCCCCCACGGCGTACTGCCCTTGCAGCCCATGAACGCCATCCACCACGGCTTGAACTCCGCGCCCTGCTCGGTGCGGTCGTACCAGATCCAGCCCGGCGCGGGACTGCCCGGGGGCATGAACGACTTGCGGATGTCCATTTTCTGGCGGATGACGGTGCTCATGCCGACGGTGTCTTCCTCGAACGCACCGTCGTCTCTGGGCGCCCCGATCCGGTCGATGATGGTCGGGTACTCGATGGTCATGTCGACGTTGGGCGAGATGGTCTCGTAGTTCCAGCCGGCGAACGGCATCTGGCCAAACGAGTTGGAGAAAGCCATGCGCAGCTCGGGGTAGGTGCGCTTTCCGCCCTTTCGGGTCAGCATCAGGCCGTCAAGCCAGACGTGTTCCATGAACGTTCGCCAATCGACCCACGGCGCGGGGTTGGTGAGCGTCCGGGCCTTGGCGTGGAAGACCGGCTGGACCTCGTCGAACGAGCCGAGTTCGGTACTCCACTCCTCGTTGAGCCGGCCGACCGTCTTGTACTTATTTTCCAGCCACGCCCGGTAGCGCGGCATGCAGTGCTCGCTGGTGCAGACGTCGTGCGGCGCGTAGCGTGCGCCGGTCAGCTCACTCTCGTCCTCGAGCGAGGCGAGCCCCAACGTGCCGGCGCGACGGAGCCAGACGCCAAGCTCTTCGTAGGCGTCGGTGATCCTCTGGCGCACGGCCGGATCGCTAAGGCAGGGCTTGCGAACATGGGACTTATCTTTGCCCTTGAAGTTGAACCCGAACGCGCGGGTTTTCGCTGCGCCCCAGTGCATCACCGCTGCGGCTTGCTGCAGCGTCTCGACCGTGTCGCGCCGGCGGATCACCATGCCCTCTATGCCCACATCGCGTGCGAGCCTCCCGAAGTGCGGACGGACGTAGGCGTTGCGGACACTGAACTGGGACACGGAGACGAGGTAGTCGTCCCACTCCGGACGGGCCTCGGGCAGGTAGACGTGCGCGTCCCGCACCAACAGCACCCCCTTGCTGTCTCGCACGGTCAGCCGGGCCCGGTTCAGGACCGTGAGCGAGTTGCCGGTCGGCACGGTGAACCGGTGTCTGCTGGGCCCGGACGGAATTGTCACTTTCCGGGCCAACTCAGTGATGAGCCGGCCGTACATGTCGGTCAAGGCAACCCTGGCGTCCGCGTCCCGGGCGCCGGCCGTGTTGAGAAGGTCAACGACCAGGACCGCCTCCTCGCCGCGCCGGTAGAACAGCTTCTCCGCATCAAACGCTGCCATCGGGAACTCGCGTCTCGCGAGGCTCACGCCCTGGACGCCCTTGACCGCGAGCCGGGCCACGAAGGGGGTCATGACGGAATCGACAGCAGGAAGGACGATGCGCTGCTCGCCGTTGCCCGCCGGGACCGTGACGGTCTGCGTCGCTGTACCGATGACCTGGCCGTTCACGTCAACGATCTCGATGCCGACCGCCGCCTCCCGCTCTTGCCCTTTGTTCTGGACGTTCACAACCGCGATGGTCTCATCCGCGCGCCGGCCGCGCGTCGTCTCGACCGGCACGGCGGCGAGCGCGACGGGGGATGTCACGGCATAGGAGGCCACGGCAAAGGCCAGGGGGCGCCCGTCTCTGTCCCTGACGATCAGGTCGACGGCATGCGGCCGCTCGCCGCACAGGTTCACGATGGGGAACTCGACGGCCGTGTCGGTGCCTTTCCTCAGCATTACGCGTCGCTCGAGCGTCTCAACCGAGTCGTAGTAGTCGAGACCGCGATAGAAAGCCGTGACCGTCGCTTCTCTGTCTGCGTCGGAGCGGATCCGGAGCGTCACTTTCCCCGCTTCCCCGACCTGCGTCTGAGCGTCCGCCGCCGCCGGAGTTTCGCCCTCGGCAGTCAGGAACCGCATCGCGTCGAGCGCCAGCGCCGACCCCTCGCCGGCGGTCTCGAAGCAGAGCGTTGCACGCTCTTGGTTGCGGAGGGCGTCGAACGTGCGGAGGTCGTAGCGTTTCACACCGGTTTCGGCGGTGACCGGCTGCAGCGTGGCTATCGCTTTTTCGAAGTGCGGGTCGGGCACGAACAGGGACCATTTCTTTGCGCTGTTCACCGTTACCTCGAGGATCGGCGTGCGGTCGAGGTCGAGCGGGAGCCGCCCCGCGGCGAACCCGCGTGACGCGCTCTGGTTCGCCTCCGTGACGCGCAGTTTGCCGTCGGCCGTCGTCACCCTCGCCCCGTAGCCGCGCCACGTGTCCACCGACTCAGCCTTCTCGGTGGCGGCGGCTTGCCACGCTCCGGACTCGCGCAACAGGTTGGCGTAGGCGGTCTTGATCACGCGTTCAGTGCGCCACTGGTCGTTCATGCGTTCCCGGGTCGTTGCCGCGGGCCAGACGTTCGTGAGCGTCACACCGGTGTCGCGTCTCGCCAGCCACAGGGCCGCGCGGCAGAGCAGCTGGAAGTAACATTCCCAGTCACGGTAATCGACCTCGGTGATGGCAACTTGCGGGGTCAGGGCGCACACGCCCTTCGCGTAGGACACCTTCGCGCAGCGTCCCTTGCCCGAGCTGCCCACGTTGACGCGCGGGCGGCACCCGTCCGGAAGGAGGTGAAGCGGAAGGGCGGTTTCGAGGAATGCGCCGCTTTCCGTCAGGTTGATAAGCGCGCCGGTTTTCAGCGTAGCGTTGGTGTTGACGCTGAGAAGCCCCGCGCCGTTGGCGACCCGATCCACCAGCAGGTCCTGCGTTTCGACGGGCAGCAGTCCCATGGGCACCCTGCTGAGCACGATGAGGTCGTAGGCCTTGGCGCCCAGCAGTTCAGTGAACTGCTCTGTCGCGGCCCGGTCCATCAACGGGTGTTGGAAGCCGAGGAGGTCGAGGTCCATGTCGAGGCGCTGGGCCAACTCGTCCATGTCGCGCAGCGAAGGGATCGGTACGAGGCACAGGGCCCTGAGCGGCCCGCGCGGCAAGGGCTTTGCCCACGTGACGTGCGGTGTCCCCAGCGGCTGTGACGCGATGTGGAAGCGCTCCGGGCCGCCACGCTTCGCCAGCGGCGCTCTGCCGATGCGGGCCAGTCGCGGCGTGCCGTCGTCGGCCACGGGGATGACTATCTCCTCACTGGTCTCGCCGGCCTGAACGCTGACCCGGAGTGTGCCGCCTTCCGCCTTGCCCGAGGGCCAGTTGAGGGCCAGCGTCTTGCCGAGGGCCAGGTCACCCTCGGTCCCGGCCACGTCTGCCGCAGCCATGCGCACGCGCGCCGTGACCTTGCCGAGCCCGGTAGACGAGCTCAGGGTGAGCAGTATCCTCTGCGCGGCCTCATCCGCCTGGAGCCGGAGCGACGCGACCACGTTTGCCGACGCGCCGGCAACGCCCGCAACGCCGCGGATCGGAGCGACGGAGTAGGTTGTCTGCCACTCGCCGCCGCGCCTGAGTTCGACGTCGCGGTAGACCCATTCCATGGTCCCCGGCGCCTTGCCGCACCAAAGGTAGAACCGGTCGAGTTTCTCGCGCTCGCAGAAGGCCATGGCGCCCCGGCGCCTTTTTGCATCGACAACCGCGATCCACCCGGCGCGCGGGTCCGGGAAGAAGCTGTCCGAGGCCATCTTGCCGGCGTCAGCCAGCCTGACGACGCCCAGACCGTGCCGCCCAGGCACGAAGAAGGAGTCACTGTCATCGGCCGCGCCGCCAGCCATGGGCCGGCTGCACACCCACGGCGCGATCTTGAGCTTCGCTTTCCCACCGTTGCGGAGCCGCAGGGCCACGTGTAGCACGGGCGAACCGGCCTGCAGCCGGTAGATCTTGGTGTATTCCAGACCGGCGAGCTTAGCGTCCGCTACGGTGTAGGACGCCTCGACGCCGCCTTGGATGCGGCGGAGCGTGTAATCGTTCTCTTCCATTGCCTTGCAGCGCGTGCGCCACTCGCGATCCACGCAGAGGCCCTGGCTCGTGGCCACCAGTTCATCGCCGGTGGACAAGTCCTTCAACGAAGTGATCCGGCCGCCGCGCGGCGAGATCGTGACGTTGAGAAGAGCGTTCTCGAGTATGACCTCCGCCGGCGCCAGTGCCGTGCCGACGAGAATGAGAAGGCCTGCGATTGCACCACCAGTTGTTCTCATTCGCCAGCTCCCTCTGCCCCGTAAGCATAGGCCACGATGTTCCGCACGGCATCGAAGTATACCCCCTGGGGCGCCCGGAAAATGCCGCAGACCTGGTTGAACATCACCGTGCCCTTGCCGAGCACGTTGCTCTGTGCGATGAACGTTCCCTTGCCCGCGGTTTCCGCGTCATGTGCAAGAGCGACCTGCTGTGGCGACCATTTCTCCCACCAGCCGTAGTGGCCCGAGTCTCTGCCGCCCAGCGGCGCGGGTCCCGCCAATACGGGATGGGCCTCCTCCGCCGCGAATATGCTCCTCCCGTAGCCTGTCTGGAACTCCTCCGGCGGCGTGACGCCGACGCTCTTGAGGAACTTGACCGTTTCGGGCTTGAATCGGATCCCCCGCGAGCCTGTCCCGTAGTCGAGGAAGAGGACGCCGCCACGCTCGAGGAAGCCCCTGATGGCCGAGCAGGCCTCCGGGTCGGCGAACAGCGGCGCCTCGTTGCAGTACTGCCCAACGTAGAGCAGACGCGACCGCGCCAGGTTATCGGTCAACGTTGCGTCGAGCGTAGCCGGGGAGTAGAAGTCTTCGACCAGGGCAAACGCCTCCGACAGCCGGAACAGGGGGTACACGTCCGTCGGCGGCTTGCGCCCGTTGTTGTTGAACACGACCGTGTGCTTCAGCGGCAGGAGCGCCTGGGCCCGAAGCCGGGGCTGAAAAGAACACAGCGCAAGCGCCGTCAGAAGAGCTGCAGTTCTGCCCATTTCTACCTCCTTTACTGGCGGATCTAGCGGTAGTTTACTGTGGATGCAGGAAGAGGGATCTGCAACCTTCTCTCATTCAAGTGGAAAGATCTACGCGTCGTTGTATTGCCCTCTTGTGGCATCGAAGCACGCGTAGGTGTAGCGTGCAGC
>Ga0209045_1002919_pt1 | contig 11699 bp, 11 predicted proteins | sample SaaInlLV_10m_DNA_4_FD_184664 | JGI IMG/M metagenome (GOLD analysis project Ga0209045, IMG submission 184664) | Marine microbial communities from expanding oxygen minimum zones in the Saanich Inlet - Saanich Inlet SI072_LV_200m_DNA (SPAdes) (version 2) | ecosystem: Environmental > Aquatic >...
CTGCCCCAACGGACGGAGAGCGCGCCAAGCCCATGATCCATGCCACCTCCGGGCAATCAGGCGTTACCAGTGCCCCGGATTATCGAGGCGTGCAAGTTATCGCCGCGTACCGCCCAATTCAAGTTACCGGCTGGGGCGTTGTGGTCAAACAGGATGAGGCAGAAATCTTTGCCGGTGCCGCCCAGATCCGCTCAAGCTTGATCGTGGGACTGGCGATTGCCTTGCTGGTGGGGAGCGTCATCATTATCCCTTTGACGCGCGCTTTTGTGCAGCCCCTCACTGAACTGGAGCAAGCCACTCGCAAGGTCGCCTCTGGAGACCTAACCACCCATGTTCCGGTCAGCCAGTTGAATGAAGTGGGGCAGGTAGCAGAAGCCTTCAACGCCATGGTCGCACAGCTTGCATTGGCGCGCGACGACTTGACCCAAAGCAACCAGGAACTTTCTTCCTTTGCCTATGTAGTATCACACGATCTCAAAACACCTTTGCGGGGGATCGCCAGCCTTTCTGAGTGGTTGGTAGAAGACCTGGAGGGTAAACTGGAAAGTGAACAGATTGAGCAGCTGGGCCTGCTGCTCGAGCGAGTGCAACGCATGGACGCTTTGATCAATGGATTACTGGATTACTCGCGCGTTGGCCGTGTGCGCAACCCAGAAATTGCCGTTGATGTGGATACTTTATTGGTGCGGGTTATCGATACCATCTCCCCGTCTGAAAAGATCCAGATCTGCGTAACGACAAAAATGCCCCGGCTCAAAACGGACGAGCTTCATCTGATCCAGGTCTTCCAAAATTTAATCAGCAATGCGGTCAGCCATCACCCCGGGCGACAGGGGATTATCGAAATTTCCAGCCGCGACGAGGGTGATTTTTGGGAGTTCGCAGTACACGATGACGGCGCGGGTATCGAAGCGCGCCACCATGAACGCATTTTCCAGATGTTCCAATCCCTGCAAACAAACAAGGATGTCGATAGCACCGGCATCGGTCTGGCACTGGTGCGCAAGATCGTCGAGGAGCATGGCGGCAGCGTATGGGTTGAATCACAAGGGTTACCCGGCCAGGGATCCATATTCCGTTTTACCTGGCCGAAGACAATATAGGAGCTTTTCATGAAACCACAAAACAGTATTTTATTGATCGAAGATGACGCGGTTGACGTGATGTCGGTACGGCGGGCATTTAAGAAGAATAATGTCACCAATCCCCTTTATGTGGTGGGAGATGGGGAAGAGGGCCTGGCGTATTTGCGGCATGAAGGCAAATTTACAGAGCCAGGCTCTTCACCCCGCCCGAGCCTGATTCTGCTAGATCTCAATATGCCGCGCATGGGCGGGTTGGAAATGTTAGCGATTATCAAAAGTGATCCAGACTTATTTCATATTCCGGTTGTGATCTTAACTACATCTGATAGCAATTCTGACATCCAGCAAAGCTATCAAAATGGCGTAGCTGGATACCTGCTCAAACCAGTAACTTTTGATAAATTTGCGCAAGCGATCGAGATCTTCGATTTATATTGGACCATGAGCGAAATGCCTTGAGCATAAGAAAAGCTGGCTTCGGAAACCCCAAACGTGATTTCTAAAAGGATGAACCGATGAGTGAAAAACGAAAGATTTCTATTCTACTGGTCGAAGATGACGCCCTGGATCGTATGGCAGTGGAACGTAGTTTCAAGGCAGAGAATTTGCCCTATTTCCTTGAATTTGCCGAAACGATCGCTACCGCGGAAAAACGGCTAGCCCAGGGCGGCATTGACCTGGTGCTTCTTGATCAAGGCTTGCCCGATGGCACCGGGCTGGAGATCCAGAAGCAGTTAGAGGGCACTCCGAGTGTCTTTTTGACTGGCTCAGGGGATACCAGCATAGCGATTCAGGCCATGAAGGCTGGTGCTTACGATTATCTGATCAAGGATATCGACCGTGATTATCTGTTGATATTACCCATCACCATTGAAAAAGCGCTGGAACGCAAGCACGATGCAGATGAGCTGGATCGATATCGATTGCACCTAGAAGAGGAAGTAGAACAGCGTACAGTTGAATTGCGCGAGGCAAACAAGCTGCTTAACATTGAAATCTCCGAGCGGGCGCAGGCGGAGGATGAGAACAAATTCAATGCAGAGCGCTTCATAAGATGGAAGGCCTCCAACTTTATCGGCATAATACAATCTACTGCCAAGGGAAGTATCGACGATGCCAACAATACTCTATTGGCAATGCTGGGTTATTCAAGGAAAGACTTGCTTGACGGAAATCTGGATTGGACCAAGCTAACTCCCCCAGAGTTTTTGCATCTTGATCAGGAAGCAATGGAAGAAGCTGCGGAAAAAGGCTTTTGGACACTTTTTGAAAAAGAATATTTTCATAAGGATGGCCACCGCGTACCGATAATTATTGGTGGATCAATATTCAAAGAAACCCCTGATGAATATATTGTATTTATTGTTGACCTCACCGAGCAAAAGCGGGTAGAAGAAGAAAAACGCCAAATGGAAGCCCATCTCCGCCAAGAACAAAAACTGGAATCAATCGGAACACTCGCCAGTGGAGTTGCTCACGAGATAAATAACCCGATCACGGGCATTATGAACTACGCCCAACTAATTGAGCAGCGGCTTGAGCCAGAACAGGAGCAACTCAGAGAATATGCGGGTGAGATCAGGCATGAAACCGAGCGTGTTGCAGAAATAGTACGCAACCTGCTCGCCTTTGCACGGCAGGAACATCAAGCTCACAGTCCTGCCAGAATGATTGACATTATGGATGGCACACTCTCTCTGATTCGCACGATCATTAAACGCGATCAAATTACGCTAAATGTGGAGGTGCCCGACGACCTTCCCCAAATCAAATGCCGTACTCAGCAAATCCAACAGGTTTTGATGAATCTGCTCACCAATGCTCGCGATGCCCTCAACAAACGCTATCCAAAATATGACCCCGACAAGATCGCCACCGTGACGGTACACCCCTTTGAAGAAGATGGGCGAAGATGGCTACGCACGACCGTTGAAGATCATGGCTCAGGCATCCCCGCTGAAATCCGAGAGCGTATCTTCGATCCCTTTTATACATCCAAAGACCGCGCCTTAAGCACTGGGTTAGGTCTCTCTATCAGCCTCGGAATCGTTCAGGATCATCACGGAAAATTGACTTTCGAGAGTGAAGAAGAGGAAGGCACGCGTTTTTATCTTGATTTGCCGGTGGATAATGATTGGGATTTGGATAAATCAAATAAGCAAAGATGACCGACAAATTAAAGCTGATTTGAAACAAGTCGCGAAAGACCTACTGCAGAAGGAATTATCTGGAATACCAAATAATATTCTAACCTTGGGAGAGCCACTATGCTGAAGAAAATCCAGCTTCTCAAACATTTTTTCACCAGACCTCGCAGAGTTGCCCTTGGTGCAGCACTGGTGGTTTTATTGTTGGGCTTGGGTTTTGGTTGGCAGTTTTCCAGTCAATATCGGGCAGAACTTTTGGCTGAAAAACGCCAGACAGCCATGGATCAATTGACATGTTTGCCCTCAAAGGTTAATGGACAAATATAGCGAAATATTAATGGAGGCTTTTTAGCCAAGCTGGAGTTAGAACTATCAAGGAGAACCCCATGGCTAAGAAGAAAGCAAGTGCAGAATCAACAGTCCGAACGATCCGTAGACAGACTCGTAAAAAGTACAGCGCTGAAGATAAAATCAGGATCGTCATCGAAGGCCTACGTGGAGAATCTACCATAGCCGAACTCTGTCGCAAAGAGGGGATCAGTCAGAGTGTGTATTACAGTTGGAGCAAAGAGTTTCTGGAGGCAGGTAAATCTCGCCTGACCGGAGACACAAAACGAAATGCGGATGCGAACGAAGTCAAAGATATGCGCTATGAAGTGGATCAGCTCAAGTTACTGGTTGCAGAGCTGTCTCTTGACAACCGACGGCTCAAAAAAAGCTTGCATGGCTTGGGGGAGGAGAGCTGAGTAAGATGATCCGCTACAAACCAGAAGAAAAAATGGAGATTATCCATCTGGTAGAGCATTCGGATCTTCCCGTCAAGCAAACCCTGGAGAAATTGCAGGTGCCTCGCAGCACTTTCTATGATTGGTACAAACTCTATCAGGAACTCGGACCTGATGGCCTAAAGCCGAGACCATCGGGGAACGATCAATTCTGGAACCGCATCCCGGATCTGGTTCGCAAGCAGATTGTTGACTTGGCTCTGGAATATCCTGAGGAATCTCCCAGACAGATCGCCTACCGTTTTATCAAAGAGAAGGCTTATTTTGTCTCTGAATCCAGCGTTTATCGCATCCTGAAGAGCTTTGACTTGATCCAAAGCCCAGCTTTTGAAGTTATCACAGCGAAAGAGAAATTTGAGAACCCGACAAAACGTGTCAACGAGATGTGGCAAACTGACTTTACTCAATTTCTGGTTGTTGATTGGGGCTGGTATTACCTCTCAACAGTTCTCGATGATTATTCCCGCTACATCCTGAGCTACACGCTGTCTCGAACGATGAAAGCGAAGGATGCTGAGAAAACGCTCAAGCTGGCTTTGTCCAAGGCTGAGATTGAGAAGGTCAAGGTTTATCACAAGCCGTGTCTTTTGTCGGATAACGGACCAGCCTATCACTCCAAGGAGCTAGCAGAGTTCCTGACAGAGCGGCGGATCAAACATATTCATGGTGCGCCATACCATCCGATGACGCAGGGCAAGATCGAACGCTGGCATCGCTCGATGAAGAACGTGGTCAAGCTGCAGCATTATTATTCACCGTCTGAATTGCAAATGGCTATTTCGGAATGGGTTGAGTATTACAACAATCAGCGTTATCACGAGGCATTGGACAATGTCACCCCGGCTGATGTTTATTTTGGTAGAGATAAGGAGATCATCAAGAAGCGAAACAAACTCAAAGAGCAAACTCTGGCCCTAAGACGCCAGCAGCACCTGATTAGAGCAGGTGTATAATTCAACTAGCGAGGCGGAAAGCCTCCATTAAGTATGTGTCCGAAAAGTCTGAGGACGTACAGGTTCTCAACGCAACATATCTACACACGCAATTCTTCTGCATGATGAAGAAGAAAATAGAAGGAAAATCATTGGCATAGATATAGATATCACCGCAAGAAAAAAAGCGGAGAGTACCCTGCAGCAAGCAAATATCAAATTAGGGCACGCCTTGCAAATAAAAGATGAATTTCTTGCCAATATGAGCCACGAGCTCCGTACTCCGCTCAATGCAATTATGGGACTCTCCGAAAGTCTTATAGAGCAAACAGCAGGGCCTCTAAATGATAAGCAAGAAAAATACCTTCAGACAGTCAACGAGAGCGGTCATCACCTTCTTGAGCTGATCAACGATATTCTCGATCTTGCAAAAATAGAATCTGGGGAAGAGACCCTGAATATAGAAAAGGTGGATATTCACCATATTTGTGAAGCCAGTATGCGTATGCTCAAACAGCAAGCAAAGAAGAAAAACCAAAATATAACCTGTGAGATTGATGAAAGCATTAAACAGATCTGGGCAGATGAACGCCGCCTGAAACAAATGATCGTCAACTTACTAAGCAACGCCGTCAAATTTACCCCAGAAGGTGGCAAATTGGGCATAGAAATTGAAGCAGAGCAGCAAAAAAATATAATCCTCATCAATATTTGGGATGAAGGCATCGGCATTAGCAAAGAAAATAGAAAATTCTTATTCACCCCCTTTGTACAACTGGATTCTGGTCTGGCACGCGAAGGCGTTGGCACAGGCTTGGGCTTAGCCCTTGTAAAAGAACTAACTCATATGCATCATGGTAATCTGACATTAAAGAGCGAGCCTGATCAGGGCAGCACATTCACTATCAGCTTGCCGTGGAATCCTGCAAAAGTTACAGGCCCTCTCCCGCCTTTGCCAAAGAAGAAGCCGAAAAAGGAAACGCTCCTCCGGGTAAAAGGAAAAAATATTCTGCTTGTTGAAGATACAGAAGCCGCTCGAATGATGCTCAAAGACTATCTCGAACTACGCAATTATCAGGTCTCGCTGGCAGAAAATGGGCTTAAAGGAATCGCCAAAGCCAGAGAAGTTCAACCAGATCTAATCCTAATGGACGTAATGATGCCCATAATGGATGGGTTGGAAGCCACCAAAAAGATAAAGAGTGACCCGCTCTTGGCAAAAATTCCCATTGTCGGTATGACCGCCCTCGCCATGCCAAAAGACCGTGAAGACTGTCTCGCAGCCGGGATGAGCGATTATATGAGCAAACCATTCGAATTTGATGAACTACTAGATGTGATAGAAAAACATCTTTCCTCGGATAAGAAAAAGTGACCCTAAGTTAAATCAGACTCGAAAGGTTTTATTGTGAGGCACTTTGGATAAATCACTTTTGAAGGCAAAGAATTTAGTCTAATAATTATTCAATTGAAACCTTTCGGGTCTAAAATGTTGGATGAGTAAAACCGCACCGCGCTTGACCTAACTGGGTCGGCGCCAAAGAACATCGTCTCGGCCCTTAGCTTGCTACACCCCTCCTCATGCCGAGAATCGGTTTGGGCACGGCACACAAGCCTAAATCAAGAGCGAAGCACTGCTTGGTCAAATCTAAAGGGAATTGAATCATGAAAAGTAAAATCCTGATCGTAGACGACGAACCCTCCGCGAGAGAAACCCTGACAGCCATGCTGGACGGAGAAGGCTATCAGCTTGAAACGGCAACAAATGGCTTTGAAGCATTGGAGATGGCGCAACGCACCCCGCCAGATTTGATCCTGCTGGATGTGATGATGCCCGCAATGGATGGGTTTGAAGTCTGCCGTAAGTTGCGCGCCTTACCTCAACTTGCTGAGGTGCCTATAATCATCCTCACCGCCTTGCACGATCCGATGTGGATCGTGCAAGGCATAGAATCTGGTGCCGATGATTTTCTTAGCAAACCGGTTTCCCGCCAAGAAATAATTGCGCGTGCGCGTACTATCACACGCTTAAATCGCTATCGCACCCTGATGGACCAACGCAAAGATCTGCGCAAAATGGCAGAACGCGTTGTGATCGCCCAGGAAGCTGAAAGAAAACGCCTCTCACACGAATTACACGACGATCTGGGGCAAGCACTAACCACACAAATGCTTACCTTGCGCAATCTGCAAAGAGAACATTCTCTTCCGGGAGATGGCTTGTACGAACGCCTAGATGATTTCCATCAGCAAACAAATGATGTTTACGCAATCATACACAGACTAGTGCAAGACCTGCGCCCGCCTATTTTGGAAACACTCAGCCTGAAAGATGCCTTGAAAAGCTATTGCACCGATTTTACACGTCGCACGAATTTACCAATCACCTTTGAAGCAGATCAAAACCTGCCAGATTTTTCTGACCTATACAAAATCACACTATATCGTGTATTGCAAGAATCCCTAACCAATATCATCAGGCACGCTGAGGCAAAAAAGATATGGGTGGAGCTCAGCATCGAAGATGATGAGATTGCCCTAACCGTTCAGGATAATGGGCATGGCTTCGAATACGAAAAGGTTCAGAAGAATGGATTTGGTCTGGCTGGCTTAAACGAACGGTTGATCATTGCTGGCGGAAAACTCCACATAAATTCCACATCAGAAAGAGGCACTATCTTGTCGGCACATCTCCCCTTGCAGGAAAATATCGCAACCCTGGAGGCAGTATGATCCAAGTGTTAATTGCCGATGATCATTTGCTGGTCAGGGATGGTATCCGTGCTCTACTTGAAAGAGCAGGTGATATTCATGTGCTTGGTGAAGCAGCTAATGGGCAAGAAGCAATAGAGCTAACAGAGAAATACGCTCCTGATGTTTTGATCATGGATATTATGATGCCGCGTATGAACGGCATTCAAGCTGCTGAAAATATCCAAAAACTTAAACTCTCTACCAATATCCTCCTGCTTTCCATGTATTCAGATGCAGGTCTGGTACATCAGGCTTTTCAATATGGCGTTAAAGGCTATGTGCTTAAATCATCTGTCAGTGATGAGTTGATCAATGCAGTCTATGCCCTTGCGCAAAATAAAACCTATTTGAGTAAGCCGATCTCAGAGATCGTGACTGAAAATATTAGCAATCCACGCACACTTGAGCAGGATAATGACCCGCTTTCAAATCTATCTCCGCGTGAAAAAGAAATTCTGCAACTGATCGCAGAAGAGCATACCAGTAGCGAGATTGCCGATCTATTATTTATCAGTGAAAAAACCGTCGAAAAACATCGTGCCCGTTTGATGAAGAAATTGAACGTCCGCAACCTGGCTGGCTTGGTTCGGTTGGCGGTGAAATATCGTTTGGTAGATTGAGACTTTTGGTATCAGATCTGCGAGGGAGATTGCTTCGCAAAAACAGCTCGCAATGACGTGAATATCTCAAAACTATGATTTACTGGATTTTAGCAAGTCTTAAGGCTTAGGTCTAATTCCGAAGTCTCAAACCCTAGAAGGAGAACTTTATGAAAAAAGCAATTTTAATTGTCGATGATGAATACGCTGGTCGTCAAACTCTCGAATCCGTACTAGAGGGGGAAGGCTACAGGCTGGAAATGGCTGAAAACGGTTATCAGGCACTTGAAAAAGCCAGCACACTCAAGCCAGACCTAATTCTGCTGGATGTAATGATGCCTGGCATGACAGGCTACGAAGTCTGTGAACGCATTCGTGAAGACAAAAGCATAGCTGAAATCCCGATCATCATTCTTACCGCCTTGGATGATCATAAATCCATGTTGATGGCTTTGAAATCTGGTGCTGATGATTTTCTCTCCAAGCCTTTCGACCGTCACGAACTACGTGCCCGCGTAGCCGGCATCATGCGTGTAAACCGCTACAAAAAATTAGTTGACGAGCGTACAAAACTTGAAGATGCCCATGTCGAATTGATTGCCGCCTACGACTCTACGGTTTTAGGTTGGTCCAAAGCAATGGATTTACGCGACAGGGAAACGGAAGGACATAGCCAACGTGTAACCGATCTAAGTGTAAAGATAGCCAAAATAATAGGCGTTGAAGAGCATGAATTAACGCATATGCGGCGCGGGGCATTCTTGCATGATATGGGCAAATTGGGTATCCCTGATTCTGTTTTACACAAAGAGGGCAAGCTCACCGAGGAAGAATGGGATATTATGAAAACGCATCCGACAATAGCCTACGATATGCTCTCTGCTATCGAGTACTTACTCCCCGCACTCGATATTCCCTACTGTCATCATGAAAAATGGGATGGCTCAGGATATCCACGTGGGTTAGAAGGGACAGCCATTCCTTTGGTAGCCCGCATCTTCGCTGTTGTAGATGTCTGGGATGCGCTGCGCTCGGATCGCCCCTATCGAAAGGCTTGGTCAAAAGAAAAAACATTGAAGCATATTCGAGAGGGTTCCGGCAAACATTTTGACCCTCAAATCGTGAAGATATTTATGGAGTTGATTACAAAATAGGCCTTTAATATCGGTTAGCATCTGCATATCTTTTTAATCGCACCGATTTATTACTGGCATAAACACACCTTAAACAGAAGCAAACCTCCACGCGCTCGTCTCGGACGAACTCATCCACAAAAAAATATTTTGTGATTGCAAGGAAATCTGAAAACACTTTTTTGTATAATATAATCACACTTCAAAAGGTCAAAGGAACTATAAGATGGTTAGAAAAACACAAATAAATATTATAGAGCATCAACAGCCATTGCGATTGCTTCGTTTTTTTTCGATTTTTAGCTTAGTGGCCTTTTCTATTATCGCGGTGGTCTTAGGGCTTTTTTATCGACAGATTGCGGTGACTGAATTAATTGAGCTGGGTGAAGCCAAAAATGTAGCTCTGACGCAAACCTTTTCCAATTCTTTGTGGGCAGAGTTCGCACCTTTTTTAACTTCGCTATCTGAATTGAGCGGTGATGAGATACGAGCACATCCTGAAACTGAAAAACTCCATCAAGCTGTTGTGGAGCAAACGAGAGGGCTAACAGTGCTCAAGGTAAAAATTTACGACCTTGAAGGAAAGACCATCTTTTCATCCGAGGAAAGCCAGATAGGTGATGATAAAAGCGAGAATGATGGTTTTCTTTCTGCGCTGGAGGGCGAAGTTCTTAGCGATCTTTCACATCGTGATACTTTTGATGCGTTCGAGGGGGAGATGTCGGAGCGGGATGTTATCTTTAGCTATGTGCCAATCATTCGTGGCCCAGATTCGCAAATAGAAGGCGTTTTTGAAGTTTATGATGATGTAACCCCCTTATTAAAGCGGATCGACATGTTTTGCCTCAAGTGGAAATGGAATTATAGGCATTGAGAATAAGACACTTTCTTAGCTCGTAGCCGAGGCTGGGAGCAGGATATTATTAGATGATGTAGGTGTTGTTTTGGTGGCGATTCTCCTTTCTCTTGCTTGTTGAAGTTTTCGCTTGCGTTCGGCAAAGATGATATTTTCACGCCCTTCCAGTTTGTCTCTTGGCGTAATATAACCAATTGCGCTGTGCAATCTGCGGTCATTATAATCTGTCACATAAGCTCCCACCACCTGGCGAGCATCTTGCAAATCTACAGGGGTCTTTGGACGGATACATTCTTGTTTGAGAGTGCCAAACCAGCGTTCCTGTTTCCCGTTGCTCTGCGGGTAATAAGGCGATGTGCGCACATGCGTCATGCCACTGATGCGGATGAACTCCTTGAAAGCTCGGGAGATGAATTGTGGCCCGTTATCAGAGATGATACGCGGGCGAGTATCAGGAAAACGCTCTTTGGCACGCTGCAAGATGATTTCCACGTCTTGCTCTGTCATTTGCTCACGGATCTCCCAATGCACAATATATCGGCTATAGCCATCCAGCACAGCGCATAAATAATAAAAGGTTCCATTCAGATTGATGTAGGAGATATCGATATGCCAGTGCTCGTGAACCTTTTTAGGCTGATGAAAGCCCTGCCCCTTTCGAGAGGGCGGGCTTTTTGCCCATTTCTCCAGCTTTCCTGCCACTTTTAGCGTCCGGTAGACGCTACTCGGACTGATTGCAACCAAGTCTGCGTCCAGCATCAAATAACTCAAACGCCGATAACCTTCTTGTGGATGCTGGGCATGGAAGGCTAGCACAGCTTCCCGCTCCCAGCTTTCCAGCCAAAGCTTTTTCGGTAGTGTAGCGTTGTGACGGTTGTTCTGCTCATAACGTCGCTCCCAATCATAGAACTTGCTGGAGCTAATCCCGATCCAACTCAACATTTGGCTCTGATACACAGGCGTTTTAGGAAACCAATAGTGAACGAAATCTACCACTGCTCTACGCACCTTTTGAGAAACCCAGTAGTGTTTCAAGCTTCCCCAAGATTTTTTTTTAGAGCCAGATGCTCTTCCATCAATTCGCCCAAGACTTCGTTCTTTTTGGTGACCTTTTCTTCTAATTTTGCCACCTGTTTTTTGAGACGAGTGGCTTCTCGGTCTTGATCATTTTGAAAGGCAGCCGCTCCATTGGAGAAGAATTGCCGTTGCCAGCGATAAAAAACTGTTGGCTGCAATTGATGTTCATCGCATAATTCTGATACAGATTTTCCATTAACTAGATGTTCTTTCAGTAGGCGAACTTTTTCTTCTGGCGTGTAGTATTTGCGTTTTTTGCTCATGGTTTTGGTCTCCAGTTGTGAACTATAACATGGCTGCCAAAATTCCATTTCACGGTGAACCAGCACAG
>Ga0209045_1002925_pt1 | contig 11690 bp, 6 predicted proteins | sample SaaInlLV_10m_DNA_4_FD_184664 | JGI IMG/M metagenome (GOLD analysis project Ga0209045, IMG submission 184664) | Marine microbial communities from expanding oxygen minimum zones in the Saanich Inlet - Saanich Inlet SI072_LV_200m_DNA (SPAdes) (version 2) | ecosystem: Environmental > Aquatic > Marine...
AAAGCTGGAAAAAGCAGAGATCGCACGCAACTATAGTGCGCCAGACGAGCGTGGTATCGACAAGGAGAAGTTCCTATGACCACGCGGCAAGCAGGTTACGGAATCCAACCGAATTCTGCGCTCGAAGCACGTGATACTGCTCGGCCATCAGCGTGCAGGTCGCGCAGAGCGCTGCTATACCCAGCTTCTGGAGCCGGTGCCGCATCTCGGGGGAGGTGGCGTGTTTTGGCGTCATTTCGCGCGACCCTCCGCCAGAGGCGTGCCTCGGCGATAGAGCACGGGGCGTTCCAGGGGGGGCACGTTCACCGCGTCTTTTCCGGTTTGTTCATCGATGAGGATATGCCATTTGTCCGCATTCCGCTCTCGCCTCATGAAGCGGTCCATCAGATTGGCTGCCAGGAAGTTCGGTGTACTGCGGAAGTGCAGGACTGCATCCCCGGGAGTCTTGCTTGCGGCGAGGCCCCCATAGCCGAAGATCCGGATGTGGTCGCACGATAGGAATCGCCCGATCGGGATTGGCGACTCCCCTTTCAGTCCGTAGATCGAGACGTATCTGGCGTTGCGCGCTTCGAGGTTGCAGCCGCTGGCACTGTGCTCGGGGTTGCATTGGTACAAGCCCAACGGCTCAGACGTCCCCTCGATCAGGAAGTGCCGGTAGTCCGGGTGGCGACTGCCCCCAGCGTCCTCGTGTACATTGTACCATTTCCCGCCACCGTTGCCGGATGCGTAGATGGATGCGTGGGAGGAGGACACGTGGGTGTCTGGGTACGACTTTGATGAGCGCTCGCTGGGCGGGTTGAACGTCATGCTGCGCAGGATCGAGTGTCGGCCTGTCCGCCAGTGCAGGCAGTATGTTGCCGCGTGACCGGCAGAGATCCCGAGGAAGGCAACGATCGCATCGCCATCCTTCGAATCGGCCGTGCGGAGAACGGGCTGTGGGTTGCCCCGGTCATTGAAGTGCCCACCCTCTGCGTCGACGAGCGGAGCCAACCTCGAGAAGGACTGGTGAAGGCCAATCAACTTGGTGTTCGGTTTCAGGTCAATTGTCCTGGACACGCGGAATACGCCGCGCGGGACAAACACAATCTCGTGCTCATTGATCGCCCGCTGGATTGCGGCTGCATCGTCTGTCTTGCCATCTCCCGATGCATTGTACGGGGGGGCCTTGACACTGACCGCTCCGGGCGATTCCCAGGATGGGAACGGGTCCGGCCAGAGGTGTCGGCTCTGCAGGTCTGCCGGAGGGCCTTCGGGGGCCACGGTTGCTTCAGATTCTAGGAGCACTTGCCTGGCGTTGCGGGTGCCGTCCGTGTAGACGGGTGATGTGATCGTCTTGAAGGGGAGATTGACTTGGGTCGGGTCAATTCCATGTGCGTATGTGCGAATCCGCCGCCAGCCGGTGCCGTCTTCCTGGGCAGGTTGGGGGGCTGGCTCGTCCTGCTCTGTGGTCACCAGTGTGGTTAGTCCCTTTGTATAAACGTTGTGCAGGTAGACGTTTGCACCGGCGCTGACCCCGGTCGTCGTGTCGGACTGTCCGCGGCCGGAGACCAGGATCGAATCAACCAGGCTGAACTGGCCGTAGGTGTCTTTCGAGCCTGGCCAACAGGAGGTTGAGACCAGCGTGGCGGCTCTGTTTGACTGAATCCGCACTCCCACTGCCGTGAGCGCCTGATAGCCGCCATAGAGGATCCCGGCGACTTCCTGGTTCAGGAGGGTGAAGGCTGTGATGGTCGGAGCGGGCTGGGCCCCGCGGAGGTAGGCCCCGTACTTCCCGCCAATCACGGTGACGTTTGCGTGTCCGCCGCCGGAGCCGGCTCCCCCGCTGAGGCCGGCGAAGGCCCCCGTTGCCGTGATGGTGCAGTCCTGCACACCGGATCCCTGCGCAGCTCGGTGCTGGATGCCGATCGCACCCGGGTTGCCGGGCCCGATCTCGATGTTGATGTTCACGAACATCTGTTCGAAGCTGGCATTGGGTTGCTCACGTTCTGGATTGCCGACCGCCCCCCGCCGGAAGCGGATGACCGGTTTGGGCTTCTCCGGGTCGCCAAAGCCGGGGCTGTTGGGGGCCAGTTTGACGACGGGACGGCGCTCCCCGCGTCGAGAGCCGAACAGGGCGCATGGCAAAGCGCGAACTCCGCCACCGAGCCCCATGGCCCGGGCCACCGGGTCCTTCGTGCGTTCCTTGTGACGGTTCTTGAGCACGCCCTGTTGGCATCGGACCATGTCGCTGACCAGATACGTCCCTGGTGGGAAGAACACAGCAAGACAGTGCCAGCGGGCGTGATCAACTGCCTGCTGAATGGCTTGTGTGCTGTCGCGTTGCCCTGTCGGGTCAGCACTGTATGGAGGCGACGTGATGTCCAGATAGCCGAGGACGTCAGGTCGCTGCAGGTCGATGTTCCCTCCTTCCGCAGGGCCGGCGGCCAGGAGAGCCACGTAGACGAAGACGCAGGGCAGGATGGGCAGTCCACTGAGAAAGTTGAGCGCATGCGGTGAGGTCTTCATTGGTCCAAACTCCTGTGGTCACTATGCCTTACTACAGAGGCCGCCTTGCTGGTGACGAGATTCCAGTCCCTTGGGGGAGGGGCGATGTTGCCACGTCCATATCGTCTATTCCTGCAGGCTGGGGCACCGAAGCGTTGGGCTATTTGGGGGCTGGGGTATTGGGGTGTCGGGGGGTGCCTACGATCAGGAACTGCCCGGCGTAGAGGGACGCTCCCTCGGGCAACTCTTTGATCGTGAAGGTCACTGTGTGTTCTCCATGCGGCAGCTCCGGCAGGTAGAAGAACCGTGAGTATTTCCTGTGCATTTCGCGCTGCGTGCGTTTGAACAGCTTTGTCGTTGTCTCGTCGATGCGAGCTTCAATGACCATTGGCCCGACATGCGGGATGTCGCTGAAGCCAACCGTTGTCCCGTTCCAGCGAACTGTGATGGACTCCCCGACCTCACTGCATTTGACCGTGTCTCGAAGCATTGCTTTGGTGCGTCCGAAGGAGTCGCGGTAGACCGGATCCGTGGCCACATCCACCGGGCTCCATCCCGAGCTCAGTTGGGCCTTCTCGATCGGCAACAGACTCGCTTCTTCCCAGCAGTGTTCGTGCATCTTCTCGCCCAAGGCGTGAGGGCGTCGGCCAGCTGCACCTTTCATGGCCAGAATTGATCGGGCGACGACATCCCGGTAGATACCATGCCCGGCGTCTCCGGGGTGCACGCCGTCACGAGAAAAGACGGTCTTCCCTTCGACCGGTCCGGGCGCCTTGTGAACCATCGTCCCGGCTGCCTCCTGTTTGGCAATCTCGATGCCCATGTCGATCGTCGGGATGCCGTATCGGTTGGCCACGGTTTCCATCACGACGCCGAACCCGGGCGTCTTGCCCGCCTGAAGCTCCTTCACCATCCACGTGCCGATGGTGTAGACGAAGCAGATGTCGGTATTCGGGTGCGAGCGCCAGACCTGCCGCACAATGCCTTCTACTGACTGCAGAGGGAAGCCGCCGTGTCCATTGACCCGGCATTCGAGGAAGATCAGGTCGGGACTCCTGTTCAGTACATCCGTGCCCAATCGGCAGGCGCTGAAGTCTGAACCCGTTCCTGAAATCGAGGCATTGATCTCTTCGAATGAAGCATCCGGGAACTGCTTCCGGAACCAGGCCATCGTCTTCACCCGCCAGCCTTTGGCTGCGGTTATGCTGCCCCCGAGGTAGGCAATTCGGACCGGGCCACCGGCCTGGATCCTGGCGAACGTGTTGGGCAATCCATCGCGTGGCCTGCACTCCTCAGCCAGCTTGGGATCATGCGTGTAGGGGGCAGCTGAGAGACCGGCTGCGAGAACGACTGTGGTCAGAATCGGCATCAGCATCTCCAGAAGTGGGGCACATCTATCCGCTGGATCAGCGGCAGTCATCAATCGAACACGAGATCACCGAACGCCGTCCGGGAGTGGAAGGTGCGCTCTTCGAGGTTGGGGGACCACATGAAGAGTTCGGGATCACCGCGGTGGTCGTTCTGGACAAAGCGCTCTCTGCCCAGGTTCATTTTCCAGATGCTCCCCTTGGCCGGCGGCGGAGCGCTCATGCTCTCAAAGGGGATCGCGACCTCCACGCACCAGCTCTTCTTCTGCTGGTCGATGCGGCCCTTACTGGACCATCTGCCATTCCAGTCGCCATCGCTCTTGTTGTACATGGGGTGGATTGGGTCTTTGTGCAAACCGAAGGCCGCGTCATAAATGGAGTCCGGCATCGCACTGCAGATGAAGTGGTAGTACTGGCCGAGATCGCCGATCGGGTCGACGAAGATCTCCAGGCAGTCCTGTGAGTAGATCTTGCCGTCATGGCCGTGGCTTTTCCACCAGCCTGATGCGAGCCGCTTGGTGAGCGGCTCATCGCACTCGAAACCGAGGTAGAGGTGTGTGTCGTCGTAAAGGACTCGGACTCGGGTCCTGACTGTAAGCCTACCCATGCCGATCTCTCCGAGTTCGTCCTCCTGCGTCGCCTTCCAGGCACTTTCGGCCAGGCTGCCGTCGAGCTCAATGGGGGTACGTGTTCTGGCTACCTTGATCTTACGGCGCCCCACGCCGGGCAGGACGCGCTTCTCCTTCAGCAGCTCCACATTCCAGAAGAACGGAGATGACAGCGTTCCGGTCATACGTCCTCCGAGCAGAGCTCGAGCCAACCCCTGGCGCATAAACATGGGTGGGAAACCCTCGAACTCTGCCATTTTCCCGCCCTCGTCGAACAGGGCCCGGACGTTCGTGTCCCGTTGGGTGATTGCGTTTGCCAGTGCGTCAAAGGTGTTCCAGTTGGGCAGGAGTTGGTAGCCCCGATAGAGGTGGAAGACGGTCGCGATGTCAGTGACGTACTGGAGGTTCCGTGCCACGAGGTCCAGGCGTGCGCGGACGATGCCCTCGGGTTCGAGTTCCTGTGCCCGGACCAGGTTGGCGGCCAGCGTCTTGATGAGGGTTGGGGGGAAGAAGTGCGTGTAGTGTGTCGCGGGTTTGGCCCCGAGGCTGCCTGGCTTTGCGCCAGGGAGGAGGTCGGCCCAACGACCGAGGGCGCCGTAGAGTTGCAGGCGGGAGTAGAGGGCATCATAGAACGCTTTCATAGGCAGGTAAGCGTTGCCGAATCCGCTGCGGTAATAGTCATCCAGCTCCGCTTCCCAATCACAGTCCGGGTTGTCGAGGCAGCGGTTCCAGATGTAGTAGACGGGCCCTTCCAGTCCCCAGCTGTCTCCGCATCCGCAGGCATAGACGGCTTTGATGTTGTTGTCGCGGAAGAAACGGATCTGGCGAGCCGCCATTTCCGGGGTGGTCTTCGGCCCGAAACCGATCGTGTGGTAGTAGCCCCAATTGTAGATGTAGACCATGAACGTGTCGGCTTTGTCTCCCCACGCTGCCATGTCGGCGGGGGCGTAGCGGCAGAGCTCGATGATGACGTTCTTGCCGAAACGCGGGATGGTCTTGGGGGGCTCGACCGTGGGGCCATAGGCAATGATGATGACCTTTGCATCCGGACGTTCCCGGGCCAAACGCCTGGCCAGCTTGTCATGGACAATCCAGAGCTGTTCGCCAATATCGGGGTGGATGGCCCGACAGTTGGCGCACTCGCACGGGATGTAGCCGTCCGTCTGGGCGAGCTCGACCGCCTCGAACCCCTCGTCTAACCGCCGCAGCATCTCGGTGTAGACAAGCTCCTGCACAGACGGATTGCTGATGCATAGGTGGTTCTGGGAACTCGCGCGTCTTGTGCCGATCAGAGCAAAGTACTCGGGGTTGGAGTCGCCGTACTTCTTCTTGGGGACGGCCGAGTAGTAGGAATGCCCGCCGTAGGTGGCGAACGGCACACTGGCTTTGAAGTGTGTGTTCAGGTCATACCCTTCGCCCACGCGGAACGCGGTGTTGGCCACCCAGAGAAAGCTGGGATCCCAGCGTCGGTCCAGATCGTCGGGAAAGGAGAGTGTCTCGGTCCTGGGCACGTGGGTTCCCAGTCCCTTGCGGTTGGGCCACAGCCAGCGTACGCCCGCGTAGTCATGGAGGAACATCTGAACAGCCCGCCGGCTGGCCGGCACCGTCCAGTAAGGGCGTGGTGTCTTGGTCTGCCTGATCAGGTCGTGCCCCGCCAGGTAGAGGTTGCCGTCCACGACCCGCACTATGCAGCTTTGTCCAGTGAGCTCCGCAAGCTTGAGCCCTGCCTCTTCCGCCGCCTGGGTCATCCCGATGAAGACCTTTGGACCTGCCGGGGCCTTGGCCTCCTCGACAATCGCCATGCGCACACCCGACGCACGTTCGGTGATCCGGACGAGTAATCGGGCGGCGTCCATAGCCAATTTGGGCCTACCGTCGGGAACGACGACCACTCGGGCGGGCCCTCCATCTTCGGCCAGACTGAGTGTTCGCGCGGCCATGCACGTGATTGTGCCCATGAGCATCAGTGTGACGGTGAGGAGTTTCTTGCGCATGACCTGTATCTCCCTGTGCCAGGTAGGTGGCGAAAGCCGCCGTGGTTTGCAGTCTCTCTATTCCGGACTATCGATCGTGTAAGTGAACAGCTCTTCGCCCTGTGGTGCCGCTCGGTAGGCCCATTCCCCACTGGGGGTGACGACTCCGGAAGGCGCCGAACAGGGCTGCCCGAGGGGCGAGCACGCATCGACGGTCACAATCCAGAGCTCACTGGCTGCAGCACGTATGAGCAGGTTTGCCTCGTGGTACATCCGGGCGGTTCGTGAGCTCTGTGAGTCGTCTCGGCTTCCGCCGTGTACAGCGTGGAGTATCAGCCTGGCTCCCCGTTGGCAGAGCTGGTGCGAGAGGTGTGGGTCCGGCATGGGGGTGCATTTGGGGTTGGCCCACATGTCATTGCAGATCAGGCCGCCGATGTGAACGCCGCCCAGGCTGAAGCTGGACAGAGGCGTGGCGGCGTAGCTGTTGATTTCCCCGCGCGGTTGATCCTCAAGCGTACCGCAACGCAGGATCTTGCTGTGGAAGCCCAGGTATGTCCCGTCCCGTTCGTAGAACCGAATCTGGTTGTAGCACTTCCCATCGGCTTCACGAGAGCACGTACCCAGGGCCAGCCCCACTCCCCGCGTACGCGCTTGTGTCGTGAGCTGCTCAAGGGCCTCGGCGGCTTTGCTGGAGTCGAAGTCAGCGCAATAACCGCTCAGAGAGCCTTCCGGGGTCAGAAGCAGATCAGCTCCCTGGTCGGCAGCGTAAGCGATGGCCCGTTCTATCACGGCGGCATTGACGTCGATGTCACGGGACACGGGGATCTGGGCGGCGGCAACACGGAGCTTCATGAGGGACTCCCAGCTACGTTCTCCTGCAACACCAAGCACCTGCCAGCATGCCACTCGGCTACCGGATGGAGTCACACTCTAATGCCTGAACAGAGCCACGCACAGCGTGAGCGGTCTCCTCCCGGTAACGCCTCAGTTATGTGGGGGAGAACCCCAAGACAGCTCGACGGAGTCTCTCCCTCCAGGGATTCCTTGGGCCATCTGCGTCCACTGGAGGGCGAGACTCCGTCGAGCCGCCTCACGGGCCTGAGGTGTTGCGCCAAAGCAGACATCAGGGGTTGTGGTCTGCAGTGATCCCGACTACCGTAGCGCACCGCTGCAACCGACCTCGTGCCCGGACGAAAGACAAGGGACCCAGGCGATGAAAGCTCCACGACCGTTACTCAACGCTTCCGCAGCCGCGTCATTTTTCCTCTTCCTGGGTACTGTTCCCCTCTCTGCTGCTGAGTGGGCCTTTGACTTTGGGACGCCTGGGTCCAGGACTCGTGACGGTTTCACCAAAGTGACCAAGGCACAGCTCTACTCCCGGGAGAGAGGGCACGGCTTCGAGTCTTCCGAGGGATTGACTGGTGTTGATCGCTCGGGCAATTATCCATGGAAGAAGGGACTCCACTCGAGTGATGCCCGGCGGCGCCGAGTGTACGGGGCTTACCGGGTGTCGTCCTACAGCACCTGTGACTTTGTCGAAGGCAGACGAGACAACGCCTTTCTGCTCAACGTTCCGGATGGTGAATACGAGGTCTGGGCGGTTGTGGCCGACCCCGCTCACGCTCCGCCGTTTTTCGAGCTGCGGGCCAACAGGGAAACGAAGCACAGTGTTCGGATGGGGCGACACGGGTTCGTGTTCGTTGAGCCTTTCCGTGTCCGAGCCGAGGACGGTGTCTTGCGGGTCGACCTGACCGGGCCGCACGGTTGGTTGCTGAATGCTCTCGTGGTCGGCACGCCAGGACCAGGGCTACAGGCGATCACGGGAGACCTGGAGCGTGACATTTTCTTCAGCTATCCCGAACACCTCAAGGATTGGGTCAAGCTCAAGCAGGAGTCCATTCACCCGCCGCCGGAACTCACGCCGGCGGAAGAGGCGCGAGGCTACGTGACCTTTGCGCGTGACTATACGGTCAAGGTCTTCCCGTTCACTTATCCTGAGCGTTCTGAAATCGACCGGCCGATGACCGCCTTCGCGACGCCCGGGGAGTTTGAGCCTGCCACGATCGCGATCTACCCCTTCAGAGATGTGGGAGTGGTCGATGTTGAACTGACGGATTTCACCTCGACTGATGGCCGGCGCATATCTCGGGACCGGGTGGAGGTCGGCATCGTCCGTTGTTGGCCTCAGCGGCGCCTCAAGGGCAGTGGCCCGTCCGGCCATTACGCGATCGAGCCGGAGCTCATCGAGCCGCCTTGCGGTCGTATTCGCAACGTCGTTGCGGGAGAGGCGAAGCAGTGGTGGTTCACCGTGCATGTGCCTGAAGATGCAGAACCCGGACAATATCGGGCACAGGTAACGGTCAAGCCGGCTGGCGCGCCCCACATGCAGGTTGAGTGGCGTCTGTTGGTGCTTCCGTTTGCGCTTGCCAGACCCGTCGACCGGCATTGGGGGACTTGGCTGGACACGTTCCCCCCTCTTGCCGGGCTGCGCGGTCCTGCCGCTCGCGGGCGCAACACGCCCGCGGAAGTGGAGCGCCTCGCGCGTCTGGAGATGGAAGACTTCCGTGACCACGGCTTTGACGTGGCGATTCTCGAATGCAGCTCGATCGGCGTCGCCGCGAACGATGACGGGACGTTCTCCTATGACATCTCTCGCCTTCGCCGCCAGATGGAGTTTCTGCAAATCCTCGGCAAAGGCTCAGTCGTGCCCATCTGTTTCGAGTATCTGTGCCGGCGACTGGAGTACCGGTTTGCCGACGAGTCCAAAGAGGAGCATGAACCCGGGACGTTCAGTGCAAAGGCCCGGGCCTCCATCGTTGGGCTGGTGCAGCACTTGGAGAGTGAGCGCAAGGCAAACAACTGGCCGCGCTTCCTGTATCTGCCGATCGATGAGCCGGGGAACAGCAAGACAGAGAACCGCATGACGTTTGGGAAGAACGTCCTGGAGATGGTCCAGTCGGTCACCGGTGCACAGACGGCCTGCACGATCACGGCCCGAGGCGTGCGGCAATTGGGCGACAGGATCAACACGCGAATCTACGCCAATGGGCACGTCAGCCGGGAGATTGCCCGGGCCGATGCGGAGAAGGGGTTCCCGTACTGGTACTACGCAAACGGCATTGTCTATGGGGCCAGCACGGTGTCCAGCAGGAATTACACCGGCTTCGAGTTCCTCCGTTCCGGGGCCGAGTGCGTTACCGGTTGGGGTTTCGCTGCCTATCACTGCAACCCCTACAACGATCTGGACGGCATGCACACGGACTGGTGTGTTCAACTGCCCGGGCCGGATGGCCCCATCCCAACCATCTACTGGGAGCTCTGCCGCGAAGGAGTGGACGATTGTCGTTATGTGGCCACGCTGCAGGAGCAGATCGCCAAGGCCGGCAAACGGAACGCGGCTGCTCGTGCCAGGGCCGTTCTTAGACCACTGCTTGCACAGGACGCGTCACCAATCACCCAGCCGGCGGCGTTCCACCGCCACCGTTGGCGGGTGGCAAGGGAGATCCTCAACCTGTCCGGCACGGACGAGCTGATGCCCTCGCTGTCCTTCACGCCAGTCGGGTCGTCCTCCGTTCTGACGGAGACACTCCAGGACAACATCATCGAGAATCCCTCCTTTGAGAATGAACCGCAACCCGACGGTCTGCCCGGCTGGCCATACCCGTACACAGACGCTTACACCAAGGCTGTGGCAAAGCCCTCCGGCGCTATCTCAGTGACCGAAGAGATCGCGCACGAGGGCAGGCGCTCACTCAAGTGGGACTTCCGCAAATCGAAGGGGAAGGGAGCCGAGTATGGAGGGCGGCACTACCTCATCATCAACGTGCAGGTCGCCAAGGAGCTCATCCCCGAACTGCGAGGTCGCCGGGCTCGGATCGGCATGTGGGTTCGACTTGGCGGCGGCACCGTTGCCCCCGGGTTCAAACTACGGGCCTTTGGTACGCGCGACGGCAAGTACGGGTATCTCGACGGGATTGCCTATCAGGGAGGCATTGAGGACGTCAGCGTCTGGAATCGCTACGAAGCTGTGGGGACCATCCCCCAGGGAGCTGAGAACATTGACATCCACATCTATTCCAGGATCCCGACCGATCCGGTGGTTCGGGACCAAAGCGCTTTCTACATCGACGAGGTCTCTCTGAGACCACTCACGCCTGTGCCGGTGAAGCTGGAGACCCCGTTGGAGGAAGTGTATGTCGGCGAGTCGATTGCGTGGCGTGTGTCCACTGCTCCTCCAGCCCAACGCTTAGCCGTATCGCTGCTGCTCGGCGGCGAGCGACTCCAGGAAGCGACCTCCGAAGCGACAACCGGACTGACCAGAGGCGCCTTTCCCAGTGCAAACCTGCCTTCGGGTGTATACCGCCTTCAGGCGAGCTGCCTATCCGGAGATCACGCTCAGCCGCACACGGTCTGGCGTGAGGTCATCGTGGCACCAGACCCGTTCGCCTGGTGACGGCCTTCCACGGGACCACCTTCCCAGGCCCCGCGAATGACCTCTGCCACCTCTTGCCCCAGTAGATGACATCCAATGATGTCTTCACACACCATTCCTTCAGGTTCCACTGGGCGGCGCCTTGAACGTTCGTCTGCCGGTGGCCCGACGAGGTGGAGAGTCCTCCCCTGTCCGCACAAAGATGAGAAAAGAGAACTTTTTCCGCGTCAACAGGCTTGCATCCAGGAATTGGTGCACATCTACTAAAAGTGGCAATCGATGTAGAACATTATCCACCTTGGTGATTCTTGAGGTCGTTAGCGCACGCGCGGCTTCACGGTACTTAGGCCGCAGGCTGTTTTGCTTGTAACCTGTTTTTCAGGGACAGTCTAACCTGATCTACCCACGAACCGTCCAGCGGTTCGTCGGTAGATCCCCTGAAGGGCATAGTGACACGCTGCGGGGCGCGCTAGATTCTGCGTCCCATGTAGTTGCGGCTCAAGTGGATTGTGAGAGATGCGAAGGGCGTCACGAGCAATCCAGGGCAGGCAGGTGTCTCACCTGAGTAGAGACGTCCTCACCTTGATGGAGTGGAAACCATGGCTATGTCGAGACGCGCAACGCCGCGTTCCCCGGGGATGTTCTCCGGGGCGTTCTGCCTTCTCTGCCTGGTAACGTTGTCCTCCCTGCCCGTCCAGGCGGGTCCTTCTCTCCCGTTCCTGAGGCGCTTCGTGCCCGGGACGGATCGCTCCGCGACGAAGGATCGCACGTTTGAACGCAGGCTTGAGGATCTTCGGAAGGAGTTTTGGCGTTTGACCAAGCGGCA
>Ga0209045_1002926_pt1 | contig 11688 bp, 13 predicted proteins | sample SaaInlLV_10m_DNA_4_FD_184664 | JGI IMG/M metagenome (GOLD analysis project Ga0209045, IMG submission 184664) | Marine microbial communities from expanding oxygen minimum zones in the Saanich Inlet - Saanich Inlet SI072_LV_200m_DNA (SPAdes) (version 2) | ecosystem: Environmental > Aquatic >...
GTAAATTAAAATCTAAATCATGATAAATTATCATGCGATCAGCCTGAGGTTAATTAGGATCAATTGATCTCACCAAATTGTTAATAGAATTGATCGATCCGATACTTAGGATCTGGATCAACATTAAGTGATCTCACATGGAAATAGACAAAATAGAAAAAGTACACTCGATAGGACATACCCTAGAGGATACTAAAGTTACCGTTACAAAAGATTTCAAATTTAATGTTGCAGGAATAAAATCAGAAGGAAAGCAAGGGGAAGTAAATAACATGCCACAGTGGGTAGGAAAAATACTATCTGATAATAATTTAGGAACACTAGATTCACCTGATATGATTACTGCACTAAAACAAGCATTGTCTAAAGAAAAAATGGTTGGAGAATATCAACTCTCAACACTTGAACCTCATTTTTACATCAAGCTAAAAGCATCAATGAAAGAATTGAGTAGTAATGATTTTGATAAAGTTGAAAGTATCATGCTTGAATTATTTAGAATGAGAAGAGGAAAATTAGTAAAGATTGCAGATTCAATTAAACTCAATTCTGAATTATACAGTAAACTAACAGTTGAAGAAAATATATTTTATCAATCAATTTATGATAACAGCAAAGAGTTTGAAAGACAAATAACTGGGGATTTAAATGAGCAAAACTCAGACTAGCTCATTTACTGATTCTGCATTATCAGATAAAGTAAAAGATTTTCTTACTAGATACAAAGACAAGCATGGGGTCTACAAGTATGTAGAAGCAATCGATGAGATGATGCCAAAAAATGCAAAATATATTATTGTTGATTACAATGATCTAGTTTTAGAACCAGACATTGAAATAATATTTTCTGAAAACCCTGATAGACTCTTTGATGCATTCTCAAGGGCAATCAAAGAAGCACTGCAAACAAGATTTCCTGATTATGCAGAAAAAATCCAAGATGAAGTTCGTGCAAGATTAATTAATTTTCCACTAGAAAGAAGTCTAAGACAAATTAATGCTGAAACCATTGGAAACATTACCAGTGTTTCTGGAATGGTAGTTCGAGCATCAGAAGTTAAACCTCTTGCAAAAGAACTAGTCTTTGTATGTCCTGATGAGCATACAACTAAAGTAATTCAGCTAAAGGGAATGGATGTAAAAATTCCTGTTGTTTGTGATAATCCTACTTGTAAACATCGAGACTTTGAGCTAAAACCTGAAGCAAGTAAATTCATTGATTTTCAGATTCTCAGATTACAAGAACTTCCTGAAGATTTACCTCCAGGACAACTTCCTCATTATATTGACGTCACAATTAGACAGGATCTAGTCGACAATTCAAGGCCTGGGGACCGAATTATTCTAACAGGTGTAGTTAGAGTAGAACAAGAATCAGTTGCAGGAGTTCAAAGAGGTCATAGTGGATTATATCGATTAAGAATTGAGGGAAATAATATTGAATTTTTGGGTGGACGCGGTACAAAGACTGATAGAAAAATAGCAAGAGAAGAAGTATCTCCTGAAGATGAAAAAAGAATCAAAGCATTAGGTCAATCACCTGATGTATATCAAAGACTAATTGATTCATTTGCTCCACATATTCAAGGTCAATCCTTAATCAAAGAAGCAATTTTGTTACTCATTGTAGGTTCTAATCAAAGATTATTGGGTGATGGAAGTAAAATTAGGGGAGACATTAACGTATTTCTTGTAGGAGATCCTGGTACTGCAAAATCTGAAATGCTAAAGTTTTGTGCAAGAATTGCACCAAGAGGATTGTATACTTCAGGAAGAGGTTCAACAGCTGCAGGACTTACTGCTGCAGTAGTTAGAGACAAGACAGGAATTATGATGTTAGAAGCTGGTGCAGTAGTTCTAGGTGATCAAGGACTTGTAAGTATAGACGAATTTGATAAAATGAAACCTGAGGATAGAAGTGCATTGCACGAAGTTATGGAACAACAATCTGCAAGTATTGCAAAGGGAGGAATTGTTGCAACTCTTAATGCTAGAACTTCAATTTTAGCTGCAGCAAACCCAATGTATGGAAAATATGATCCTTTCAAAAATATCACTGAAAATGTAAACTTACCAATTCCATTACTTACAAGATTTGACTTGATATTTGTTGTACGAGATATTCCAACAAAAGAAAAAGATGAAAAGATTGCAAGACACATTATAGAATTACACACACCACAAGGAACAGATAAAAAATCTGTAGTTGATGTTGATTTGCTAACAAAATATTTGTCATATGCAAAACGAGGATCTCCAGATTTAACAAAAGAAGCTGAAGAAAAAATACTCGATTATTATCTTCAAATGAGAAATGTTGAATCAGAAGAAATGATTACCGTTACCCCAAGACAGCTAGAAGGAATTATCAGACTTTCTACTGCTAGAGCACGATTGCTCATGAAAGACAAGGTAGAAGAAGAAGACGCTGAGCGTGCAATTTTCCTTATTCAAAGTATGCTTCAAGATGCAGGAGTTGATGTCAATACAGGTAAGGTAGACTTGGGTGTACTGCAAGGTAAACCAAGAAGTGAGGTATCTAAGATGCAATTATTCATGGATGTTCTCAAAGGTCTTGAAGGCGATAACAAAGTTCCAGTAGAAGAAAAAGTATTTGTCAAAGAATTAGAAAAGAGTGAAAAATTCACTGAAGAGGAGGCAAGAAACTATGTTCGACGAATGCTCAGAGAAGCATCTATTTATGAATCAAAACCCGGTCATTATAACCGCGTATGAAAATAGATGAACTAGATCTTCCAGACTCTACAATTGATTTTTTAAAATCTCAAGGTTTTGAAAAATTATATCCTCCACAAGTAGATAGTGTAAAGTCTGGATTATTGGATGGAAAAAGTATTCTAGTTTCTGCACCTACTGCAAGTGGTAAGACTTTGATTGCTATGCTTGCAATGTTTAGTTATCTTTCTAAAAATAATGGAAAGGTAGTTTATCTCAGTCCTTTACGTGCATTGGCTGCTGAAAAATTTACAGAGTTTAAAAAACTAGAAAAAATTGCATTAGGTAAAAAAATCAAAGTAGGCGTTTCTACTGGTGACTTTGACGGTATTGAAAAAAATTTAGAGAAAAGTGATATTTTAATTTTAACGAATGAGAAAATGGATTCAGTAATTCGACATGGTGTTGAATGGATTGATGAGATTGGTCTAGTAATTTCTGATGAAGTACATTTGATTGGAGATGAAAATAGAGGACCAACACTTGAAATGATTCTTACACAACTAAAATTATTAGATTCAAAACCTCAAATTGTAGGTCTTAGTGCAACAATTACCAATTCTGATGAAATTGCCAATTGGCTTGATTGCAAACTAGTAAAAAATGATTGGAGACCCGTTCCTCTCTCAGAAGGTGTATGTGATGGTGGTGAAGTTACAATGAATGATGGAAATATCTTTGACGTTGAACGTAGTTTACGTGGAACACCCATCGATTTAGGCGTGCAATCAGTAAAACAGGGTGGTCAATCTCTAGTTTTTGCAGAAACTAGAACTCGCTCAAAATCACTTGCAACAAAAGCAGCAGATGTAATTTCTCAGATGCTTAAAAAAAATGAATTAAAGGAATTAGAAAAAACATCAAAAAAAATTCTATCTCAAAATGAAAATACTGAAATTGTTAAAACATTGGCAATTCTTGTAAAAAAAGGAGTTGCATTTCATCATGCAGGATTAAATCAAAACTGTAGAGAAATTATTGAAAAAGAATTTCGTAATGGTACAATCAAACTATTGTCATCTACTCCAACATTAGCTGCTGGTGTTAATCTTCCCGCAAGAAGAGTAGTTATTTCAAATATTAATCGATATAATGCTAAAATTGGAAGAAACATGCCAATTAGTATTCTCGAATACAAGCAACTTTGTGGACGAGCAGGACGACCACAGTATGATGATTATGGAGAATCAATAATTGTTGGATCTGGAAATGTTGAAGAATTAACTGAGCATTACATTAATGGTGAACCAGAACCAATCATTTCAAAAATTACTGATGATAAATCATTGAGAACACATATTCTCAGTGTTATAGTAACACATCCTGGAATTAAAAAAGACGAAATTTTGGAGTTCTTTTTACAAACATTGGGGGGATTGCAATCAAGAAAACCAACAATAAAATTTGCAATTGATATTTCTTTGCGCTTTCTTTCAAGTGAATTTTTAATTATTAAAAAGGGTGAAAGATATGCTGCAACTGAATTTGGAAAAAAGACATCAATGCTTTACATTGATCCATTAACTGCAACTCATTTTAGAGATGCAGTTGAAAATGTATCTCAAGATAGAAAACATACTTTTGGATTTTTACATCTAATTTCAAGTTGTGAAGAATTTTTCCCAAAATTCTCCCTTAGAAACAAAGATTATGAATCAGCCAGTCTGCTAATTGAAAATAATTCCTCAGAATTACTTGAGCCAATTTCAGAATATGATTGTTCAAGGAGTCTTTTGGCTTTACAGGCATGGATTACAGAATCATCTGAATTATCTCTATCTGATAGTTTTTCAATAGAGTCTGGAGATATGCATAGGATGGCAGAAATGGCTAATTGGCTTTCATATTGTCTTAGGGAGATATCAAAACATGTAGATCGTGCAGATTTGCTTGAAGAACTAGATGATTTTAGGAAAAGAATAGTTTATGGAATTAGGGAAGAATTACTTGATTTAGTTCGAGTTAAAGGAATTGGACGAGTAAGGGCTAGGATTTTGTACAAGCATAAAATCAAGAATTTAGATGATTTGGCAAAAATTCCTGTAAACAAACTAGCCGAAATAGATAAAATTGGTTCAACCATCGCAGATAACATAAAGTCAGAATTACGGAAGGTTAGATATTGACAGAATTAATTATCCCAGCAATAGTTTCTTGTCTTGTTGCATTTTTCATAGTATTTGTTATGACTCCTCCACTAATCAAATTTCTAGAAAAAAGAAACATGACAGTAAAAGACATGAACAAAAAAGAAGATGTAATGGTGGTAAGGCCTGGTGGACCTGTTTTAATTGTAGGAATCGTTGCATCAGAGCTAGTGCTTTATGCATTTTTACAGATGAATGAAATTCTTGCAATAATAATTACAACTAGTGCTGCATTTGCAATAGGATATGTTGATGATAGAAAAGTTATGGGTGGTTGGTTCAAACCAGTTGCATTGGCAATAGCTGCCATACCAATAATTACACTTGGTGCATATGATTCAGATTTAGCATTTCCATTGTTTGGTATAGTGCAAATTCCAGTACTATACCTTGCATTGATAATTTTCATGATTCCAATTACTGGAAATACAATTAATTCAATTGATGTTCTAAATGGAGTTGCTAGTGGATTTATGGTGATTGCCAGTTTCTCATTATCGATTTGTTTGTTTATTGTGCAAAATTATGAGATTGCAATAGTTAGTTTACCGTTAGGATTTGTTTCATTGGCGTTTTACAAGTATCATAAACTCCCAAGTAAAATTTTTCCTGGTGATTCTGGCGCTCTAACTTTGGGTGCAATGTATGGTACTATTGCAATTGCTGGAGGTGTAGAAATTATAGCCGCAGTTGCACTATTACCTGCAGTAATTAACTCATTTTTGTTCCTAGCAAGTGTGAAAAAAATAGTAGAGCATAGACAAATCAAAGGAAAGCCTGTAGATCATACTGATGATTTTAAACTAAGAGCAACTAGTGACAAATCAGCACCCATTACTTTGGTACGATTAATTCTTGCAGGAGATCCATTATCTGAAAAACAAGTAGGGTATGAAATTTTTAAGCTTGCAATATTTTCAGGAATTTTGGCTATCATTACTGCATTTTTGATGAGGGTTTCTCTTTGAAGTCTGGTCTTTACGGATTTTTGTTTGCAATGTGGATTTTACTTCTGTTAGGTGGTGGAATTATGGTAACTGTTTTGGGTCCGTTTACAATTCAGCAATTTGGAGAATTTAATTGGATGATTGCATCTGGAATCAAAGTATTGATTGCTCTAGTTTTAGTTGTGATTTGGATTTTAATTTTATTAAAATTGAAAAACTGGATCTTTAGAACAGAAATAAAATTTTAACTCTCTTTCCACTTTCTTTGCTTTTTATCATATTCTTCTCTACTGAATCTAATGGTTGCAGGAGAACCAATAACTACAACATTTTCTGGAACATCTTTTGTTACAACTGCACCCATTGCAACTACGCTATTCTTTCCAATAGTAACTCCTGCTTTGATTACTGCCTGAGCACCAATTATTGCATTATCTTCTATTGTAACTCCAATCATTTTATTGCACATTGGATATGGATCATTTGTTAAAACTGCAGCAGGGCCGATGAATGCATTTTTTCCAATTCTTGAGAGGGGTGGAATATATGCTTGACCTTCAATTTTTGTATTCTCTCCAATCTTTACATTATAATCAATATGTACAAGTGATCCAATTTTGACATTGTCTCCAATTTCTACATCGTCTCCTACATATGAGAAATGCCAAATCTGAACATTTTCACCGATTTTTGCTTTTTCGGAAATAAAATTTGTAACCATTATCTTACAGATGCCATGGGTTTGCCTTTGTAATAATTTTTTCAGGCAATGTTTCTTTGTATTTTTTAAGAAATTCTATTTCTTGTTTTTTATCTCTTAGCTCATCTGGAAGCATTATTGGAATTTCTTCAATTATTGGATAAAATCTAGAACATTTCAAGCAAAATAATGCGCCTTCTGAGACTATGTTGTCTTTTTCATTAATTTCAAATAATTCTAAAGGATGACTTTTGTCAATTGGACATGCCAAAATATCTATCATTGTTTTATTCATTTTAGATCCAGATAGATTGGGATTCCTTTTTGACTAGATAAAAGTGCAGCTTCGGCAATTTTTGTTACATTTACTGCTTGTTGTGATTTTACTATTAGTTCATTTTTACCTTCAATTGCACCAAGAAAACTTTGGATTTCAAGTAATAGTGGCTCTTGTTTCTCATTTTGAATAGTTTCTGAATTTTCACTTTTTTCAACAGTGATTTCTTGAGTGATAAAATCAGATGAAATTCTTGCATCTGTACATACCGCATTAAATTTTCTAACTCTTTTTGGTGTAATCCAATTTGATGAAATTATTGCAACTTTATCATTTTTGTATCCAAGCATGATATTTGCAAAATCCTCACGTTCATGTTTTATTTTACCTGCTCTTGCAAATACTACATTTGGCATGTCATCAAATAACCAATTTGCAGTATCAATATCATGAACTGAAGTATCATAAATTATCCCAACATCTTTTATGTGTAAAGGCATTCTATTTTCACGATGAAATTCAAGCATTACTAATTCCCCAAACTTTTTTTCTTTAACAATTTTTTTCACAACATCTACTGCTGGATTAAATCTTTCAATATATCCACATGTAAGAATCACTTTATTTTTTTCTGCAAGTTTTGCTAATCTATCACCATCTTCTGATTTGTATGTCATTGGTTTTTCTACAAATACATGTTTTTTTGCCTCTAGCAATTTTTTTGTAATTTCTGAATGTGTAGATGTGGGAGTAACAACAAATGCTCCATCAAATTCTTCTGATGTTAATAATTCATCTAGTGATTCATAATAATTTACAGAATATTTTTCACCATATTCTTTACTTTTTTGAGAATCTGCATCACAAACTGCAACTAGTACACCTAATTCTGATAACACTCTAGTATGATTTTTCCCCCATCCTCCTGCACCAATTTGAACTATTTTCATCTAGTACACCGATGTTAACCAATGAATATAGTCATCATTTTTACTCATAACAATATCTGAATATTCTTGCATCATTTTTTTTGTAATTTTTCCTGGTTTTCCATTTCCAATCTTTTTTGAATCCATTGATATGATTGGAGTAATTTCTGCTGCGGTACCTGTTAGGAATATTTCATCTGCCATTGTTAGTTCACTTCGTGAAATATCACGTTCAATAAAATCAATATCCAAATCTAATGCAATTTTGATTATAGCATCACGAGTAATTCCTTCAAGAGCAGATGATGCAATAGATGGTGTTAGTAATTGCCCATCTCTTACAATGAAGATATTTTCTCCTGGTGCCTCACTAACGTTTCCAATATGATCAAGTAAAATTGCTTCATCAAATCCATTTCTTTTTGCTTCTTGTGTTGCAATTATGGAATTTAGATAATTCCCTCCCATCTTTGCTTGTGTGGGGGTGGACATATCAGAAAATTTCCTCCATGATACAACTCCTGCAGAAATTCCATTTTTGTTAAATAAATCTCCAAATGGAAAAGTGAATATTGCTACATTTGTTGGAGCTTTTTCAGTTACATGTAGATTTATTCCATAATTTCCAATAAAATAAAATGGTCTAATGTAACACGATTTTTTTATATTATTTTTTTTACAAATCCCAATTATTGCATCTGAAATAATTTTGTCTGAATAATTTAATGAAATATTGTAAAATTGTCCTGATTTTCTGAATCTTTTTACATGTTCATCTAATCTAAACACATGTAGGTTTTTTCCATTCCAATATGCTCTAATTCCCTCAAAAATTGATGTGCCATAATGAATTGCATGAGTAGTAATTGGAACTTGGGCTTTTTCTGTCAAGACATATTTTTTATCAAACCAAACATATTTTGAGAGTGGAAGAGTCATAGGAAAATTTTATTGAATGTGTATTAATCTCTATTTATTTAGAATAGCCTTCTTTAGGAAATTTCATTCCTACAACTCTTGTAGTTTGATCTTCTATATTTGCAAATTTTTCTACTGTTTCCCATTTGTCTTCGATAACTTTGGCTACACTTTCTGGAACATCCTCTTTCCAAAAATCTTTTCCACCTAGTGCTGCATTATACAATTTTTCTTTTACTGAAGTTGCTGAAAGTGATTTTCTCTCTCCAATTTTTGGTTTTAATCTGTAAATTTTTAGCATATATCCTTCAGCCTTATCCCCAGTATATGAAAAAAAATCCCCGTCAACTCCATCAAGAATTTGTTTTCTTAATTTCCATGATTTTCGTCTGATTAGTGGTGGTAGATATTTTTTAAATGGGGCGTAAAATGCATAGTCATCAGTAATTTTTACTGAATCACCAAAGACTGATTCTATCATTTTTTTTCTTGATTCAAAATTAAATGGAAAACTTTTACTGTTTATTTCTCTGTCATCATCTTTGAAAACAACTGGCATGACTTTGACAACATCTGCCTCCTTTTTCAAATCTGAAATTATCTCTACATGAGCTTTTGTCACAGGATTTAGATGTGCAAGATATAGTGCAGTAATCAATTAGATTAACTCAATAATTCTCATATTTCAATGATTGATTTTAATAAAATTTTATCCGTATGATTCGTATTTGACTTCATAACTTCCATCTTCTCGTTTGTCGTGTTCTGTAGCAAAGCCTTTTGGATTAATAAAGTCCATTACACCATCAATCGTTCCTTGCCAACCACAAACATAGAGGATTGTGTTTTCTTTGGTAATTTTATCGCCAATTAATTCTTCTAATGGTGACAATCCACCATCTCTTGGTCTTAGGAATGTTTCAACTCTTCCAACTTGACCGGCCCATGATCTGTTAAACCATTCTTGAGGCCTACTTATTGCAGCTCTGTATTTGAAATTCCATTCATCTTTACCTCGTGCAATACTTTCATTTTCAAGATTCGTTAACAAATCTTTGTAACTTAATTCATCAATGTAACTTGCACCATGCAAAACTATGATTTCTCGTTTATCATTTGTATCATGAAAATGTTGTGCAAAACTCACAAATGGTGCAAGACCTGTTCCGCCGCCGATACAAATTATCCTTCTGTTATCTTTTTCCCCATTTGGTAATTCTTCACTAATTAGCAATGCTCTACCTGTTGGTTTTAACCAAAGAATTTCATCTCCTTCTTTTGCATTAAATATTTGAGTAGTTAATCTACCTGGAAGTGGTTTTCTTACCCATCTGATAACTAACTCTATGTAATCTCTATTTTCTGGATGTGATGCAATTGAATATGCACGTCTGACAATTTTTCCATTTTCTGCAGGATTTGGTAATCCTAGTGTGATAAATTGACCTGCTTTATAATCTGGAACTGGACCCTCATTTGGAACAAATCTAATAATGACAAGATCTTCTTTTAATAATTGAACATATGTGATGGTTCCTTTGTTATCTACTACCATGACGACGATTGAATCAAGATTATCAAGCTTAAATGTATTGTGTTAATTTCATACAGATAACTTCATTTAAATCGCTAAACGTTAATAACCAATTTGAAAAATCCAAATCAATCAGAATTCTGATATGGGCCGGTCGTCTAGTCTGGTAGGATAGGTGCATGGCATGCATCGGATCAAGGGTTCAAATCCCTTCCGGTCCACCTCATTTTCTTAATTCGATTAATAATTTCTCAATTTCGGTATCATCATCTATGTTAATTTTATTTATTTTATCTTCTGAAATTGTAATATTTAGATCAATGGCAGCTTGAAGAGCGCTTTTTTTTACTTCCAAATTTGAATCAAATACTGATTGCTCAATTACTTCTTTTGCTTCTTGAGCTTTGAGATGACCTAATGCACCAATCGCACATGATCTTACCATGGAGTGTTCATCTTTTACAAGTTTAATTATTTCTGAAATGGATGATGTTTCATTTCTATTTGCTAATATCAGTGCTACAAAACCTCTGATATTCTTATTTGTAGACTTCAAACTTTTAATTAATAAATTTGAAATTTCATTTTTATTTAATACAAGAGCACTGAATGCTTCTCCTCTCACTTGAATATCTTCATCATCTAATTTTAAAATTATTTTTTCTAAAAATTCCACATTATCGATATTTTCTAAACTTTCTAAAATTTTGATTTTTTCTTCATTACTGCCCGATTCCAAAACTTTTGAAATATTTTCCAAGTTCGAAATAAAATCATCTTTTATGGTTAATATTAGTTCAATTTTTTCATTAATTTTTGATTAAGTTCAAGAAAACCCATTTAACTTTAAATTATCGTTAAATACCAAATAATTATCATGTCAAATGAAACCCGAGACACCGTATTCATTGGTAAAAAACCATTGATGGCATATGTAACATCAACGCTAATTCAATTGGCAAATTTACCCTCCGTTAGCATCAAAGCTAGAGGAATGAGTATTGGTCGTGCTGTAGATGTAGCTCAAATCATTGCACGAAAAACAGAAAATGCAGGCTACACTATTGGTGAAATAAAAATTGACTCAGAATCATTAGAGTCACAAGATGGTAGAACACGAAATGTTTCAACAATAGAAATTCAAGTGAAGAGAAATCCAAATAGTTAATCTTTACTCTATATCCTTTCTTTTACTTTAATTTTGAAAACCCGTACTTTTTTTCCATTTTTCTGAACTTGGAAAGTTCTACCAAATCATTGAACTGATCAAAATTCACAACTTTTTGTTTATACTTTGTTGTTTCTCCTGATTTTTTCAATTCTTTTAGAATATTCATTGTTGCAAATGTATTTGCATATAATACAGATAGAGGATATAGAATTATTTTAAATCCCATTTTGTTTAATGTTTCAGCAGAACTTAGTGGTGTAGCTCCTCCCTCAATCATGTTTGCAACTAATGGGGCATTGATTTCTTTTCCAATTCTCTTCATTTCATCT
>Ga0209045_1002938_pt1 | contig 11639 bp, 20 predicted proteins | sample SaaInlLV_10m_DNA_4_FD_184664 | JGI IMG/M metagenome (GOLD analysis project Ga0209045, IMG submission 184664) | Marine microbial communities from expanding oxygen minimum zones in the Saanich Inlet - Saanich Inlet SI072_LV_200m_DNA (SPAdes) (version 2) | ecosystem: Environmental > Aquatic >...
GAGAACAATTAAAAAAGAAAGGAAGTTAATTATGGGATCAGGAGCAGATAAAGATGTTCAGAGTGAGAAGTTAAATGATATACCTAAAACCATTCAGCATAAGAAATTTCCTATTATTCAGACAGTACCTGTCAGGATTAAGAAATCTGAAGGGTTTGAGGACCTAGAGTTTCCTAAGTATGAAACTGATGGAGCATGTGCAATGGATCTTCTTGCAGCTGTTAACACTGAATGCTCCCTAAGTCCAGGTGATAGAAGGCTCGTGATGACAGGCATTTCAATTGCTTTACCTGCTGGGTATGAGGCACAAATCAGACCTAGAAGTGGTTTAGCATTGAAGCAGGGCATATCGATTGTCAATTCTCCTGGAACTATAGATAGTGACTATAGAGGCAAGATAGGGGTTATCCTGATCAATCATGGGCATGAGAGAGTAATGATTAAGAGAGCCATGAGAATAGCCCAGATGGTTGTTCAGCCTGTCTCAAGAGTGTCTTGGGAAGAAGGTGAATTAGATAAAACAGATAGAGGAGAAGGTGGTTTCGGACATACAGGTTCATAAATGATGAATAGATTACCTCCACTACAAAAGAATGAAATAGAAAATAGACAGAATTATGCGGTGTCAGCGGTGATGTGTAGACAAACAGCAGGAATACCTTCAACACATATTTTAGTTATGAATAGATTTTCAGCTAGGAGCCCTCAAGAAGCCATAGGCATGGCGATTTGTGTGTGGGAGACAACTTACCCAGGTTTAGGTTACTTTTTAAGACCTATAGCAATGAGTATTTAACAGTTCACTTTAAGGAGAGATGATGATCAACAGGCTACCTACATTGTATCAGGATTTTATTCATTTGAGTAGATATTCAAGATGGCTAGATTCAGAGAAAAGAAGAGAGACTTGGTTTGAAACAGTCACACGATACATGGACTTTATGAAAAGACATCTATCAGAGGATTGTGATTATGAGATGACCAATGATGTATATATCGAGGTAAGAGATGCCATACTAAATCTTGAGGTTATGCCATCAATGAGAGCTCTCATGACAGCAGGTGAAGCGTTAAGAAGAGAAAACTTAGCAGCTTATAATTGTTTGAGTGGTGAAACACTAGTAACTACAAAGGAATTAGGTGTCACTAAGATAAAGAATCTAGCAGGAAGTTCATATCATATAGTTGATGGCAATGGCGATTGGGTTTTATCCCCATGTCATAGTTATGGTAAGAAAGATGTGAGAACAATAGAGATTAGTACTGGTACCAAAACTTCTTTTGAAGTTAATTCTACGTTAGATCATCGTTGGGTTTTATCAGATGGTTCCATAAAGCTTACCAGTGAGTTGGGTGTTGATGATAGATTAGCTAGTGTTCCAAGACTTAGTAGATCTGAGGTTGATGATACATCAGACGATTATAGATTGGGAGTACAGCATGGTATATTTTATGGAGATGGTACCGCTACTCATAAATTTTCAAGTGGGAAGAGCACGAAGTCTATGGTCACTCAGAGAGTTTGTTCTGGGTTTGCTATAAGGCTATGTGGGGAGTCTAATGAGTTATTAGAGTGTTTTGAGGGTTTTCCAAGATCTCAACCTAAAAGTTATAATGGTGATAATGTAGTATATATAGCTAATTCAGCTATAGATTTGAAGTCTTTACCAGAAGTAGATACAGGTATTTTTTCAGATACTTATTTAATTGGTTTTCTGAGAGGATGGTTAGCAGCTGATGGTTCTATTTCTATTCAGAGTCAAGTTTCTCTAGCAGCAAATGAAGAGGGCAGGCTCTGGCTGAATAAGGTCGGTGTATCTTTAGGATTTCTCATAGCAAGTGTTTCAGAGTACCCAGAGGAAACCAATTACGGGGTAAGATCTCAATCTTTATTTAAGATACTCCTTGATAGAAGGTGGTTAGTGAGAGAAGATTTTATATTATCTTATAAAAGGGAAAGATTCAAAATTTTGGAACACTCAGGATTTGGAAGAATAAAATATATATCTGAAACAGTAACTAATGATGAAGTTTACTGTTTTGAAGTACCAACTACACAAAGTTTTCTTTTACAAAGAAACATTCTAACAGGAAATTGTGCATTTCAATTAGCTGATTCAATGAGAGCTTTCGATGAAATGCTTTATGTTCTGTTGAATGGTGCAGGAGAAGGTTTTTCAGTAGAGAGACAGTTCATAGCTAACCTACCACAATTACCTGAAAAATTCTATGACTCAGACACAACTATCACTGTTGCTGATTCCAAGAAAGGATGGAGTAAAGCATACAAAGAGTTGATAGGTTTATTATTCGCAGGTCAGGTCCCTAAATGGGATACAAGCAAAGTGAGACCAGCAGGATCTAGACTAAAGACTTTCGGAGGAAGGGCATCAGGTCCAGCACCTCTAGTATCTCTATTCAAATACACCATAGGTATTTTCAAAGGTGCATCTGGCAGAAGATTGAATAGTTTGGAAGTCCACAAGATATTTTGCAAAATAGCTGATGTTGTCGTTGTAGGAGGGGTAAGGAGAGCAGCCCTAATCTCATTGAGCAATCTATCTGATGATAGGATGAGACATGCAAAGAGTGGTGATTGGAGAGTGGGAGATCCTGAATTAGGATTATCAAATAATTCAACGTGCTACACTGAAAAACCTGATATGAATATATTCATGGAGGAGTGGTTGGCTCTAATGAATTCTAAATCAGGTGAACGAGGTATTTTCAATCGTGAGGCAGCTAAGAAAACCATTCTAGGAATCAATGAGAGAGCAGGATATGAGAGAAGACGTATCGAATTTGATTTCGGTCTCAATCCCTGTGGTGAAATTTTCCTGAGAAGTAGGCAATTATGCAATCTATCTGAGGTGGTTGTTAGAGCAGAGGACACTATCAATACTCTTAGAGAAAAAATCAGGATAGCTACCATTGTAGGAACTTGGCAAGCCAGCCTTACTGACTTTAAATATGTTTCTTCTAAATGGGCTGAAAATTGTAGAGAGGAAGCTTTGCTTGGTGTGTCTATGACAGGCATCATGGATAATAAATTAACCAATGGTACTTCTTGTACTCCTGATAAACTTGCAGAACATCTTTCTGGTTTGCGACAGTTTGCCACTGATGTCAATAAGGAATGGGCTGAGAAGATTCATATCAATCAGGCAGCAGCCATTACATGTGTCAAACCTTCAGGAAATGTGTCACAATTGGTAAATTCAGCTTCAGGAATACATTCTAGGCATAATCCATATTACATGAGAAACGTGACTGTTTCTAAGACTGATCCGATAGCTCAATTTATGATGGATCAGGGCGTACCTCATGAACCTTCGGAATCAAAACCTGAAGAGCATGTCTGTTTCAAATTTCCTATCAAGAGTCCTGATGGAGCAATTGTCAGGACGGATAGGACAGCAATCGAGCAATTAGAGCTTTGGATGATTTACAAAGACCATTACTGTGACCATAATCCTTCCTGCACGATCAATATAAAGGAACATGAGTGGTTTGAGGTGGGTGCATGGGTTATCAAGCATTTTGACAGGATCTCAGGCATAGCTTTCTTGCCTGAAACAGAACATGCATATACTCAACTTCCATATGAAGATTGTAATAAGGAAGAGTTTGAAGCAGCAGATGCTTTAATGCCTGAAGAAATCGATTGGACCCACCTAGATCAGTTCGAGCATGATGATAATACCACTTCTAGTCAGCAGTTAGCATGTAGTGGGGATAAGGGGTGTGAAATCACATGATATTTCTAGATATTTTATGTACCTTATTCGGACATGTTTCAGGATATACCACCCTAGAAAGTGGTATAGTCAGGGAATCAGGTTGTATCAGGTGTAGAAATGTTTGGTATCTGCACTACAATGTCCAAGGGCTAAGAAGAATGAAAGGTGTAGATTGGAGTGGTATTGTTGACTCTAAGAGAGATTTCATGAACCTAGAAAAAGCACCTAGAGACAAGACTTCAGTTATTTTAATGACAAATGAGGGTGAAATAGTTTGTTCGCCTAGAAAAGAAAAGGAGACAACAGATGCCTAGAGACAAAGAAATACATGAAAAGGTCCATGATACCATGATTGATGATGTTTTAGAGATGTGCAATGATAATATCAATGAGGGTCTATCTAGGTTTGATGGATTGACCTACGAAGAAGGAGTCAAGGCAGCTATCGAGTGGCTCATTCAGGGTACAGAAGAGCATCCTATGGTGTATTAAATTAAGAGAGAAAGAATTATGGAAGAAAGACTATCAAGAAAGGAATTCAGAGCAATTTACTATGATTCATATGGACGATTGAAAACTAGTATTGATTATGAGCAGTTCAAACTAGATAAAGCCTATCTAAAGAGTAGGACTAGAGGGATTTCTAGGTGCTTCACAGCTGCCATAGCAAAACGTCCAAAGAAGAAAGAAAGGAGGATTTATGTTTAGTTGGTGGGGAATAGAAGATACAGTAGCAGTGACAGTAGTAGCTAGTTTCGTAGTAATTGCAATCTGTCAGGTGAAAAGAGCATTTTTCACATCTAAATGGTAATTGACTAGTGTTATGAGCATATGAGCCCGATTACATGGTAGCTCCATGGTAAAACAATCCCTTAATGGTAAAGACTCATATGCAATAGTTCGGTGGACAAAGCAATGCGTAAGCTACGAGCATGAAGGAGTCCTCGTGTTCCCTCACGGAACCATAAGTGACAAACCCGACAGGTATGTGGAAAGCATACAAACTAGTCTTCCTAGAGGAGAAAAACAAAATGCCGATACAATATATAATAGTATTTGAATTGTTTCAGAAGAATTGCCTTCACAATAGATTTGATTGGTTGGGATGTGCATATTATGATCAAACAGAGACTGAACCTAAGAGTTGGGGAGAATGCAATGAAGAGGTCTGCCCAGCACTAAAGGATACACCTAGAAAGGAGAAAGACTGATGAAATTTGATAAGCCAGTAAAATGTTGTACCCATGGAGGAATAAACGATAATTCTAAAGATGGAGACTGTTATGGAGCAGTAGAAATCACAGACAAGGTATATGCTATAGTGATAATGGATACTACTCCTGAACCTCAGCTAATCCCAGCAGAGCATATTCTAGTAGAGAACACTAGATACATTAGTCTACTAGATAAATTAATAAATGAGAACATAGAACTATGAAATTATACGATGACCTAGAGATAAATCCTACTGCCACGAAACAACAGATAAAAGCTGCGTATAGGAAGAAGTCAGCGGTGGTACATCCTGATAAACCTACTGGAGACCAAAACTGCTTTTTGAAGATAAATCGTGCTTATACTATATTGATGTGTGAGGAAACTAGAGAACAGTATGATACTCTAGGTGTAGAAGATACAGCAGATGAAATCACTAAGCAAGCAGAAAGCAGTATACAACAGACCTTCTTCAATATCCTAAGAACCAAGGGACCTAAAGAAATATTACAGGTAAATGTTATTATGATGATAAAACAGGGAATACAAGCAAAGATAGCAGAGACTAAACTTAAACAGGATGAGAACAGCGTTACTATCAGGGATATGATAGAGGTAGGCAATAGGATTACACATAAGAATGAAAACAACATGTTTAGCTTAGTAGTGAAGCAAGAGATTAAGAATTGTGAGGAGAATAAGGATAGACTTACTAGAGTAATGCTGATACATAAGAGAGCAGCTATTCTCCTAGATGATTATGTGTTTAAACAGGATGAGGGTCTAGTGAGAACAAATATGTATGCTAATATGAGTAGCACATCCAATACCTTCTCATACTAGAAAGAAACTCTAGGAAAGGAAGCTCTAGGAAAAGAAACTCTAGGAAAAGAAACTCTAGGAAAAACTCTAGGAAAAACATATTTATAGATCCCAAAGCATACGTAGGTGTCCTCTTTATATTTTTGTTATACTTTGTTGAAAAGATTGATGAGAAATAAGCCATTCTTACTCACTCATAAGGATATAGAGGATTCAAAAGTATCCTACGCCTGTTGTCGAACTTCTTTAGATAAGGTGAGGCATCAGGCTCAGAAGCTAAATAACCTTATGCTATATAGCAATAAGATGAAGCTTCTTGATAAGGCTAGTCCCTATGTCTTGGATAGAATTAGTAAGAGAGAAAAGCAGATAAGAAGTCATGAGTTATCTGCTAATATTAAAACAGTAACTCTAGGAACATTTATCAAAAAGCTTATGGATGATCACATAGATGGTAGGTTAGTTGAAACTCTAGACTACAATAGTTTGGTTCGTGTTAGTTTAGCTCATGGAGGCAAGAACCTAGAAATTCCTCACTATGATAAAGTGGAGGGACTTCTAGCCAATGCTTATTATTCATATCTAGTCATAGTGGAGGATTGTACCAAAGATCAGGCGTTATCTAGAACATACAAAGAATTAGGCATCAAGGTCTCTAGGAAAACAGCACGAGAGGATTTAGCTAGGTTAGCTTTAGTCTTTGTCAAAGAGATGAAGGATGAGAATTCTGACATGGTTAAACTATTCGATTCATTATTGGATGTGGTGTCTGAGCTTCAGGAAAAATTAAGGGCAAGTTTAAAAGATATTAAGAGTGCAGGACAGGTACTAAAAGTGTATAGTGATGTGAATAAAAGTTTTATGGCACTGACCAAGACACTACAAAAATTGGGATGAAGAAATTACAGGATAAATTAAATAAGATCCATCAGGGCATATTAGATTTCAATGTAGTCTGTGATGAGAGAGTCGATGAGATTTTAGCTCAGGACCTCAAGAACCTAGATTATAAAACTAAATTAGATTTTCTTGGTGAGACAGCTGAAATTCTATGCAATTCAATCGAGGTTAAATAGTATGTATTTTAATATAGATGAGGAACCTAAAGAATCGAAAGAAGTTGTGGAGAAGAAATGGAAAGAGTATGTTGACAAGATATTAAATTATAAGCCAGATATGAAATCTTTAAAGAAGATCAGGATTAAATAATGGTAAGACTTTTAGAAAAGATAGCTGAAGTATTACAACTTGCTGTTCTTGGATTTGTTGCATTGTGGGCGATTGTTGCCATGATATTTTATATAAAAGATAAATTATGAATACAATGGAAAGACCTAGAGTTGTCAGAGAATCATTGCAAGAGACCATGGTGACAGGTTTGCATTCTGCCGAGAGCACTCTATTCAATCATTGTGTAATCATTCAGGAAAGGCTCACGAGATTGGGCGTGGTGATAAACGTGCTTGAGGAAAGTCTAACGAGTCCTGATGCCATAGAGGAGCTCAAGGATAAATCGGTGAATGTCAGATTCGATTACTACAATGCATTCTCGAAGATAATGATGAACTTGATAGGGTACATGGAGAGGATTCATGACATGGCAGCTGATCAGGTTAAATTCAATGCGATAAAAGATAAGCTAGATTCATTACGAGAAGTCACAGCTCAGGATACAAAGGGTGTGGGGATAGACAGGAGAGAGGATGTTAATGAGTTGCTAGAACTTATCAAGGATGAGATGATTGTGAGGGGTAGAGGAAAATGAATAGTCTAGCATTGGCATCTATCATCAAGGGTAGTTCTGATCAGGATTTGCTTGATATGTATGATAAGATTTATGAGCAAAGGACAGCCTTAGAGCGACAACAGAAAGCAGAGGACAAAGCTTATGCTGAGAGTAGAAGATCTCACACCTTCTCTAGGACCCTAGCAAAAGAAAAATTACTACAATTCGCAACATACACCAAAGATGACTATGAAATAAATGAGCATCATGAGTTGGTAGCTTTCTATTTGGACCTATGGAGAGCAGGTATCATACCGAAGTTAATAGTCAATCAGCCTCCACAAACAGGTAAATCAGAATTAGCATCACGAAGACTCCCAGCCATGATACTCGGACATGATCCAGATGCTAAGATAATGAATATAACATATGGTGCAACACTAGCTAGAGATTTCAATAATGATGTTCAGAGGATTATTGATAGTGATCACTATAGAGAATTATTTCCTGAGACTAAACTCCCTAGTAGTGCCAATGCGAGATTGGATGGAAGAACATACAAACGAAATTCAGAAATATTCGAGATTCTAGGACATACAGGTTCCTATGCTTCATGGGGTATCGATGGAGCAATCACAGGAAAAGGAGCTACCCACTTAATACTAGACGATTTAATTAAGGGTGCTAGGGAAGCTTTCAGTAAGGTCTCAAGAGACTTTGTTTGGAACACATATCAATCCACTATAAGACCTCGTTTGGCGAAGAAGGGCAAGATATTATTTCTTAGTACACGTTGGCATGAGGATGACCTAGTAGGGAGACTTCTAAAGAATGAGCCTGATCAATGGGTGGTCCTAAATTTTCCATTGATTAAGACCACAGCACTAAACGATAATAATTATGATTTTAGAGATGTGGGTGAAACATTATGGGAGAATAAAACCACACTAGAAGAAGCAGTTGAGATTAGAGCCAATACTAGTGCGTATTGGTGGAGTAGTTTATTTCAGGGGCAGCCTACTCCTGAAGGTGGATCTACTATCAAGGAAGAATGGTTCGAGGAGAGGTATGAAACATTGCCTCCTCTAAAGGATTGGGTGAGAGTAGTTCAGTCATGGGATACAGCTTTCGAGGAGAAAGAAACTAATGACTTCAGCGTATGTACTGTTTGGTTAGAAACTAAAACTAGATATTTCCTAATGTATGTGTATAGGGCTAGAGTCTCATTTCCTAAACTAAAAGCCAAGGCGAAAGAATTGTATGATAAGTTTAATCCTCCAGGTGGTATAGGTATGGAGGTGTTGGTGGAGAAGAAAGCATCAGGTCACAGTCTTATTCAGGAACTCAGGCTAGGAAAGATCCCTGTCAGAGCTATCAAGGTTGACAAGGGTAAGAGGATAAGATTCGAAGCAGCTTCTCCTACATTTGAAAGTGGTAAAGTGGTATTACCATATGAGGCTCCATGGCTAGATGAGTACATAGAAGAATTGGTACAAGGTCTGAATGGAGCATTCGATGACCAAATAGACAGTACCACTCAAGCCATCAATCATATGAAGGGTGCTGTTTGCCTAGATGATTTCCTAGAGGAGATGGAAAACATTGAAGCAGAAAATGCTGAGAGTGGAATCTATGATAAGATAGCCTCCAATGATTGGCATTTCCTAAGTGATGCACCTTCTCAAGAAAGAGCATATGAGCATGAGTTTGATCAGGATGAAGATGATCCTCAGAGTGCTCTAAACAATTATGAAAAAGTTATGAAAGGAGTCCTAGATTGACGAGCCTAGAAATGGAAGTAAGTCTAGAAGAACAGGAGAAGGAACTACTGAAACAAGGTAGAATAGATAGTCATGGATACTGTCTGATAGGTCTAGTAAAGAGATTTCACCTCATTTGGAATTTATATAATCCGAATGATAAGATAGTCAAAGGTGATGGATACTGTATTCACCATAAGAATGAGATCAGAGATGATGATAGAATAGAGAATCTCAGGAAAATGACTAAGGGTGGTCACTCTAAGTTTCATGCAGCTGGAGAGAAGCATCCTATGTTTGGTGTAAAGAGACCTGGATCAAAGGCAGGAAATGTTAAATTTACTGAGATTGAAGTTCTCAAGATCAGAGAATTATATGATACAGGAACTAAAATTCGTGAGTTGGTAAAACTATATAAAGCAGGTCGTCCTGCGATCTGCGATGTCGTGTATCGCAGGACTTGGAGACATCTAGAAAACTAATGAGAGCTTTCGATATATTACCTAAGTCCCAAAGACAACCACCGAAGGCTACTCTCAATGAAGGGCAGATAGAGTTATATAAATATTTGCAATTCACTAAGTCTTCAGGAGGTCAGGTATGTTCAGGAAAGCTCAAGGACCTTTATGTTAAGTATGTCTTATCTAGGAATAAACGTGTTACAGATGTGAAGGAGATTCACGAGGACATTTTTAATATGAATATGAATAGATGGGTAGATAGTGCATTGGCAGCTTTCGTGAGAAGAGGATATGTTAGTTTGCATTTTAATGTGAAAGCTGATAAGGTTGACAAATACAAAGGTAATTTAATGAGAGCAGAACGTGTTATAGTGGACCCTGAATGAAGGAGAAAATTATGGAAGTTCAAGAAATCAAGAAGTTTAAGATGGAGATGGAGAAAGAAATAGTCAAGATGTTAAATTATCTAGAGACTAAGACTGAGTGCTTCATTGATGATTTTAAATATACTGATAAAAGAGATCCTTACGTTGCTGGTGGTGGTATGCCAGAACAGCGTAAGGAAGTTATCATTAAATTGAGTGTTTGAGGAGAAAATTATGGATGATGTTAATGCAGCATATAGCATGGATAAGAAAAAAGTTACTACTGAGAAGGTAGGGTGGAAGTGTCCTAGATGTGGTGTGATCAATAGTCCTGAGACTAAACGATGTGCCTGTCCTAAATCAGAGAATAAATCGGAGAATGGAATGGTAGATATAAATGAATAGCACAGAGTCATTAACATATCTAATCTATTGTGATATAGAATTGCAGACATATGATACAGGTGTGAGGTTGTATTGGACTGGAGATGGTTGGTCGTTTGAATCAGAGGATAGTAAGGATTTTAAGAAAATAGATGATGTAATGCTTGGAGAGATCCAAGATATGCAAAAACAGTATCCTGAAGTACCTGCTACTATACTAAAGATAAAATCAACCACAACGATTGAAGAAATCGGGATAGAAAGGCACACAAATGAAGAACAATGAAGCAGATGGATCTGTTCAGGATCTAGGAATTTCACCGAGGAAACCAGTAGCAGTAGTTTCAGTAGGAAAGACCTCTAGTAAAGATAAAAAGAAAAAACCAAAACCACGTACAGGAAGAATACGTGAGAATATAACTAATCTGATATTGGCGTTAATGACTAGAAAGGAAGAATAATGAATCTTAAATTTTGGGAAGCATGGGGAAGTGAGAGTGAGCCTGATATTGATGTTGAGTTATATGAGGCTAGACTTTCGACTAAGGAAACAGAGTACAATGATCTAGTCGAGGAAATGAAGCACAAGATGGATTTGTATGAGTCAGTAAATAACTCATCCCTATCAGGTCATCAGAGAAAAAGTATGTGGGATGCAGTGTTCAGGAAGTCCATGACACAAAAATCTGAGTTAGTGAGGGCTGCAAATAGCATCAAGAGCAGTTTCTTGCACAGTGGCATACTAGAGCTATTAGTTCAGGACAGTCTAGCACCATCACCGACAACCAACAACGTGATAGATCTAACCTCCGAGAATAAAGTCATAGATAAGATCCTAAAGGACTTTCAGGAGACAGTAGACATTGATGCAATTGCCAATTCTATCATTGATGATGTCATTACATATGGTGAGTATTATCTATCGCTCAAGGTTGAAAAGGGTAAGGGGATAACTAGGGTCCTAGACAATATAGATCAGCAGAACATCGTACCTGTTTATGAGGGAACAAAACCATCTAAATATCTATTACTAGACAAATCAAGCAAGACTAAACAGGTTGCTGAAGTTGATCCTAGTAGCATAGCTCATTTTTGTTTGGGCTCTAGGAAACTAAGGATTAGGATAGAAGGGGTTCAGGGAGCTAGTAAGATATCCGAGTATGTCA
>Ga0209045_1002960_pt1 | contig 11577 bp, 5 predicted proteins | sample SaaInlLV_10m_DNA_4_FD_184664 | JGI IMG/M metagenome (GOLD analysis project Ga0209045, IMG submission 184664) | Marine microbial communities from expanding oxygen minimum zones in the Saanich Inlet - Saanich Inlet SI072_LV_200m_DNA (SPAdes) (version 2) | ecosystem: Environmental > Aquatic > Marine...
AAATTGGTGCATTATTATTTTGACAACTAATGACAATAATTTGAATATCTCTACGAACTGAGCAAATCATTTCCATATTTCCACTGCTGTTTTTTCGCCATTCTTTTACAGCAACAGCCATAACTGTTTGTTCTATTTTCATGGGTCGGAAGCTGACTTCTCCTGTTGTTCCATTTAAATGAAATCCCCTGGGGAATGGAAGGTTTGAACTTGGAAATCCCCAGAAATAAATGGGTTTATTGTATGCATATTGGCCAACATAACTAATATTTGAACTTGCACTTGATAGTGGATGAACCCATTCGTAACTTAAGGAATCCAATAATTTGCCATTTGAATCTTTGTCGGTATCATAAGCTCCAAAATCAAAAGTTGCATCTTGCCCAATACAAATGATGGATACAGGATCATGTGAAAAGGAAGGTGCATTATCGCAATTACTCAAGCATCTATCTAAGTTTGCGGCTGTGTAAAAGTTCTGATTTGCAGCTCCGGTTGTAATAGATGAATTCCGGCAACACATACTGTATGACATAACTACTTTGCAACAACTTCCAGCACTGCTAAGGACAACTAATTTTGTATACACATATTTTTCAATACCATAGGGGAAGGAACAACTGTATGATTGGCATCTGGAACAAGAAGCACCACATTTGGGCGTAATATCGATGGGTGTTGGTTTAGTAATAGTGACTTGAGTTATAGATGCTCCTGTTGTGAGACATTTAATAGGAACTGCTGCTGCTCCAATTTGGACTCCATTACAATCGCGGTAAACTGTTAGATTTACAATAAAACTATCTTGCCCAACACAGGTCCAGCTTAAATCGCTACCGACCATATGGGTAGCCATTGACTTTTGTACAGATAATAGAGCAATGCTAGCTATTATTAAGAATAGGAAGAGTTTTTTCATTTGTTTTAATGTTAGATGAAATGCCTAAGCGTAATAATACTCGGTTTATTGAATATTTTACTTTAAAGCATTTCATGATTTGATCTGTATAAACCAAAGTTAGTCATTAAATAATCAATTGAATATTACTTTTTCAATATATAAATTGTCTTTTACATCCATTATTTTCAAATAATAAAGTCCTTTACCGGGATTTTGGATTGTAAACCGATAGTCCATTATTCCCTTTTTTTCTATCAATTCTCCAATAGAATTATAAATTATTATTTCCTTCATTTTGAAATCGGTAACAAGATGAATATCTGCTGAACTTGGATTCGGGTATAGTTTTATTGTTGGAATATTGTTTTTTTCTCGAACTCCTATCAGGTTTAAATTAATAAAGTTTGCCTTCAACTCCGTATCAAAGCAACCATTATCAGCAGTAACTGTTAGTGAAACATCAAAAACAGCTTGATTGTAGTAATTGTGTGTTGTATTTCTAGTGTATGCAAATTTTCCATCACCAAAATCCCAATAATAATCTACAATGCTTCCGGTATTTATTTGAGAACTATCATAAAATTTCACTTTATAATAATTCATATAAATCGGATCATCAGCTGTGAAATTTGCAATAGGGCTGTCCAATAATTTAATCTTCATGGAATCCAATATACTATTGCATACGGAGTCAATTGTTTTGATGAATATCCAAACTTCCTTATTGATAGAATCATTTTTACCCAGATAATATTGAATGTTTTGTTTACTGATATCCACTTCAAAATGGCCATCTGCTGATGGTCCTTTGGTCCATTCAATGGCTGATGAGAAATTGTTTTCTGAAGTTAATTCGATATAGTTTTTTAGACAAAGAGTGTCATTATTCGTGATTTTTACTTCTGGATCTACAACTGCTATTTCTATTAATTGACTATCAATACAGCTAGTCGAATCTGCATAGATATAGTATATTTGGTATAAGCCATGTAATGTATCGGTATTGAAATAATTCCCATTAACTAAAGGCCCTCTAAAAATACCTCCGGCAGGACTTGCATCTATTCGAACTAAACCATAACTCCTGCAGAATTTAGTTTTTCCATATTCGGTATTCAGGCTAATGTTTGCTCTTGGTAAAACTGTTATGAAAGTAGTATCGTAATTAGGACAATAGTTGCCAACTTTATAAATAAGCTCATGCGTTCCAGCTCCTGCTTGCAAGGGATTAAAAAACTCATTGTCGACTATGCCATTTCCAGACCATGTACCAGGTTTTAGATCTGAAATGAGCTGAACTTTGGCATCTTTTTCACATAGTGTAGGATATTGACCAACTTCAGGTTTCGCAGATGAATAGTAAACTGTAATTCGTTTATCATCATAGGTTTTACACCCATATTGATCAGTATAATAGAAATGAGCATAGTAATTACCTCCATTTTGGATACTTGCATTTTCAGGATCAAAATAATATGTTCCATTATTTTCTGAAATAGCGGTTCCTGACCAATAGAATGAGCCTGTGTCTGGAACTCCTTTTAATTCATACAATCCATCTCCTGAGCAGATGGTGATATCATTCCCAGCATCAATATTTGTTATGGGATAATCTGAAAGCATAACAGTATCTTTTTTAATAATCCCATTATTAAATTCAATAGAACATATAAAGTACCCGGTATCTTTGGTTGTAAGGTCTTTCTTAAAACTCAATGGTGTAGGATTTCCTTTTTTATACCATTTATAATATTTGATTGTGTAACTACCTTTTAGTGAAAAATAGCTGGCAGATAATGTTGCATTGTTGTTATTGCATTTGAATTTATCGGGGCCACAGTCAGCAAAAAGTGTATCGGAAACAACCACCATAAGGGCAAGCTTGCTACAGCCTGATGAGTCATAGGCGGTTAAACTTACAAGTTGAGGTCTCATATTTTCCTTGTAGTGGAACCATTTGGTTAAATGAATATTATCATTGTCACTCCATTGGAAACTCAATGTACCATGTATATTTTTCACTACAGGTGAAACTAAAAATGAATCATTTTTTGAGATAAAAATAGTATCTGGTATCTCTACCATAAGTGCTGTAGCATTCACCTTTAGCGTATCGTAAACAATTAGTGTGTCGCAATTACTTGTTATTTTAAGTTCAAATGGATAATTGCCTGCGTCATTTATTTGTGTATAGATTATATTGCTATTTCCTTGAATGGAATTTGGTGGTGTTAGTGTTGATGACCACTTATATTGGAGCGTATTATAATAAGGAAATACTTGTATTGAAAATGAACCACAACTTAAATCAGTTTTGATAATTTGTGGTGGACTGATATTTATTCCACTGACATTATATTGATATTGCCGTGAACTCCTTCCGTTTATTGGACAGGCATCATCTTCAACAGTGACCGTAAAAGTGCCAGATTTCCCATTATCTGCCGAAGTTGTGGGGATTTTTAGAATCCCGGTTGGATGCTTTACCTGGGAGTTATTGTCTGACCAAATAGCGTTTGCAATACTGTTGTCATAACTTAAACGTAAGCTATCCTTGGTATCATAATCATTGGTCGTAATGGTAAACTTCAACGTATCGCCACCACAAGTTGACAGCGAAAAGGGTCCAGAGAGTACTGGCGAATTATTATTTGGACAAGATATGACAATGCACGAATAATCTCTGGTTTGCTCACTTATATTAAGCATATTTCCATTGATTTTCCGCCACTGTTTAATTTTAAGCACCATGACAGTTTGCTCAATTTTCATAGGTCGGAAACCAATATTCCCATTAACTGCATCCAAATGAAACCCACGTGGAAAGGGTAAATTTGCATTAGGGAAACCCCAAAAATAAGTAGGCTTTTCATAGGTGTATTGGCCTGAGTAGTTAATGGCAGTTCCTGAAGCTGAAAGGGGAGAAGTCCATTCGTAGCTTAATGAATCAGCTGAAGCTCCTCCATATCCGACATCACTAGCTCCGTGGTTAAATACAAAATCCTGCCCGATGCAAATAATTGTAATGGGTGGACTTGAAAAAGTTGGTGAATTATCACAAGGAGTGAGACAGCGATCTAAAGTGGCATCGATATAAAACATACCTGTAATACCAGTTGTTACAGCTGAATTTCGACAACAATAACTATAACTCAATTGTACTTTACAACAACTTCCTGCATTGGTCAGAACCACAAGCTGGGTGTAGGTATATTGCTCAATTCCATAAGGAAAAGAACATCCTGACGATTGACAACGGGTGCAACTGGCTCCACAGGTTGATGTAATATCTATTGGTGTTGGTTTTGAAATGTTTAAAGTGGTAATAGTGACTGATGTTGTTGCGCATTTTATTGGAATTTGAGCTGAACCCATTGGTACACCATTACAGTCTCGGTAAACAGTTAAGCTAACAATAAAGCTATCTTGCCCAACACAAGTCCAGGAAATTTCACCTCCATACATACTGGCTGCATTTACTTCCTGCATGCCCATGAAAGAAATGATTGAAATACAGAATACCACAAGTAATTTTTTCATGATTTATATTGTCAAATTGTTATTTCAGTTTTGTAGATGTAATTCAGAATACATCAAATATTTTTGAATTTATTCATCTTATCTGAAAATGATTTTTTCCATATAGATATGATGATTGATGTCAGTTATTTTAAGATAATACATACCACTGAGCTGTCTTTTAATTACATAATTGAATTCCTTGATATCAACTTGCTCAATTAATTCTCCAAGAGAATTATATAAAGATAATTCCTGCATTTGAATATCGGATGTAAGTGTTATGGAATTGCTTGATGGATTGGGAAATAGCTCTATTTTGCCTTTAGTTATTTCTTGATTGGCCAGAAATAAATCCACAAAATCAAATTTAGTCGTTGAATCAGGACAGCCATAATTTGTAATAACAAGGAGTGACACCGTAAATTGATCTTTCCGATTATAGGCATGTAATGGATTTTCTTCAGTTGATGTTTTTCCTTCACCAAAATGCCAGAGATAGGATTCCTCATAACCATCAGGAATAATACTGCGGTTGTAAAACTGAACAAAATATTGATTAAGTGAGCTGTCGTAATAAGCAGGATCTTTGTCAAAATCAGCTTCAGGTAAATCGATTATTCGTATGAACATAGAGTCCCAAACTGTAAGGCAAATAGTGTCGGTCGTTTTAATTTTTATGTTGAACCACTTTCGTGATAATTCATTGCTATCCGGAAAATAAGTTACATTTTTCTCGTAGTAATTAGGGGAAAAGTGTCCATTTGAGCCAATATCTGCCATCCATTCAATGCCCGAAGTAAAGCTGTCGTGTGCACTTAGTTGTATCCTTTTGTATTGGCAAAAACTATCGTTATTGACAATTTTTAATTCGGTTTGACCAACGTTTAACACGATGGTTTCACTATCCACCTGACAATAAGATGTATCGGTAATTGAATATAGAAATGAATAGCTGCCGAAACTTGTATCTGCATTGAAAAAATAATCTTGATAAAGAGGACCTGTTAATGTGCCACCTGCAGGTTTTGGCGTTATTTCAATTAAACCATATTCTTTGCAAAAATTGTTAATGCCATATTCGGTTTTTAGTTTAATATTGGGCTTTGGTTTCACGGTAATGTAGGTTGTGTCGTAGCTTTTGCAACGAGAGTTTCCAACCCAATACAGAATTTGGTGCACGCCACTACCAGACACATTGGTGTTGAATAAATCTCCACTTATAGAGGGACCCGACCAATAGCCAGAGCTAATATCTGCTTTCATTGTGTAAACACCACTGTTCTCGCATAGTTCAGGGACATCCTCAATAGTAGGTTTCAGCGAAGAAAAATAAACCCGAACGTATTTATAATCAGATGATGCGCATCCATATTGATCAACAATCTGATAATCAGCCCGATTGGCAGAGCCATTTGTAATACTGCCATCTCTTGGATCAAAATAATATTTGCCTGCTACTTCGCTTATAGCAGTTCCTGACCAATAAAAACTATCAACTATGGGTGTTCCAACTAATTCATACAAACCGTGGTCAGAGCAAAGTAGGGTGTCGTTACCAGCATTAGCATGAACGAGTGGATAATTGAATAACTCGATGGTATCTTTCTTTTTGAGACCATTATGTAATTCAACTTCACAAATATATAGTCCTGTATTTTTAGTGGAATACGTATTTCCATATCCAAGTGGTGTAGGATTCCCTTTTTTATACCATGTAAAGTACTTGGCCGAAGAAAACTGGTTCAACACCTCATAATTTGCTTTTAATGTAACCGTATTATAGGAGCATTTGTAGATATCATTACCACAGTTCACTATAAAACTATCATAAACAATAATTATTGAATCTTGCTGAGTACAGTTGGTTGTATCTGAAATGCTTAAAAAGACTTTTTCCTGAACCATTGTGTCTTTAAAATGAAACCATTTATTGAGATTGGTGACATCCAAATCGCTCCATTGAAAAGTTAAGTTACCATGCATGTTCTTAATTTGTGGTAACACACGACTGGAATCTATTCCGTACATAAATAGTGTTTCCGGCAGGTCAAGATACAAAGTGCTGCTATTAACGGCTAAATTATCAAAATAAGTTTGTTTGCAACTGTTGTTGATGTCGATCCGAAAAGGATAATTTCCCTGATTAATAATTTTGGCAAGTATTTTTTTTCCACTACCAGCAATGTCTGTAGAATTTGGCTGTGTCGATTTCCAAACATATTGATAATTGACATTGTAAGGGCTAAGTTCTAATTCAAAATTACCACAACCTAAATCAGTTTTATTTAACTGGAGAGCTATTGAATTAGGGCCATTAATTGTATAGTAGAATTGTTTGATCTGCTTGCCGGGCAAAGGACAAGCATTATCAGTAGCCGATATAAAGAATGATCCTGTTTTTCCACTATCCGAAACATGTGTAGGTATTTTGAGTATGCCTGTTGGGTGTTTTTCCTGATGATTGCTAGTAGTCCATTTAGCATTTGCGATGCTATTGTCAAAGTGTAAAAATACGCTGTCGCTGGTGTTATTATCGTCAGTAGTAATGGTAAATTGTAACGTATCGCCTGCACAACCTTGTTCAAAAACGTTTGCTGATATTTCGGGAACATAATTAGTAGAACAGGAAATGACAATAATTGTATATTCTCTGTTTTGCTCAGCAATAGTGGTCATAACACCATTAATACGTCTCCATTGTTTGATTTTTACAGCCAAGGGGGTACCCTCAATTTTCATTGGCTGGTAGTAGATATTGCCTGTAAAGTTATCTAAATGAAATCCTCGAGGTTTCGGTAAATTTTTGTTTGGAAATCCCCAAAAATAGATTGGCTTGTTATAGGTATATGCACCTGAATAGACAAAAGCTGAAGCTGGACCTGTCAGCGAAGGAATTAATTCATAGGAAAGCGAATCCAAAAGATTTCCAGCACTGTCTTTATCTGTGTCTTTTGCACCCATTTGGTATATTTGATCCTGCCCAATGCATGTTAAAAATACAGGATCGCTTTCAAATGTTGGTGATGAGTTAACAGCTCCAATGCAGCGGTTAAATGTCGAAAGCATAAATAAATTCTGGTAAGCAGCTCCAGTTGTAATGATATTTGTAGGTCTTTGTCCGGCATTAAAATTCAAATTGATGGAACAACAACTTCCTGCATTCGAAAGGACAACTAATTTACTGCTTGTATATTTTGAAAAACCATAAGGAAACGTGCAATTGTAAGGAGGTAAACATCGGTTACAGCTTGTTGCACAGGTGGGTGTCACATCTACATAAGAGGGGCTTGGCAAATTGAGTGTAGCCAGTGTATCTCCGCTTGTTGAACAGCTAACAACAACAATAGGATTTACCAAAGGAGTATAGTTGCAATCCCGATAATAGGTTGCTGTGATAATAAAACTATCCTGCCCCACACAATTCCAGGAGATATGTCCTCCAATACTGCTGCCAGCAGTTGATTTGGACACTGTGAAAAGTCCAAATAGCGTAAATAATACAAAGAGTCTGAGCAAATTATGCATGATATTAATACTTATATGTGAAAGAAAAGCATTTATGAAAATATAAAGTTAGGTAAAAACTCTTGAATCCCCACAGATAAAGCTTTGTGGAGAAGAATTTAGTCTTGATGAATGAGTATTTTTATTATCCCGGGCTCAGACCAATAGGCTATGAATTATTGAATTATCTCTTTTTCCCTCATAAAATTCAGACTGCCTATGTGAAAACTAAAGAAGTTGAAACTAATAATAATCCCAAACTTAGGTTTTTAGTATTTTTGTCAAATGTTTAACTACAAAATACAATTTCTTTTGTTTTCCCTAATCATTGCTTGTGGAATCACTTCATGCAGGGAAGCTTATACACCCAAACCACCGGCTTATTTTCGAATCGACTATCCTGAACATGCCTACCAGCATTACGATAGCAGCTGCAACTTTGTATTCGATTATCCGATTTATGCAACTTTAGAAGACGACAAAGACAGAAACTCGGAACCATGCTGGTTTAATATAGTATATACACCATTTGATGCCCGATTGCATTTGAGTTATAAAAGAGTAGAAAACCTTGAACATTTTTTTATACTGACAAAAGATTCGAGGGAATTGGTTTATAAACATACCGTAAAAGCAGATGCCATCAGAGAAAATTTAATACTAACTGATCAGGAAGGAGTGAGTGGTAAATTGTATGAGTTAGATGGTAGTACTGCAACGGCTCTGCAGTTTTTTGTGACCGATTCTTTACAACATTTTTTGAGAGGATCGTTGTATTTTAACAGCCAAATAAACCGAGATTCAATGGATCCAATAATTGATTTCCTGACGGTTGATATCAAACATATGATCAATAGCCTGGAATGGAAATAATTCTCAAAACCAATATCTGAAATCATTATTCTGACATCCTAAAGTGGTTTATCGAAGTCACATATTAAAAACTGAAATTGAATATCTGAAAGGTGTTGGTCCGGCCAGGGCTGCCGTGCTTAAGAAATATCTTGAGCTGTTTACATTTGACGATTTGCTTAACTACTTTCCATTTCGATATGTTGATAGAAGTAAGATTTATAAAATTGCTGATATCAATTCAGATGCTGCTCAAATTCAAATTCAAGGTGTGGTGAGCAGGGTCTCAGAAATTGGGACTGGGAAAAGTAAACGTTTGATAGCTACTTTAAAAGATGATAGCGGAAGTATAGAGCTCGTGTGGTTTAAGGGGCAAAAATGGATGAAACAAATTGTGAAAGAGGGCTATGAATATCTTGTATTTTGTAAGCCAAGTCGTTTTAATTCGATTTACAATATGGTTCATCCCGAAATTGAACTTTATGCTGAACGTGATGAAAGAAAAGCAAAAGTAAAGTTTCAACCTGTATATAGTAGTAGTGAAAATGCCGTGGCCAAAGGCTTGGATTCCAAAGGAATATTTAAACTACAGATTGAACTGCAAAGCATTTTGTCGGGGAATATTCCTGAAATACTTCCTGCAGAAATTTTGAAAAAATTCAAATTGATTTCAAGAAAGGAAGCCTATCAGATAATTCATTTTCCAAAAGATTTAGCGGAGGTTGAAAAAGCCAGAAATCGCCTGAAATTCGAAGAACTCTTTGTGCTTCAGTTTGAATTGCTTAAATACAAACAAAATAGGGGGAAAGCTTATAAAGGCTTTATGTTCACTACAGTTGGTGAGTATTTTAATACCTTTTACCACAACATTTTACCCTTCGAGCTAACCAATGCACAGAAAAGAGTAATTAAAGAAATTCGTATTGACATGAAAAGTGGTCGGCAAATGAACCGATTACTGCAAGGGGATGTAGGAAGTGGAAAAACCATTGTTGCTTTGATGAGTATGCTCATTGCCATTGATAATGGATATCAGGCGGTAATTATTGCTCCAACAGAAATTTTGGCCAATCAACATTTTCAGAATATGCAATCCTTAACACAAGAACTTGGATTGCAAGTGGGATTGTTAACCGGATCATCAAAAGCAGCTGTTCGAAAAAAACTGGATGAAGAGCTCCGATCTGGAAACATGCATATTGTGATAGGTACACATGCCTTATTGGAGGAAAAAGTTGTTTTTAAGAAACTTGGATTGGCTATAATAGACGAACAACATCGTTTTGGTGTTGCTCAAAGAGCTCGCTTATGGGCTAAATCGAAAACGCCTCCCCATGTTTTGGTGATGACGGCCACACCCATTCCACGAACACTGGCTATGACGTTTTATGGTGATTTAGATACATCAGTCATTGATGAATTACCGCCCGGTCGTAAAGAGATTATTACCAAACATTATTTTGAAAAGAGTCGTTTGGCTGTTCAAGGTAGTATGAAGAAAATTATCCAAAAAGGTCAGCAAGTTTATATTGTTTATCCACTTATTCAGGAGTCAGAAACCCTGGATTACCAAAACCTGATGGATGGTTATGATGTTATTGCCAGGGATTTTCCTCGACCAGAATATCAGTTGGGCATTGTGCATGGAAAAATGAAATCGGAAGACAAAGAGCAAGAGATGGCTCGGTTTAAAAAGGGGGAACTTCATATTCTTGTATCAACTACTGTGATTGAAGTAGGGGTAGATGTTCCTAATGCCACAGCAATGATTATTGAAAGTGCCGAGCGCTTTGGCTTATCGCAATTGCATCAGTTGCGTGGACGGGTTGGACGAGGGGGAGATCAATCCTATTGTATTTTAATGACTGGAAATAAATTAACAACTGATGCACGAACTCGCCTGGAAACCATGGTTAGAACCAATGATGGCTTTAAAATAGCTGAAGTAGATTTGAATATTCGTGGGCCTGGCGATTTAGCAGGTACTCAGCAAAGCGGCTTGATGAACTTTCGGATTGCTAATCTGGCAACAGATCACAAAATTCTTAATGCGGCTCGTGTGGCAGCTTCCCATATTATTGAGAATGATCCCGAATTGATTGATCCTGAAAATCAAGGATTAAAATTATTTCTCAAAGAACAGGCACAGCAAAAATTTAATTGGAGTAAAATTTCATAAATACAAAGGGAATACGGATTATTCCTTGTATGAATGAAGAAAGAATTTTATATTGGCAATCAATTTGCAACCCAATAAAGAAAAAAGAACACATGAAAAAGTTACTTTTAGTTTTAGTAGGAATGGTATTTCTTTCAAGCGTAGGATTTGCCCAGCACATTTCAGACGAAACCAGTAAATCGTATTATGATGAGGCAAAAACAAAACTCAAAGAAGTTTATTCATTTGTTGAGGTAACAACATTTAGTGCAACAGGCGATCAGACTATTACCGGAACCAAAATGAAAAAACATGGTCCTTATTTCTTTTATTATGAAAATGGTAAGTTGAAAATTCAAGGAAATTATAAAGGTGATAAAAAACACCTAACCTGGACCTATTATGATGAAACAGGGAAAGTTTTGAAAGTAGAAGAGTATCGAGATGGAGAAATGACATCATCGAAATAATATAAAAAAAACGTACAGCAAGGGAACTATAGCAATATGGTTCCCTTTTATTTTTGTTGAGAATTAGAAAAAGGTCATTACATTGTTGAGATTCAAAATGTAATTGACTAGTGTGTGAGATCAGGGGTTGCCAGATAAGCATTAGCTATATCGTAAAAAAGGATTGATCC
>Ga0209045_1002967_pt1 | contig 11552 bp, 10 predicted proteins | sample SaaInlLV_10m_DNA_4_FD_184664 | JGI IMG/M metagenome (GOLD analysis project Ga0209045, IMG submission 184664) | Marine microbial communities from expanding oxygen minimum zones in the Saanich Inlet - Saanich Inlet SI072_LV_200m_DNA (SPAdes) (version 2) | ecosystem: Environmental > Aquatic >...
ATAATGGGACATGAGCTTGCACATCTTACCGCCAAGCATCTACCCAAAAATATCAGCATGGCCGCATTATGTGGAACACTAGGAGGTCTTACAGGTCCGTTTGCGCCTCTTACAACACAGGCATTGTATGCACCATACAGCAGGAAGAATGAACGCGAGGCAGATTACCTGGGCCTTATCTACGCACATAATGCAGGCTATGATGTACAAAAGGGAGCAGCTCTATGGAAACGCTTCGCTCTGGAAATCCCCAGAAGCCGATCAAAGAGTTTTCTTCGCTCCCATCCGGCAAGCCCGGAAAGGATCTTACGAGTCAAAATGGTAGGAGAGATGATAAATTCCGGTAAAAATCCGCTGGTGGATTTAATTCTCAACTAATTGACAAAACTATATTATGCAATTCAAAAACCGACTCATTAAAGGTCTGATCGCTACTTTTATTGCTATTGGCGGTGGCACTGCAGGATATAAGATACTTGGCGGCCCTGAATGGTCTCTTCTCGATGCAGTCTATATGACCATTATAACGCTTACAACTGTAGGATTTGGGGAGACACAGGATCTGTCTGCCAATCCATCTGCCAGGATACTCACCATCTTCATCATTCTTTTTGGAATGGGAAGCCTTCTTTTTGTGGTAAGTACTATAACAGGATTTATCGTAGAGGGAGAATTGACAAACGTTTTTGGGAGGAGGAAAATGCTTAAAGAGATATCAAACCTGAAGAATCATTTTATCGTGTGTGGTATTGGCGATATTGGCAGCACAATCGTAAAGGAGTTGAAACTGACAAAGAGGGATTTTGTTGTAGTTGATACGGATTCTGAAAAGCTTGAGAACCTTAATACAATTGAGAACATTCTGTATATCAATGAAGATGCAACTCACGACGATGCCCTTGTAAACGCCGGAATACATAAGGCTCAAGGCCTGATTTCTGTTCTTCCGGACGACAAGGACAATCTGTTTGTTACATTGACTGCAAAACAGCTGAATCCGAATTTAAGGATAGTATCAAAGGGCATAGATGAACACACGATAAAAAAACTTAAAATGGCGGGTGCAGATTCTGTCGTTCTGTCAAATGCTATTGGAGGGCTGAGGATGGTATCAGAACTGATCAGGCCTGCCGTCGTAGGCTTTCTTGACAAGATGCTGCGTGCACGAGAGGGCAAGTCTTACAGGTTTGAAGATATTACAATACCAGCAGGGTCAAAGTTCACCGGACAGACTCTGGCAAAAGCAAATTTATTGCATAATACCAGGTTGCTTATAGTCGCTATGAAAGAAAAAGAGGGAGACTTTGTATACAATCCTGTGAGTTCAACAATAATAAAAGATGAATCGGTAATGGTGGTAATGGGGGAGAGTGTGGAGACTAATAAAGTGAGAGAATCGGTAGAAAATCAGTAACAACGTTATGATGATTTGACACTCAACAATTTATTTCTTTGGAGACCAAACCTCAATTCGATGTCCCTCAGGATCAAAGAAATAGAAAACTTGAGCACCCCATGGATGTTCCCTGACCGGGTCTATTTCCAGACCGCTGTCACACAAAAATTGCCGGGTCCCGGCAATATCTTCAACCTGCAGTGCTAACGTTATGCCCGCCCCACCACTGCTCTTGATAGACGCCCTCCGCTCATCCGCAACACTGATATGTGCAGTTTCCGTCAATTTAAACTCTATAAACCAATCTGAGTCATGGGTAATTGGCAGTTTTAAATGATGTTTATAGAAATCAACTGTTTCCTGCCATTTCTTACAATACAAGATAGTGTTGGCAGTTTTAAGTGAGAATGTATTTGTCATAATTTTATATCCAATCAAGTTGGGTCGCTATCGCGACAAAGGACTATCCTTCGACTCCGCTCAGGATGACATCACACGGAACACCTAGGACAACGTCACACTGAGCGGAGTCGAAGTGCTATCAACATTAAGTTTCTGATGCTTCAAGTTATGCAGGCGAAAGGATACGGCTACCCAAATCGCTCATCCACATATAAACAAAATACCTCCGAATTTCAACAACTTTTCTCCGCTTTCTCCCTGGATTTCTTAAAACTCCAGTATCCAGCAAGAAATGATCCGGACAAATTGTGCCATATACTGAACAGTGCACCCGGAATTGCCGCCATCACAGAAAAATGCTTAATGGCCAATGCAACACTCAACCCTGAGTTTTGCATGCCAACCTCAATACTGAGGGTACGGCATGTACGATCATCATACCCCAGAGACTTTGGAAGCCAGAAACCGATTAAGAGGCCGCACAGGTTATGCAGCATCACAGCACAGACAATAATAAATCCGACCTCCCTCAATTTTGTTTGATTAAGTCCGATGATGATAGCGATAATCACTACAATGGCAATGGTAGAAACAAACGGGAAAACAGGACCAATCTTTTTTATTCTAACACCCAAAAAGGTATTGAGAGTTGTCCCGGCGAGTACGGGTATAAGAACCATCTGCAATATACTGAATAGCATTTTTAAGAACGGAACATGTACAATCTGATGCAAGTAGAGCAAAGAAAGGGCCGGCATTGCAAATACCGCGATAAGCGTGGATGCCATCGTTAATGTAATTGACAATGCAACATTACCCTTGGCAAGATAGCAGATTACATTAGAAGCAGTCCCCCCCGCACTGCTTCCCACAAGCACCATGCCTGCAATGAACTCAGGAGAGAGACCAAACGACCTTGATATCAAGAATGCTGACAAAGGCATCACAAAATATTGGAGCAGTACACCGATTAGAATTATTTTAGGAGACTTGACCGCCTCCTTGAAATCTGACCATTTTAGAGTCATCCCCATGCAGAACATTACAACAGATAACAGAGGAATAATTGCCGGTCTCAACCCCGCGAACAGGCTGGGAAAGATGAGTGCAGTTGTGGATAAGAGAATTGCCCACAAAGGAAAGAGTCTTGTTAATAGATGAATCATATCTTAGCGTCCATATATTTATTTAAATGTACTGCCAGAACTTTCTTCCTGTCTTGCTGCCGTTTGATTAAGGAAGTGCCTGAGAGGCATGAGTATAGCCAATGGAACAAGGCTCCGCAACTTGATAAAGCTTAAAATACGATGACCACCGGTTATCTCCAAGGTATATATAAGCGTCTGTTATCAAAATAAATACTAATATTTATTTTTGTTCTTGATAAAGCCATTTAACAGTTTATACTTCATTTAAAGAAGAAGTAAGTCGGTCTCTGCAGTAAGACAAGATTACACTACACCGCCGCCAAATGCTTAAAGCCTGATTTTCATTATCAGAAGAATAATTCCTGACGATATATTACAGGCCAGCCAGCTTACGATGTGCAGGAATATGTAAATTAGTTAAAACTTCAGCAGTCAAACTTTGTAACTTGGACGAATCATATACATCGCCTGATTACAAACGAGTAAGACAATAATACAAGTCCACGAAGCCTTCTTTCTGTTTTTACCACCTTCAGGATTACTCTTGAAATGAGAAGCCGTAGTCTCCCGGTCATGAAAACTCTGTATTGCATTTTATATAGAGAAGATAACCCATGAGACTCAGATCTGCATTGATATTAGTCATTAAAGGACTCGCGGTCTCTGCAAGGATGATCACTGATAATTCCTTAATGTGGTAGAAATATGCACTGAATCATAATTCACCTGTTATACAAACATCACTCTGAATACCAGAGAGTGAAGATGCGCGTATACAGGAATTTATATACTTTAGATTAACAACAATCACAAACACTGTAACAGGAGACGTAACAAGAAGATGAAGACTATAATGATTATAGAGAACAATGAAACTTACCACAACATCTACAAAGCAATGCTGAAAGGCAATAATTATAGATTTATCCATACATATGATGGCTATGAGGCTATGGAGAAAATGGATGAAACAACTCCGGACCTGATAATCCTGGACATGCTTATGGACATGATCACCGGAGACACATTTTTCATGTATCTGAGGAATATCCCTGAATACGCAAACATTCCGGTTATCATTATCAGTTCAGCACCTGAGAGACTATACCGTCATCTCAGAATAACCGACCCTAATCTCGCTTTTATCGAAAAGAGATCACTAGACGAAGAGAAACTGATTGGAGAGATAGATAAAAAGATCTCTTTTCAAGAGAATACCAGACGCATTGTATCCAGATTACCTGAGGCTCAAGCTCCAGATACAAAGAGCACATCCGTGGCCAGAGAATTCAATAATTGAAAATGCACAACTCAATACATGTCCTTATGAGTCGTGCTCGATTTGCCCAGGTAGTATAAATAGGGATTTTTCAATTTAGTGATTGTCTGTCACTACTTATTGTACCGGAGCTAAAAATTGTTCGAATATGGTGCTATTTTTCTGAATTGACCAGCTAAACATATCTGCTATTAATGATACCTGTTCGGGTTTGAGCTGTATCAGTTTAAGCCAGTTTTCACCGATGGTTTTGTAATTAGGAAAACCTTTTAAAGGTTGTTTCCCCTCTATACCCTTGTGGATTGTACTTTGGATCTCAGGGCTCAATTGATTAATCCAATCCTGTACGGGAGCATTATAAACCCATAGTACTTCAACCTCGTATTCAGGGATACCAAACCAGTTGTTTGGCTTGGTAGTATAACATTCCTTCGCTATAGCAAGCCCACCTTTGGAATACGTATCCCAGAGTTTATTGGCAAGAGAAGAATAGCCATCGGAGACAAAAACCTGATTATTGGGAAATTTAGCATCGTCTAGTCCAAAGAGTGGAGCAATATCAGAGTCAATTGTGATATTTTCCCCATCCTTTTTTAAGGCTGTTCCTGAATTTACAAAGACTATAATTTTTTTAACCTCTCTTTGCAATAAGGCCATAATGCCAAAGTTTTCCAGGTTACCGCCATCTGAAAAGTATTGGTTTTTAGAAACAGTTTGAGACTTTTCAGAATCTGTTATCGCCCAGTAATTTTCTCTGGGCAAAAGACCTTTAATATCTGTTTTGGACTCATCGTAACCATAAGCGGCACTGCTTATACCGCTGGCATGCCAGATGGTAAATGTTCTGTACTGTGCCGGCATTTCTATCCAGTCCCCGGGAGCCGCATCAGGGCCACTGCTTCCAAAGGCGAATGTATCGAGAAGGCCACCCCCTGTATTCAAATATTGGTTTTTGAACCAATGATGTCTCACTTTTAAGGTGAGAGCAAATGGATTTCCAATATAGAGAGGAGTGAACTGAATCAGGACCCTTTTCACTTTATCTAAATCTTCCAACTCAACAGGCCACAGCAAGGTACCATTAACAATGAGGTAAGGTCTCCCCTCCTTTGGAATGTCAAAGTTTGAAGAGTTCCAGTCGGGTTGCAGTGATTTGTTCTCGTTCAGAATTTCAGTAACAGTCGAACTATCCAGGCTGAAGAAGTTGTTTTCATCCAGACCAAAAGGTTTAAAGAAAGTATCTCTGACGGCATTGATCCATGCCATATCTTCAGGGCCTTCAATGAGATATTCTGCAATCGTTTTCTCAAAGTCAGCCGTAGCCGGGTATGCCAGGTTTGATTTCTTAAGACTTGAGCTCCAATCCGACAGTTTCCAGGTTTTCCTCTCTTTCTGACTTGGGTCGACACCAAGTAATTCCCTGTCATCAGAGGCTCCGGATTTGTAGTAAGTATATACGGCGGATGCCCATGAACCACCAGAAACACATGAGATGTACCGAGCATTCTGTAAGATTCCAAGTTGTTCCAATCCTCTCATTTGACCCATTGAGGCAGAAAGAGAACGTGTACCGCCACCGGAGAAACAGATACCACAATTTGAAGTGGATGCAAGAAATGCAGGGGTTTGTTCGGGAAAGTTATAATTTTTACCTGAACTGGCAACTACATTAGATTTAATCTTTCCTGTTATAATTTTCGGCCCATGTTTTTCTAAAGTAGTACAATTTTGGATAATTACTAATGCAAAAAATGCGATTAAAATTTGCCATCTGTTTCTCATAATAATTTCCTCCATGAAAAAATTACGGACTAAAGAAAGCAGGAAAGATTCCTGCTCCAAGTTATCATATTACTACTAATCAGTCTAAAAACAATGCTTTCAAATCTTTTATGGATTTGTTAACTCTTCAAACATAACATCAGACAAGAAGGTGTTCCGCTACAGTAAACGTATTTCGTGCTGCTACTGTTTCCTCTGAATTCCCATACTATCCGGGCACATGAGCAGATGCCATACAGACAGTTTATAGTATTTCAATAATCTGTTTCTGGGCCCATCTTTTTGAAACAGCGTTATCAGGTTTCCTAAAATGTTCAGCAGAAGGTTTATAAATATCTTACACGGCTTCAGAACACGAAGTACAAGGTAAGATACCGGGGTTCTGTTTTTTCTGAAAAACTTGTACAGGGATATGTAATATTCAATCTGTGATCTCCAGGGATTCTTTTTTTTACTGTGGCCCGAAAGGTGAAAGACTTCAGCATCCGGCACATGATATACCTTCCACCCTTTTTTGTACATCCTGAAACACCAATCAGTCTCTTCCATAAAGAAAAAGTAATCTTCATCGAAGATACCTACATCATCCATCGCCTCTTTCCTTATCATCATACATGCACCTATCACAGAATTCACTTCAATCGGATTCTGAAAATCTCTATTCTTACTTGGATATTTACCCGGAAAGAAGAGGCGGAGAATACTTTTGTTAAATATTTCTGTTTCTATTGACGGAAAATTGTCTATTGAATTTTGCCTGGAACCGTCGTCGTTTAAAAGTTGAACGCCCGCTATGCCGGCACGGGGAGTGGTGGTCATAAAGGCAAGCAGTCTCTTTACCGCATTCTCCTTCAGGACGGCATCCGAGTTGAGGAGCACAGCGAATCTTCCCTGCATTATTCTGATGGCCTGATTATTCGCATGTCCAAATCCGGTATTTGTCTCGTTTTCTATGAGCTTTACGTCAGGGAATCCATTTTTTACCGCCGCCTGACTGCCGTCTGTTGAATTATTATCAACAACATAAATCTCTGCGTCAATATCCTTGACAGTCTTATAGATTGAGTTCAGGCAATCCATAAGGATATCACGGGTATTCCAGTTTACGATTATGAAGGATATATCTACCAATCTTCTGTCACATCTCCTTGGAATGATACGTAGAGTATCTTTTCTCTCTTGCTAAGATTTATTACTTCCCTCAGTATATTCTTCTTCTCATTAGCGATACCGCATAGATCAAGGTATTCATTTAAGCATCTTAGTCTATCCGATAACGTAAACAGTCTCGGTGTGGATAGATTTATCTGTATCAAGTTTTTCACTCTTTTCCTGACAGTTATCTCTTCTCTAAATGAAACCTTATCAAAATCCAGGAATGTAAAGTTAAACCTTTTTTCATTCTCTTTCACCATGATATTACATGTCTTCAGGTCATGATGGAAGATGTTATGGTTGTGCATCTCTCCCAAAGTCTTTGCAAAGTGGCTTATTAATGCCTTTTTCTTTTTAATATCTTTTCTATTATCGAAATTCTTCAATATGTATCTGTCCATTTCCAGACTATCTTTAACCTCTTCCATTATTAAATAACTATCGGTAGGTATTCCCAAAATCCTCTTTTCTATCAAAGCCAGCGGTAAAGGAGTGTTGAAACCGTATACTCTCAAACCATTACCGGCAATCCACGCCTTCCTTCCTGCAGAACCAAGGAAGAGGTTTTTAAGAAGGCGTCCGAAACATCCGACCCTATATTGCTTCACTACAACATTTTGGACTGTTTTATCTTTAAAAGTGTGACGTGTTAATGCCGTTTTAGAGTCGCGTTTAATGATTACGGCACTGTCATTATAGTCCAATGCACTATTATGCTTTTCCATCAGTTGCTGCAAACTGTCAGTATCATAACCCTTCCTGAAAAACATCTTCATGCCTGCAAACTTTTTCCTTGAAAAGACACTGCTCTCCTTCAGACATCTTTTCAGCCTGCTTCGATAATGGATGTTCCTTATTACTGAGGATTGTTCATCTATCTGCCTGACGAGTTCTTTTTCGTTTGTGATGTTGCCAAGCGCGTTACTTCCATATGATCTGATAAAATCCAGTTTATCGGACTTTGTCATTATTGATGACAACGAGTTAAAAATCTGTGCAAGATTAAACATCCTCTTGCTGACGGATATACTCTTAAATATTTTCACTCTGTGGAGATCCATTAAGTACAGATCATAGCCAGCAACATTCTGTTCTTTCTTGAATTTTATCAATATATTACCAGCGTGAAGATCGTAGTGACAAAATCCCTTTTCATGAATATCCCTTATAAGCAGTGCCAGTTTGTCCAGTAGTATCTTTTTCTCAGACTCCTTTCCTACTGACAGGCTACCTTCATAATTGGCCAGGCAGAATTCCATGAGATCTTCACTGTTTGTAACAGTTTCTGTGACCAAGAGAAGATGTGACTTTCTCTCCGATAATGCAAGCGGCAGAGCGGTATTGATATCCTTGCTTAACAATGCGTTCCCCACCTCCCACTCAGTTCTGGCTTTGGTTGGCACAAACAGGTGTTTTACGTAATCTCGACAACCGCCTCTCTTGAAATATTTAATGTATATTCCATTTTCACTTTTATCTGACCCTGGCATTGAGATTACAGACCGTACCCTGTTCTCCTTCACTAATGTATAGTGCTTACCATTTAAGTCAGAAAGGAAATCATCAGGACTAAACCTGTCAGGAATTTTTTCGTACCCTTCCCTTACAGTCCATTCCACTCCATTATTTATAGTTTTTGTTGACATAGTGTATTGTTGCTACCTATAAATACCCATGAGACCTAAACGCAAAATAAGGATAGCTTTAAGAAATGTCTAAATCAAGAAAAAACAGCAGGTTATCAATAATCAGAGAAATACTTGACAAGTCAGGTAGCTATCACGACATAATCAAACAACTTAACCTTTCTCTGTCATTCCCGCAATCCGTTGAGCGGGAATCTGGAATTATTATTGCATAGACAACTAGATTCCCATTTTCATGGGAATGACATATGACAACATTGAAATTCCTTATTAAATTATTAACCACCCCATAGCCCCTCCTTCACAAGGAGGGGATTAAAGAGACATCTTCCTCTGCTTTTTTGAAAATTCACTTGAAAATTGCTCTGAAGTAATATAAATCATAGTGTCCGTATATTTAACTATTATATTCTTTAGAATAAAGTATGAGCATCGGAACATTTGTATCGTCATCTTTGGAGTTAATGAATGAAGGTAAATATGATGTGGCATTGTCTTTGGCTTGTTCAGCAGTAGATGCGACTTCTGCTAAATGTTTTCCTAACGAAAAGTCTAATAATGCTCGCTATAAGTCCTTCTTAATAAAAAATATGAGAATAGTAACTACATATGGAATGCCGGGAGTAAGTGCTGGAGGTATAAGAATAAAATGTATAAATATACCAGACTTAAAGACTAATGCTGATCACATGGCTGGACTCGAAGACATACTTTACCATGTGATTCGCTGTGGCCTGATACATCAATGTGAAATTGAAAATCGAATCGAATTTACTGAAAGAACAATGCTAGGTGATTTTGATGGTAAATTCCGCATCCCGTTCTCAATTATCTTCGGTCTTATTATGGCTGTTATTCTTTCAAAGGAAAATTCATCTGAGAGAATGCCAAACATCAAAGAATTTAATATTAGTGGAGACAATATAGATCTAAATTCATTTTGGGGTAAAGGTGAAATTAATGCATAAAAGTGTAACAAGCAGGCCAAGATCGACGCACAAAAAGCGCGCGTCTTACACGTGACGTTACATTATTTAAAACAAGGAAGAAGACATACCTAAGAATACATTCATTGCGAGGTAGTTATTGTATTCTAAGACAAAAACAAAATGGTAAAACTAACGATACGTCAAATCGAGGAATCTGATCTGGACAAAGTGGACAACGTATTCAAGAGTGAGTTCGGACGTACTCATGCCGACGATCTTCACGATCAATCGTTGTCTAATCTTTCCTTTTTTGTTGCTTGGATGAACGGTAATCCAGTCGGGCATGCATTAGCCAGATGGTTGGGACCGAGAGAAGAGACAGTAAGTAGTAATTATCCGAATTGTCCTGAAATCTACCGTTTGAGGGTGTTGAAAGAATTTCGGTCACAGGGAATCGCTACAGAGATCATCAGGAAGTGTGAGAACGAGGCGCTTAAGAGACACTGTCTACTCATTGGTCTTGGCACACATTCAAATCTTGCCTCAAGAGATAATTTATACATTCGTTCAGGCTATGAACCATCAACAATAGATAACTACATAGATACGTATAAAACCAAGTTGGAAAACGGGACTGTAGTCACAATTCGTAAGGAAGCACAGTTTCTGATAAAGAGGATAGGAGATTAAAATCCCCAGTTACCGACTATCTCTCACTGAAAGCACTATGAGAAGTGACAAACTATCTATTTTACAAACCAGAGTTAGATTGAGGAATGGACAAAGAAGAAAAACTTTGTAAGGTATGAAATAAAGATAAAACAATTTTCTGTTCTTGCTACGATAACACACTTAATATCTTCTTTGTACTTTCTAATACGTCTTTTTCTGCTTTTCCTTCTGCGTGTATTATCTTTATTTTACCTTTTCCATAAGGATGCCACTTCCTGGAAAATTTCTCTGTAGGGTAACCGTTAAAAACAACCAGTTCGGGTATTTCCAAAGCAGCTGCAACGTGCTGGCCCATTGAATCGTATCCTACGTAAAACTGACTTTGAGATATCAGAGCCGCAAATTGGCCTATGCCACCCTTGTAAGTAATCAAATCAGGTTTAAGCTCTTCTATAAATGCTAAATTTCCATTAACCCTCATTACGGCCTTACCGCGTGCCTTCAGTCGATCAATTAACCTCTCAGATCGCTCTATTTCATCTTCTCCAAATCCCTCATCCAGTATAACCTTAGCCCCTTGTGTTATTAAATGTAAAACTACTTCGAATTCAAATTCGTCGCTTATCCTCTTATCATCATTTCCTCCCACACCAAAATTGACAGTGACAGCAAATTCTTTATTGTTAAACAACTTCTGATAAAACCCTTTTGCGGCTTCATTATATCTGGCAGGAACACTTAATGCGGGATAGGTAAAATCTTCTATCGTTCCTTCAAATACCTTGTTTAACCATTCATTAACATCTTCTCCTAACTTCCTCATCTCTTCATCAGCATGTGCTAAAGGCTCGAAAAGATAATAACCTGTATCTTTTTTAACTAATGGTAATAAGCCCAATTGTGTGACCCTGGAATTTGAGTCGATTATTGCATATTCACCAAGCTCCAAATCTTTTGTTTCACTGTTTATGCTTTCCAGCGCATTCAGCCAGCTTTCCAGGCGTGAAGTCAAGCCGCCCCTTCTCTGATAATCCATAGGTATAATTTTTATATTTTCTTCACCACCGAATAATTCGTAGTTTTTGCTGTTTGCCAGGAAACAAATCCGGGCATTTGGAAATAACTTTTTTGATCTCTCAATTA
>Ga0209045_1002970_pt1 | contig 11546 bp, 8 predicted proteins | sample SaaInlLV_10m_DNA_4_FD_184664 | JGI IMG/M metagenome (GOLD analysis project Ga0209045, IMG submission 184664) | Marine microbial communities from expanding oxygen minimum zones in the Saanich Inlet - Saanich Inlet SI072_LV_200m_DNA (SPAdes) (version 2) | ecosystem: Environmental > Aquatic > Marine...
AAAGTGAGAACGGAACTAAATTCACCATCAAATTTGCCATCGATAGGACATAATCATGGAAAAAGCCAGTATTCTGATCGTTGAAGACGAAGCCATCATTGCGATGGAGTTAGAAAGTCAGCTGCAGAGTTTGGGATACGAGGTAACTTCAATCGTCAATACGGGTGAAAAAGCAATAGAGAACGCAGAAGCAGATAAGCCGGATTTAATGTTGATGGATATCCGGATCAAAGGAGAAATGGACGGAATTGAAGCTGCTGAAGTGATTCGAAATAGATTTGGAATTCCAGTTATCTTTTCCACTGCATATCTTGATGAAGAGAGGATTGAACGGGCCAAGATCACCATGCCGTTTGGATATGTACTGAAGCCGATTCAGGAAAGAGATCTTAGAGTTACGCTTGAGATGGCGCTATATGTGGCGAAGGTTGATAAAGAGCGGAAGAAAGTAGAAGAAGAACTCAGAGTTGAAAAGGAAAAATACAAAGTTGCTTACTATACAAGCCCTGACGCGGTGAATATCAATCGCATGGACAGCTTGTATGTCGATATCAATGAGGGTTTTACCCGTCTTACTGGTTTCACTAGAGAAGATGCAATTGGAAAACTATCTTCTGAAATAGATATTTGGGCAATCCCAGAGGATCGAGAGAGACTCGTCGAAGGACTAAATATAAGTAGTTATGTTGAAAATCTGGAATCGAAATTCAAATGCAAAGATGGATCATTTAAAACTGCATTAATGTCAGCCAGCATATTTGAAATAGATGGAGAGCCCCATATCTTATCAGTTACCAGGGATATAACTGCCAGAAAAAAAACTGAAGAAGAACTCCAGGTAAGTCAATTGACTTTTTCTCAACAGTTTTACCAATCGTCAACCAGCATGTGCCTTTATAATCCAGACGGCACTATAGAGAAAGCAAATCCAAAATTCTGTGAAATGTTTGGCGTCGAAGAAGAGACTGTCAAAGAACAATATGATATATTTAAGGATCAAGCAATTATTGATTCGGGTGTTTTGCCAAAATTAGAGAAATTATTTAAAGAAAAAAAAATAGTAAACTGGAATGTAACTTTTAACATTGATCTCGCCTCAAGTTCAACAAATACAAGAACGACAGAAAGTGGAACTCTCAAGCTTGAAGTATATGGTTATCCGATTTTGGATCAACGAGGGGAACTACTGTATGTTGTACTGCAACATTATAATATTCCGAAGTAAAAAATACTTAGCGTTTCCTGCTGAAAGTGGGAAAGTTGGGAGGATCTGATATGCCACTAGAGCGAGGGGATCAAAGGTATAGTATTTTGATCCGTCTTCAAAAGGGAGGTCTAAATGGGTGATCAACATGAATTTGAGGTACTGGTGGTGGATGATGAGGAGGAACACAGGAGAAATTACAGCCGCTGGCTGCAGCGGGTCAATATCAAAGTTTTGACCGCGAACGATGGACTAAATGCATTAGATTTATTAAGACTGCCTGGTGAGGATAGCTTACCTGACTGCATTATCCTTGATGTCAATATGCCAACAATGGATGGGTTTGACTTTTGTTATGTCCTAAAAAAAAGTGACCAGTTTGAGCACTGCCGCAACATTCCCATCCTAATGTTAACGGCTAGAATTTCGGATGAAACTCGAGATTTGGCCTTTCTTAATGAAGTCGACTTGTATCTGCGTAAAACAGAAATCAGGTCCAGTGAATCATTGACCTTGCCAGTGCAGAACCTATGCCGGAAAAATCGAAGTATCCTTAATGAACGCTTAGACTTAGAGAAAATGCAGCATAGTAACAAGCAACAGTTGGAACAGATAAATCAGAGCAAGTCCGAATTTCTGAATAACATCAGCCATGAACTGCGAACGCCAATGCAGGGGATTTTGGGATATTCCCAACTGGGACTGAAAAAAATACAAACGCTCAGTGTCGAAAAAACAGAACACTATTTCAAGAGGATTAACAACAGTGGCAAACGATTGCTGGAATTCATCGAAAACCTTTTGATTTTAAAGACACTCGAAAACGGTAGCGATATTTATGAATTCCGAAGAGGAAATCTGTCAGATGCCGTTTTGAGTGCCGTAAAAAGTCTGGGCTTGCATATTGAAGAGAAAAAACTGCGGATCGATTTTAAGACGCCGGAATGCTCTGTTGAGGCTTTCTTTGATCTGAAAAAGATCACTTTGGTTTTGCGAAACCTGCTCGAAAATGCGATAAAGTTCTCGGATAAGGACGCAACCATTACCATTTCTGTTAAAAATGAGGGAATGGAACTGACAGTGTCAATCTACAGCCAAGGCCCAGGGATTCCAGAAACTGAACTGGAATCCATTTTTAACAGTTTTACCCAAAGCAGCCGGACAAAAACTGGTGCTGGTGGTAGGGGCATCGGCTTGACGATTTGCAGGTGGATTATTCAGCACCACCACGGAAAGATCCGGGCGGACAATGTTGAGAATAGCGGTGTAAAGTTCACTTTCAGTCTGCCATACGATTTGCGGGAACAGACGATTATATAGCGTTAAAATCACCTGTGGACTTCACTGAAATCCACGCGAAGTCCATTCTAAGAAAACGCAAAAAGATTGATTCCTGGTTTATTTCCCATTATGGAATGAATTTGTATCAAGGATGTGTTCACAACTGTGCTTATTGCGATGGCAGGGCAGAGACATACAATGTTCAAGGTGAATTCGGGCAGGACATCGCGGTTAAGATTATTGCCATTGAAATTCTGGAAAAGGAACTGAATCCGGCCCGAAAAAGAGTTCCATTAAAAAAAGGTCTAATTATGGTTGTAGGAGGTGTCGACGATGGCTACCAGACGGTAGAAAAAGAATATCAACTGACTCGTAAAACTCTGGAGTTGCTTAAAAAGTGCAGGTATCCGATACATATATTGACTAAATCTGTTCTGGTTGAAAGAGATATCGATTTGTTAAGTCAAATTAACGAACAGAACCGGGCCATTGTCAGCTTTAGTTTTTCCTGTATTGATAAAAATTTCAGTGTCTTCATGGAACCAGGTGTGCCATCTCCCCATAAAAGACTGGAAACGATTTCCCGCCTGAAAGAAAAAGGTATTGCTTGTGGTATGTTTCTGATACAGGTGATTCCCTTTTTAACGGATACCACCGCACAAATGAACAAAGCGATAGAAAAAGGAATTGAATATGGAATTGACTTCGTCATTTTTGGTGGAATGACAATGAAACCCGGCAGGCAGCAGGATTTTTTCTTAAAACGTCTATTTCAATTCAAGCCGGAATTAATTCAGAAATATAGTAAAATATACCACGGCGATAAATGGGGTGGTGCATCCCATTTGTAGTATCAGGAGATTTCACACAGATTCATGAAGATCGCTCAAAAGCATCAAATTCCTATCCGTATACCTGCCAAATATTTCAGGGATATTGTCAGCCAGGATGATTTGGTTATTGTGAGAACAGCTTGGTTATATCTTAAAATTAAAAGGGCAGTCCTCACCATTTGGTTATGCCGCCTATTCGATTTCTCAATTGAACACCCCCCTTTTATCATTAAAAGATAAACTGACGAAGATCAAAGGTGTTGGAAGTGATACAGAAAGACTAATTTTGGAGATTTTAAAAACCGGAACCTCTTTGTTGTATGAAAAGAAAATGGGACGATGAACGTGACATTCAGGTATTTTTTATTACTACCACAGATAAATTTTCAAACATTCGATTGCCCTGTTCTTTTTTGAATCAACAATGTACTTGTATCTTCTAATATGATATTATTTCGAAGAATTCGAACAATTATGCCATCACTTTTCCGTTCTTACCTAATCAAATTGTAAACAGCTGTATTTGAAAATAATTATATCGTGACCAATCATATTGCAAATTGATATTGCTTATCCATCATAGTAAACTAAGAAGTTACAAAGAGGGACATATGAAATGCTTAGCTTTAAAATTCAGCAGGGTTCTAATCATTTGCTTGATACAAATTGCGATAACCGCATCAATTATAAATGCAAAACCCGGGGTCTATATATTCGGTGTTGTTCCTCAATATAATGCTCAGGTTATTCATGAGATCTGGCAGCCTATTTTGGGCATATTATCAAAAAAAACAGTAACTATTCAGTACTAATTTAAAAAAAAGTGTAATAAAGATCATTTTTTACTTGACAAGGTTTTTGGCTGATTTTTGCTAATCCAGCTGCATTGGCCACTTTGTACAGGATGGATATAGCAAGTTGCGAATAAGAGCCATCACAACTATTAAATTTTATAAATACCCCTCATCACAGCAAAAAAAATAAAATGCGCTCTGAGGCCCTGTACGGATAAAAATTCCGTTTTCAAAACCTGTGTTATACTAATTTCATAACGACACTCATTAAATGACTCGGGATGAAATTAGAAACCACCAACATTACAGCACTTTTAGAAGAAGCCGAAAGCCTTTTGAAGGCCGAAAGTGGGATATCTCCCGCTTTTGCAACCAGTATGAAGTTGATATTGGTTGTCATGAAACTATTAATTGATCGGCTTGGGCTTAACAGTTCTAATAGCAGCATTCCACCATCTCAAGACCCCAACCGAAAGAAAAAAGAGAAGGATAAAAAAAAGGGAAAAGGAAAAAAGGCTGGTGGACAAAAGGGACATAAAGGGTACGCGATAGAAAAAATTGACAATCCGGAAATTATTAAAGAGATACCGATTGACCGATCAAAGTTCCCTGAGAAAGATTACACGGATGCCGGCTTTGAGAGTCGTCAGATTATCGAAATTGAAATTTCTCGCGTCGTCACCGAGTATAGAGCTCAAGTTGTTAAGGATAAAAAGGGACGCTGCTTCACTGCGGATTTTCCAGAGGGAGTTAATCGGCCTGTACAATACGGCCATTCTGTAAAAGCTCATGCAGTTTACGCTTCCCAGTACCAGCTTATTCCTTATAAACGGGTTGAAGAACATTTTAGAGACTGGTTGGGCCTTCCAATCAGTGCCGGCTCAATCTACAATTTCAACCTGGATGTTTTTAACCGCTTAGAGTTGTTTGAAAATATTCTTAAAGGGCAGCTACTTTTAGAAAAGTTCCTCAACGTGGATGAAACAGGTATTAACATCGGTGGAAAAAGAAAATGGCTTCACTGTGTATCCAATTCATCATGGACGTACTATTACCCTCACGAGAAAAGAGGGAGTGAAGCGATGGATGAAATGGGTATTTTACCAAACTTTGACGGATTACTGTGTCATGACCATTGGAAACCTTATTACAACTACGATTGCACACACTGTTTATGTAATGCTCATCATTTACGAGAATTGCAAAGAGCATGGGAAGTCGACAAATATAACTGGGCAAAGGCCATAATGAACTTGCTTCTGAAAGCGAGTCAGGCGGTTGTTGAAGCTGGCGGGCAACTAGCGCCCAAAGACTCAAAAAAATACCGACATCGATATGACAAAATCCTGGCTGCAGGGGAGGTTGAATGCCCACCGCCTGATGCAAGTCAAAGAAAAAAAGGACAACGGGGCCGATTAAAACGCTCCAAATCTCGAAATCTCCTGGAAAGGCTGAGGAATTTTAAGGACGATGTGTTGCGCTTTATGGACAATGCCGTTGTTGAGTTCACCAATAACCAAGGTGAACGAGATATCCGTATGGTTAAAGTTCAACAAAAAATATCTGGATCTTTCCGCTCCATGAAAGGAGCCCGTATCCACGGGCGGATTAAAAGCTATCTTTCAACATGTTCCAAGAATGGTGTTGGGACAAGGCAAGCTCTTGAACTTCTTTTTAACGATAAATTGCCCGATTTTATAACTCAAAAAATCAGTCCAACTGAATAGTTACAAAAAACAAATGTAACTTTATCTCTTTCCTTTTCCAAGAGCATTCCTGAATTCGAAAAACAGTTTGCGGCTGGTGATTTTGATATTGTGTATATGAATCCTTATCACTTAATTGTGGGCAATCGGGAGCAGGGGTATCTCCCTATAATTAAAGACGTGGGCAGGAAACTTTTTGGAATTATCGTTGTTCGAAAGGATAGTCCTTTTCAAAATATTAGAGATCTTGACGGTCAGACAATTGCTTTTCCTTCCCCAAATGCATTAGGAGCAGCGCTTATTCCAAGAGCAGAGTTCGCGGATAAATTTCGAATCAAGGTCTATCCAAAATATGTTCTGAGCCACACGTCTGTCTATTTAAATGTGGCATTAAATCAGACAAAAGCGGGCGGTGGTGTACAAAAAACCTTTAATCTGCAAAAACCTGAGATCAGAGATCAATTGCGGATAATTCATCGTACAATTTCCGTTGCCTCTCATCCCATTTCCGTCCACCCGCGTGTTCCTATCCAATTTAGAAAAGAACTAACAGCTGCGATTTTGGCGTTGGGCAATACTGAACACGGAAGATCAATATTGAAAAAAATTCCAATTAATCAAATTGGAATAGCAAAACTGGAAGATTACGACCCACTTAAAACAATGGGGTTGGAAAAATTTTACATAAGGTAACATTCAGATATGAAACTACGGACAAAACTCCTTCTACCCTTACTATTGTTCCTTGTACTGGCTTTTTTTGTTGTTCATTATATTTGGCTCCCCCGACATATCTTGAGTGAGAAAGAGTACTGGTATAACAAAGAATATGAATACGTCAGAATGCTCTCGACAACAATTACCAGCGATCTGCTGGTGAGCGATCTCGGAAAAGTTCATGAAACTCTGAATTCAATTAAGAAATTAAAAGATGAATGGAAAGGGATTTGGTTATATGACAAAGATGGATTCCAGATTTATCCGCTAAGTAAAGTCGAAAAACCTACCGAACACTTTAAATCCATTTTCTTATTTATATTTGCTGAGAACAGCCAAATTGGTAGTATCCAGGTCGAAATTGATTTGCCGTCCATTATGAAGGTAAGAACTTCACAAATATACTTCTTGGAAATCTCTTTGTTTTTGACCTTATTCATCTTAACAACGTTAAGCTTTTTTACCCTGAATGTTTGGATTATTCGGCCTTTAAATAAAATCGCGAGAGCATCTCAGCAGATTGCTATTGGCAACTACAACTCCATAATACCGAAGCCTTCAAATGATGAAATTGGTCAGCTAAGTCAGTCATTTTATCTGATGCAAGAAAAACTCAAATCAAGAGAGAATGAACTGATAACGAGTGAACGGAGAATGAAAGCAATCATTGCCAATTCTGTTGAAGCGATTATAACGATCAATCAATATGGAATTATCAACATTTTTAATCAAGCGGCAGAAAATACATTTGGTTATCTGCAACATGAGATTGTAGGGGAAAATGTAAAAATTTTAATACCGAACCCGCATCATGAAAAACATGATGAATATATTGGACATTACCTTGCGACAGGAGAAAAAAAAATAATCGGGCAAGGTAGGCAGGTCAACGGGCAAAGAAAAGATGGTTCTGTCTTTCCCATATGGCTATCTGTCGGAGAGGTTTCATTGGAGAAAGAAAAGCTCTTTGTTGCATCAATTTCAGACATCACAAAAAGAATTAAAGCTGAAGATGAATTGAAACTCGCTAAAAATGAAGCAGAATCAGCTAATCGGGCAAAAAGTGAGTTTTTGGCGAACATGAGTCATGAAATTCGGACGCCTTTGAATTCTATCATTGGTTTCAGCAATCTTTTGGATTCTCAAATGGTCGATACTATCCAGAAAAGTTATCTCAATTCCATTCAAACATCTGGAAATAGTTTACTCAACCTCATCAATGATATTCTGGATTTATCAAAAATTGAGGCGGGCGGGTTGGATATAAACTATGAAAGTGTCGATTTATCAAAAATATATGATGAAATAAAACAGATATTCAGACATAAAATCGAAGAAAAAAATCTTGAATTTTTAATAGAAATTGATCCTGATTTCCCAACAGCACTATTACTGGATGAAACAAGAATCAGACAGGTCTTACTTAATTTGACTGGGAATGCAATCAAATTTACTGAAAGGGGCAATATCACGTTAGCCGCACAAAAAGTTGAAGACCCCAATAAACCTGAAAGAATTCAACTATGGTTAATAGTCAAGGATACCGGTATTGGTATACCAGAGGATCAAAAGGAGGAAATCTTTGAGTCTTTTAAGCAACAGGAAGGACAGAGCACAAGGATCTATGGTGGCACAGGATTGGGCCTAGCGATCTCGAAACGTCTTGTTCAAATGATGAATGGGAAAATTGAAGTAACAACGCGGCCTGGAGAAGGTAGCGAATTCAAAATTATTTTAAGGGATGTCGAAACTTCAATTCAAAAACCAACAAAAAAGACGGATGAAGAATCATTTAGCTGGAATAACACACAGTTTGAATCCGCCCTGATATTGGTCGTTGATGATAATAAATCCAATCGTGACTTGTTGTTTGAAATAATCGTAAAGTCCGGAATAGAAGTAATTACAGCAGAAGATGGGCAAAAAGCGTTATTAATGGCAGAAAAAAAACAACCCGATGTTATTATAATGGATATTCGAATGCCCATAATGAATGGATTTGAAGCGTTCGAAAAAATTAAAACAAACCCTGTTATTTCTCACATCCCCGTTATAGCACTAACAGCAGATGTAACAATTGAAACATTAAACAGAATTAAAACAAGCGGTTTTACCAAGGGCTTGTCAAAACCTGTTAATTTTAACGTTTTGTTTAAAGAACTGGGCAAATATATCCGTCATTCAGAAAAAAAAGACCTGCAAAACCCCAGTAATCATAATATTGATTCAAAGACAGATGATATATCAGATTTAAATGGCCTTGTTTATTCCATGGAAACAGTATTGCTAAAAACCTGGAATAAGCTTCAGGGCGCAAAAGTTATGAACGAAATTGAGATATTTGCTGAAGAATTATTAAAATTGGCTGAAAATCATCATGCTCGTGGCCTCGTCATTTATGCTGAAAAATTAAAAACAACCATTTTGACTTACGATATCAAGAATATTGATAAGTATCTGAATCAATTTCCTGAGCTTATAAATAAACTAAAAAATCACGGCTAATTGGTTCTAACCCGCTAATCAACTAAAAACGATTTGGGCAGGTATTTTTCGTAATTTTTAGATAGTCCAAAACGGCTCTTGTATTGAATGACAATTGCCTCATTTTTTGTGCAACACTCGAAACATTTTTTGATTTTATGATGCTGATAGCTAACCGTCGCAAGCATGTCATATTCTCAGGCCCGTTTCCTGTTTTGATTCGGCATCGATCTTCATCATAATTCCAATCCAAAATATAATGGCAACTGTTTTCGATCGACCAGTGACCACGAATTATCCGTAGGATCTTCTCTGCATCCGCTTCATCTTCGGGTCTACTCGTAATACCATAAATCGTTTCCTCAGATACTTTACCTGTTTTCTTATTTATAAATTTTCGCTCAATTTTAAATGCTTGCTCAACATTCGGAAAATCTAAATACTCTTTTAGGTCAGGTGTCGTCCAGATCCGCCTGATTTCTGAACGTCCATGACCTTCGCATCTATCAGTGAAATCAGCAATTCTGTGAATATTGTCAAAGTAAAACTCAATATCTTCTTTTAAGGTGGGATGATTTAATTTCACATTAAAAAAATAGTGTGCTTTTCGCTTTTTAACCAAATAGGTGGCGAATCGTTTTTGAGTAAGCAGTGCATCGGCAGTTATGTTCTTGCCTTCGATTGAAATAGCATCCAACAAAGGAGCAGCAATTTTTATTTCATTTGTCTGCTTGAATTTTTCAGCTTTTTTATCTATTGGGATCATACCTACTTTTTTTGAGTATAGCACCGCTTGGTATCATGCCCAACTGCACCCATAATATGGGTTTGCCGGCCATTCTTGTCAATGGCATTACACATGGTTTTCCCATCAATGGCTAAACTTTCATCGGTTTGACCATATAATTCATTCCACTTACCAATAGCACAATCCAGACTTACCGGATCAACACGAATCAGCATGTCCCTGATCGTCCATTCACTCGGAACGATATATTTACCATTTTCATATCGGCAGTCAAAGCGCTCTCTCGCCTTTTGCCCTAATTTACTGGCCCAATCAGAAATGGCCTTATAGCCCTGCATACCACATAAAACACCTCCTGCCGCGATACTTAAAACTGTTGAAAGTTTATGCCGTTTTCCTTGTCCACGGCGTGGGTCTTCAACGGTTTTAAAAAAATCAGGAAGTGAGCGCATTTGTTCTGCGGTCAACAACATTTTTACCTCGCCGGTCAGATAAGACTTATCAAGTATAGGCTGAGATAAAATCCGTCTAGCATTTCTCGTAAGTTCCTTTACAAAAATCAACTTCCCGTGTTCCATAGGAATGTATGCTTTTTTTTGTCGCCGATACCCTCTTGTTTTACCGATGCACAGCCAGTTTGACGCTTTATAGATGGTTCCACTAAACCGATCAGGATCTACAAACGTTTCAATCAGGACAATTTTATGGCCGAATGTCTTTACCCAATCACTGGCTAATCTTTTCAAGCACAGTGACAAAACTCGTGATGCAAGATTGGGAATATGAAAATCAGGAAGAATTAAAAACCGATTATTATTGATGACCAGTTTTAACCGTCCGTATTGGTGGCGATGATCCCATCCAATCCACTTATCACGAACTGCGCATTTCAATGCCGATACAGAAAAACCGATTAGAGAAACCCACTCATCTTGATATCTAGCGACATACCACATGGTTTCGCCAATTTTTTTAACAAATCCCAAGTAGTGATATTTCTGCATCAATATCTTGTATCTGTCTTCTTCATGCTTTAAAACAGGGCGAACATCAATTTCATCTAATTGCATGGACTTTACTTACCTCAGATATGAATTCAATATTACTTCTGTATTTATAAATCATTATCTGAAGTTTGACCAGACTTAATATTCAAACTCTTTATTTTTCTTGCTTTGAGAGTAAGAACCTATTTACCGTGACTAAAAAATTCCTAAAATTTACGCGTGAATATATTTGATGCTAAAGTACCTTTTCAACAATTCAATCTGCTCTTTTTTTGTAAAAACAGAAGGAAAAGCATCAAACTAATGGGATTATCCTCTTTTACAGAACGTAGTATTACATCAACCGCTTCTTGCCCCTGCGTAGTCTCTATGGGTTCGCAGCGTCCTGTCCTCAGCTCATCTTCAACATCAATTTCAATATTTTCATCCTCAAAAAACCGTTTGATTTCATAATCTGCTAAGTCAAGATGGTTTGCAAAAGTTGGGACTAATTAAAACGAGGTAAAAGTACTATACTCAATTTCAACTTCAATGAGAAGCCAAGAAAGGTTAGAATAGAATATTTTTAGAAGAATTCGCCAAAGAAAGGGATTTGCTTCAAATTTACAAAAGAGCCAGGATACACCTTTTTATGATATCTTCTTTAATTAATTTCTGGTATATTTTCAGGGGATCATTTAGACTGGATTTTATTAAAATTCGAATCTTCATATTATAACAGCTAATTAATTTTTGAGATCTGATCATGACTCTGGATGACAACAAGCTGATT
>Ga0209045_1002972_pt1 | contig 11538 bp, 9 predicted proteins | sample SaaInlLV_10m_DNA_4_FD_184664 | JGI IMG/M metagenome (GOLD analysis project Ga0209045, IMG submission 184664) | Marine microbial communities from expanding oxygen minimum zones in the Saanich Inlet - Saanich Inlet SI072_LV_200m_DNA (SPAdes) (version 2) | ecosystem: Environmental > Aquatic > Marine...
GTTTAATTTACACCCTCTGTAAATGAATGGGATCCCATTTCAAGGTTTGGATCATACGATGGTGATGGTGGCACCTGCTACTATAATGACGAAAACGATGAAAGCTTTCTCATGACAAATATGAAATTTAGAAAATTTGAAGACCTTCCAAGTGGATTTCTTCCAACAATATTCGAAACCCCAAAATATAATGTCCCTATTGTAGAAGATTTTGATGATCCGCAAATTGTCTATTCAACATCAGTTTCAGGTGGAACATGTTCGGCTGGTTATGATCAAATTATTTGGTCTCAAGATGGTGGGAATTCTTTTAGTCAGTACAATAATTATTGCGCATTTGGAAATGTATATGATATAACACAGAGTCATGGCTCTCCCAATAACATTTTATACGTCTGCTCAAAAGGAATAGGTGGAGGTGGAGTATCAATATCCTGTTTGTATTTTAAAGATCACGATAATATCTGGAGTCCTATCTCAACCTTACCTACAGGAATAAATCCAGATTACATTATTACCACAGTTGAAACAGATCCAAATGATGCAGAGCGCGTTTGGATCGGATTAGGAAGATATGGGAGTAATACAATTGGTCGTATTCATTATTCAGAGAATTCGGGAGATACCTGGGCAAGTGTGTCAAATGGCCTGAATGGTGATTTACCAATTAACTGTTTATTATATGTGAGTGAAATATCCACATTGTTTTGCGGAACTGATATTGGCGTTTATTATCTTGAAGATAATACAACAGAATGGCAACCTTTTGGAGGTAATCTTCCATTTGTAATAATCAGTGACCTAAAATACAATTCAACAAGTCATGAACTCATTGCTGCAACCTATGGGCGTGGCTTATGGCGCATTCAAATTCATTGTGATGATTTTACTTTCTTCCCTATTAACCCTGCTGGTAACTGGAATGGTCTGGAGCAAACTGTAAATGATATTATTGAAATTCCTCCTGGAGCAGTATTAACTATTGATAATTGCAATCTCAGTTTTACACCTTGTTCAAAAATTATCGTTATGCCCGGTGGAAAGTTAATCATTAATAATTCAACATTAAAATCTCTTGCTGATCGTTTTTGGGGAGGAATTATAGTCAGAGGAGATAGAAATAATCCACAAACAATTGACCCACAGACATCTTTGCCTTTTTTTCAAGGTATCCTGGAACTTGAAAATACAACAATCGAAAACGCTTATTCAGCAGTTGAAATTGCTGATAATTACCAAAATCATGGAGGTATTATAAAGGCCGAAAGTTCAACTTTTAAAAATTGCAGAAAAATGGTTGGATTTGGTTCTTATTCTTATCCTAATAGTAGTTATTTCTATAATTGTTCCTTCACATGTACTGGACCTTTAGTGGATGACAACTTCGATAATAAAGGTACCAACCAATTTGTATCCATGTGGGATGTACATGGTATCGAATTCAGGGGTTGCACTTTCAAAAATGAAGGGGATTATGGGATTTATAGTGATGACAATAGAGGAACTGGAATTTTTACAATTGATGCAAGTTTCAATGTTTATCCAATGGATGATCCAAATACTGCTATTGAGCCATGTGACCTTCCTGATGGGGAAAGAAACAAATTCATTAATTTAGCTGTTGGAATAAGTACATCTAGTTCTGTAGGTATTCAAAATGATGTTAAAATTCTTGACAATGATTTCATTAACTGTCGTAATGGTATTGAATCTAGAAATGATATTGGAAATATTATTTTTGGAAACATATTTGAATGGAAGAATGGCTTTTATTTAAGCAATGAAGGTGAGGAGCTCGCCCTTCTTGGTAGCCCAATAGGTATTTATACTGAATCGTCTATTGACTTTTTGGCAATGAGTAACCAATTTATTTGGGAGAATGGATTAACTGGTATTCCTCCCACTGCAATTGAAACTCAAAATCCTTATCATGGGGTATTTGCAGGTATATACACTAGCAATTCTGATGTACAACAAACCACAAACTATTCCAAAATATTGAAAAACACTTTTGACAGGCAAACAACCAATGCTGAAAAATATGTTGTTGGCAATTATATCAACGGTACAAATACAAAACTACTAATTCCATGTAATACGTATACAAACCTAAATGAAGATGATTGGTATATACAAGAAAATTCGACTTTAAATGATCAGGCAAAAAATGTCTTTACTTATTATAACCCATTGAATTCATTTAGTATAACTCATAATTGCAACACTTCATATAAGATATATAATCATAGTTTTAACAGCCCAATTTACTATTATAATTCCCTTTTTACAGGTGATCTATGTTTTAACAATGTAGCATTTAACCAGTGGCCTGATTATCCATGTGATAATGATATTACCCAATGTGATGTTTATAGTTTCTGGAATGGTTGGGATGGTGAACCACCAAGTGGTGATGAAGATAATCTTCCCGGTTTGAAGGAGGGAAATGATAAGGATCCCAATCAGGATAATATTTTTAAATTGATTTATTCAAACAGCTTCGAAGAAGCGGACCAATTGATTTTGAAATGGCATCCTGAAAATGATGAAGAAGGCCACCTAAAAAGCCTTGTATTGCTTACAAAATCTATTTATTCTGACAACAGGAACTGGAATAACTTACTTGATATCGAGATTGAAAACCTACACAACCTCACCCAATTTGAAGATCAGGCGGGATTAATGTCTCGTCAGCTTTTGACTTATTTTACAGATTATGACTTCCCTCCTAAAATCCTGATCATAAATAAATCATCTGAACAACCTAATGTGCCAGTTAATATCATAAATTTGAAGATTAAAGATGAAATTAGCTTTGATATTTATCCAAACCCGACTAATAATCAGTTTACGATTGAATACAGGCTTCCTGCTGAAATGCACAGTGCTGTTATTACCATTTTTGATTTAAGTGGTAAAAAAGTAAGGGAATTTAATCTCACCGAAAATCAGGGTAGCTTAAGTGTCAGTAAATTGGAAGTAGGAGAAGCTGGTATGTATCAATGCATAATATCATTGGATGAAAATCAGAAACAAGTTAAAAAGGTATTGATTATTGAGTAAACGGGTATTTCATAATATATCTTATAAAAACAACTGGGGAAAGGTAAAATACAAACAATATTACCTTATCCCCCTTTTCCTTATACTTGCCAATTTTTCTTTCCCCCAGGAAAATAATATATGGGTTTTTGGTTCACAGGGAAGTTTAGATTTCAATTATACACCACCACAAATATTGAATCCTCCCCCAGCAGTAATGACCAAAGGTAATTGTAGCAGCGTATGCGACAGCATGGGGAAATTGCTGTTTTATTCAGATGAAACCACGGTGTATGGAGCAGATCATACGGTGTTTAAAAATGGAATAGGGATAAAAGGTGTAGCTTTCACAAGCCAGAGTGAATTGCTTTTACCTTCAGTATCTCATTACCGAAGATATTTCCTGTTTTCAATTCAATACTATTACGAGGTTTCTGATCATGGTTTATATTATTCGGTTATTGATGAAGGGAAGAAAGAAGTGGTTTCAAAAAACAACTTAATTTCAAAAGATACATTTTTTTACCTCACAGCAATCAGGCATGCCAATGAAGAGGATATCTGGATAATTTCAAGGAAATACCCTGATACATTTTTTGTCTGGTTATTCAGTAATGATAGTTTACATTTACCTAAAAAATATCATATAACAAACAAATACAATTCAGATAACCATCTCAGTTCTCATGAAACAATAGGTGCATCACATGATGGACGAACCCTGATCATAACAGGTGGTTATCCTACTCCAATAGAAGTAAATGGTTATAATTATGTTGAATCCTTTGATTTTGATAAAAACAAAGGTGAGATTTCCAATAAAAAAATTTTACTCGAATATGATGGACAATCTTATTATTCCCCTGATTATCGTGGTTTTGCTTTTTCTGCAAATGATTCAATTATTTATCTAATAACCTCAAATATTCGTGATAATAAATTAATACAAATTGATAGAAATTCAAAATCAATTAAATATTTTGATCGAAGTATTAATAGTTATACAATTAAAACCGGCCCAGATGGCAAGGTTTATTTATTAAACCCTCATAAAAAAACTGTTTCAGTTATACACAATCCTGACAAATGGGGATCTTCCTGTAATTTGCAAGAAAATGTATTACTGATTTCCAATATCGGAATCCCAGGTAATTGGGCATTCCCAAACAACTTTTTTCAACTATTGCGCATTAGTTTTGAATCTGATCTGAACTGCAATGTTGAATTCAACATGGTCAATAAAAGTGATACCGACATATTTAAAATTTTTACGTGGTACTTCCCTAATGGAGATACAGCTGTTGGCTTGCATCAGTATTATGATTTCGGGAAATCAGGAAGGTATTTTGTAAGCCTCAAAGGTCAAAAAGAGTATGGTTATACTCAATGGACATCAGATACGGTCACTTTTTTAAGAAAACCTAATGCAAACTTTTATGCTGACACCACAATAGGTTGTCAATGGGTTGGATATCAGTTTTATGATTCCTCTTTTGCTGATACTTTAAACATTGATATTGGGGAAAGCTGGCTTTGGGAATTTGGTGATGGAACAACAGATACAATTCAGAATCCTTCACATATCTATACCCAAACTGGTGAATACACGATTAAGCTTGTTTATAGCAATGGCTTTTGCTCAGATACCATAGAAAAGGATCAGGCGGTGGAAATAATCGAAGCACCACGCCCTGGTTTTCAAATGAGCGAGATCAATTATTGCTCTCCCTACACACTTCAAATCACTGATACTTCGCTGGGTAAAGTGCAAAGCTGGTTTTATTCCTTTGGAGATGGAAGTTATGATACCCTTAAATCCCCTGCACATTTGTATGCCAATCAAGGCAATTATAAAATCATTCAAACGCTGGTTGGCCCTACGGGTTGTATAACCAAGGATTCTGCTTTTCTTCATTTAAGAAAAGGTTTTTCAGAAGCTGACAAAATCAATTCACTTTCAAGCCATACAATTGAAAATAAAAGCATATTGATAAACTGGCATAGTCTTACAGACGCTTTCTCATACAATCTTTTCAAAAGTGAAAATGATATAAACTACTTGAAAATCACAAACCAAATAGATACTTTTTATCTGGATATGGATGTCGATCCAACTATAATGCTTTATGCATACAAAATCACAGGTCTGGACAGTTGCAATCGAACTACAACTGAAAGCTTAAAACTAAAAAATATTCTACTAACAGGTGAATCATTTTCAAATGAATACAGCATCCTTCGCTGGACACCTTTTGAACAATGGCAAAATGGAGTAGAAACATATTGGTTACAATATGAAAATAATGATGGGCAATTTGAAATGGTTACATCTACAACAACACTTAATTATGATGATAGCCGATTTTTTGATGGCAAAACAGAAAAGGAAAAATGCTATCGCATAGTTGGAATTGAAAAAGATGGAAACAGGCAGCAAAGTACTAGCAATTTACTTTGCCTGGAATACGAGCCAGTGTTATGGATACCAACTGCTTTTACTCCAAATGGGGATGGATTAAATGATACATTTATTGTTAAAGGCATTCGAATTGAAGATTTCCAAATCCAGATATTTAACCAATGGGGAGAGAAGGTTTTTGAAAACAATAATGCTAATCTGGGCTGGGATGGAAAGTTCAGGGGACAGCTATCTTCTATGGGCGTTTACACCTATTACATTAAGTCAATAGGGATGGATGGGGAAAATATTTCTGTGAGTGGAACTTTGCATTTAATTAGATGATCAGATTTGACAACTTTATAAAGTTGTCAAATCTTACAAGCATTAACTCTTTTTTCTTCCCTCATTTCTCGCTAAACTTGAATACCGAAATCGGTGCATTTATAAGCATTCAATTAAATATAGCAGCTTGAAAAGAATAGGCATCCTCAGCGATACGCATGGACATCATGATGAAATGATTGCCCACAACCTATCACAATGTGATGAAATTTGGCATATTGGTGATATAGGAAACGTGGAATTATTGGATATTTATCAGGCTATTAAACCTTTGGTAGCCGTTTATGGGAATATAGATGGACATGAAATCCGAGCTTCAATACCCTTGAAACGAAGGTTTGTAATAGAAGATTTTGTTGTACTCATGACTCACATTGGTGGATATCCGGGACGTTATGATCAGTCTATAAGGAATGAAGTCAAATTTAATCCACCTGATATATTCATCAGTGGTCACTCGCATATCCTAAAAATAGTTCCTGATAAAAAACTCAATTTACTTCACATTAATCCGGGTTCAGCAGGAAAATATGGACTTCATAAAATTAGAACAATGGTGATTATGGAACTGGATAAAAAGAAAATACTTGATGTGAAAGTAATTGAATTGGGACTGCGAGGGGTTATTTAGTTTAAAATTGATAAACTGAAAAATTGATAAACTGAGAAATTGTTAAATTGTTTTATCCACTGAAGCTTTAGCGAAAGTGGATTAAATTGCATTGTCTGCCGGAGCATAGCTTATGTAGGTGAAATTGATAAACTCTGAAAATGATAAACTGAAAAATTATAAACGGTTTTATTGACAACCAATATGAAATGAGTGAAAAATGATTACAAAAGAAATAACTATCGAAGAGCTGGTCAACGAATACCCACAGTCTATTAAATATTTAGGGGACAAAGGAATTCGTTGTATACGATGTGGAGAACCTATTTGGGGTAGTGTAGAGAGTGCTGCAAAAGAGAAAGGCTTTTCTGATGAAGAAATCGATATTTTTGTAAGTGATTTAAATAAGTTGGGAATAAATTGAATATGCACAAATGTACCTTTATCAGCTTTTTTAAACGATATATAGAATCCAGATGCATTTTGATTGGCAGCAAGCAACAAGTAGATCAAATAATTTGTTTTAAGTAAAAAGCAGTATCATTTGAATCCTTCGGAAATTGTATCATCCGAAAGGATAATAAATATGAAAGATGGGAAAAATCAATAACTTTGTATAGTACAACAAGCTATAAATACAAGACTATGGACATACAAGCATTTAAGCTAGACGTACTCCAAAAAATAATGGGAGTTACAAAACATTCGCTATTAGAAAAAATCGATAAAATATTGGACAGCGAAATGATTGTAGGCCATACAGTAGAAGGCGAACCTTTAACAAAGAAACAATATAATAAGCGACTAAAAATAGCAGAAGCCCAGATTCAATCTGGAGAATACCAGACACAGGAAGAAGTGGAAAAAGAAGTAGAAAACTGGTAGAACGTATGTGGAAAACTATCTGGACTAAGCAAGCCAAAAATGCTTTAAAAAGTATTTACGATTATTACAAAGACAAATCATTACAAGGAGCAAAAAACGTCACAACAGAATTACTGGAAAGTCCAAAAACTATTCGTTTTGCCAAACAATATCAGTTAGATAATATCAATCCAAAATACAGAAGGATTATAATACGAGATTATAAAGTTTTATACAGGGAAGCTAAAGAAAGTATATATATTGTAGATATAGTAAATACTAAACAATCACCAGAAGTACTTAAAAAGAAATAGCCATAAGCGAGTCTTAAATTGTAGATACGTCTATGTATTATAATTTGAGGTTATTTAGCTATATTTATACTACCATACACAGATGAATTACGTTTACACACATATATCCATAACTTTTTCTTACGAATACACCTCTCAATTTCGGATGGGTTGGAAACTAATTACTAAAAATAATGCTAGTACCTATAGAATTGTTTTCACAAGGCAAGTGAAATTTATACGAGACTGTGGCCTTTATATAAGAAAGGTAATGCAGTAAGTATGTTTATGGTGTAATAAAGGATATACGTAAAATAAATAATCATGAAAAAATATATTGGCTTTTTACTTTTGTTTCTAATTCCTTCTTATTTCATATATGCACAAAACAATACTGCCATAATAGGAAGCTGGATTGGAAAACTGGATTTGGGATCAGCACAACTCACAATCGTTTTTCATATTAGTGAAGAAGATGGAAAATTACAAGCCACAATGGATTCTCCTGATCAGGGAGCAAATGGAATCGCAGTCGAAGAAGTAATCTATAATAAAGGACAGATTAAACTCAATATGCCCAATATAAATGGAGGATATGAAGGAGATATTTTAGTAGGCGACTCAACGATTGAAGGAAAATGGAATCAAGCAGGACAATCATGGCCCTTAGTATTGAAAAAAGGGGATGTTCCTAAACCAAATCGTCCACAAGAGCCCAAAGCACCTTATCCTTATATTGAAAAAGAAGTGAAATTTGAGAATAAAGAAGCAGGAATTACTTTAGCCGGAACCTTAACATTACCCAAGCTTCGTCAACCTGTTCCGGCCGTTATATTAATTACTGGCTCTGGAGGCCAGAATCGGGATGAGGAGCTGTTTTTTCATAAACCCTTTAAAGTAATCGCAGATTATTTAACCCGAAATGGCATTGCCGTTTTACGTTTTGATGACAGGGGAGTAGCTGAATCAGAAGGAAGTCAGACAAATGCCACTTCAGAAGATTTTGCAACAGATGTATCTGCTGCAGTCGATTTTTTGTTGCAGCAAAAAAATATCATTAAAGATAAAGTTGGTCTTTGCGGACATAGCGAAGGAGGAATGATTGCACCTCTGACAGCCATTAACAGAGATGATATTGCCTTTCTGATTCTTTTGGCTGGCCCCGGTACTACAGGCAAGCAGATTTTATTAGACCAAACCGAATTAATTTATGCCAAAAGCGGAGCAAGAGAAAGTTTGATAAATGATATTCTGGAGACCAATTCAGTAGTTTATAAGACCTTATTAAAAGAGAGCGACAACGATAAAGCCATTAAAAAGATCAAAAAATATATTAAGAAGCAATCAAAAGGATATTCTGAATCGGAAAAACAAAGCAGGGGGTGGACACAGGAAATGATGGATCAAAACCTGAACATGATTACTTCTCCATGGTTTAGGTATTTTATTGCTTACGATCCGGTACCTGTATTACAGCAAGTAAAATGTCCTGTTTTAGCCTTGAATGGAAGTCTTGACTTGCAAGTTCCAGCCAAGCAGAATTTAGAGGGAATAGAAAAAGCCTTACAAGATGGAGGGAATAATATGATAACAACAAAAGAATTCCCCGAACTAAATCATTTGTTTCAGCATAGCACAACAGGCTTGCCAGGAGAATATGGACAAATTGAGGAAACATTTTCTCCTGAAGTTCTTGATTATATGACACAGTGGATAGTGAAACTGATTAAATAATGTTTAAACTATTTTCGCATAACAACATTGATAAAGCAAAATGGGATGCATGCATTGAGCATTCTTCTAGACCATCTGTTTATGCAATTTCATGGTATCTGGATGCGGTATCTCCAGAATGGATGGGGCTCATAAAGGCCGATTATACTGAAGTTATTCCAATATGCTGGCGAAAGAAATGGGGCGTTAAGTATGTATATCAACCACCTTACACACAATTTGGAGGATTGTTTTCAACGCTCACTGATCAAATTGATTTCAGTCCCTCTGCTGGTTTATTAAAAGATCAATTTAAGTTGATCGAAATACGAATCAATCCTACAAATCATACTGAAAATGCCGATTATGTTTATGCAAAAGGCATCAATCAGTATGTCCATCTGAATGCTGAACTATCCGAAATCGAAAATACAATACATCCTACTCATCGAAAAAATATCCGCAGAGCACAAAAAGCTGGTATTGAAACTCAAGAAATTGATGCTGCTGAATTCATTAAGTTTAAATTCAATAATCAGGGTGACTATGAGGAAGATATCAATCAACTTCCTGACTTAATAGGTGTTCTCCAACAAAAAAATGCTGTAAGCTTTTATGGCGCTTTTAATGAGGCAAAAGAAATGGTATCAGCAATCATGTTGATTGAATATCAAAACCGATCAATATTAATAACTTCAGCTACGTGCGCTGAAGGCAAGGAAAGCAAAGCCATGTTTTTACTGATAAAGAATTGCTTCGAACGCTATGCAGGAAAAGATCATATTTTTGATTTTGCAGGTTCATCTTTAGCAGGGGTATACGAATTTAATAAAGGCTTTGGTGCTCATGAAGAAGTCATTCGTAGCATTCGAATTAATAATTTACCTTCACTTTTAAAATACCTGAAGAGATAAGTATGCTTTTCTTATTTTTGTTGCAATTAATAAATACCCAAGCATGATTCTGAATTTTATCCACTGGAGTGTAGAACCTGAAATATTCCCAAACACAAGTATTCCTATCCGATGGTACGGACTTTTTTTCGTATTGGCTTTCTACATATCGTATATCTTACTGAATCGAATCTTTAAAAAGGAAGGAAAAGATATTCAGCTTCTGGATAAGTTAACCATGTATATGCTTGTTGCAACCATAGTTGGTGCACGTTTAGGCCACTGTTTGTTTTATGGACCTCACTTTGATACATTTGGACTTAATGGTGAAATAATTGAAAGAGGGTTTTTATCACATCCAATAGATATTTTAAAAATTTGGGAAGGCGGACTTGCCAGTCATGGAGCAGCCATTGCTATTATCATTGCTATTGTATTATTTGCCCGAAAGCATAAAGAAACAAGTTTTTTCTGGATCATGGACAGAGTGGTTATCATGGTGGCTATGGCCGGTTTCTGGATTCGAATGGGTAATTTGGTGAATTCTGAAATAATTGGCAAACCAACCAGCTTAGCCTGGGGCTTTATATTTGAAAAATTAGAACCCTATGGTGTTTTTGGACCACATCATCCAGCCCAACTGTATGAAGCCTTATCCTATTTGGCACTTTTCTTCTTCCTGTTATGGTTTTATTATAAAAAAGATGGAAAGGCAAGGAGTGGTCAAATATTCGGAATATTCCTGATTGTATTGTTTGTAGCCCGTTTTCTAATTGAATATGTGAAAGAGGATCAGGTGGGTTTTGAGAGCGATATGGTACTGAATATGGGTCAATGGCTTAGTATTCCTTTCATCTTAATAGGAATAGCCATATTGATTTTTGTCAAGGATAAACAAGAAGAATTAACTCCTATTGTAGATGATAAACCTGAAGAGATAAGCAGCTAAAGAAATCCTACATCGTTTTATTTATTATCTATTAAAGGTTAAAACCCTGCAATTTTATTGCAGCTAATTAGTTTCTAAAAAATCCAATTTAAAATACAAATTACAATATCCAAATTTCAAATAAATAACAAAAATCAAAAGACAAAGCAGAAGGTCTAGTTTTTATCTATTAATATTTAGGTAATAATACGTATGGTTTTGAATTTGACATTCCGAATATTGAATATTGTTTGATATTTGTTATTTGTTTTTTGGTGCTTATTATATGAGTTTTATTCATTATTAAAACCTATGGATTTAGATCTATAGTGGTTTAATTTCCTCCTCAAAGTCCTGAAAAGTGAACATTTGTTCATTTACTGAGTTTTCAATTCATAGATTTTATCCATTTACTTTTATGTAATTTTGGGTATACAATACTGAATTCAAAA
>Ga0209045_1002977_pt1 | contig 11531 bp, 7 predicted proteins | sample SaaInlLV_10m_DNA_4_FD_184664 | JGI IMG/M metagenome (GOLD analysis project Ga0209045, IMG submission 184664) | Marine microbial communities from expanding oxygen minimum zones in the Saanich Inlet - Saanich Inlet SI072_LV_200m_DNA (SPAdes) (version 2) | ecosystem: Environmental > Aquatic > Marine...
AGGAAGAGAAGAGGCAATCGCCTGTATGAAAAGGGCCTTAAGTGAATATAGGATTGAAGGTATTAAGACAACAATACCACTTCATCTTAAGGTTATCTCGGATTCCAGATTTGCTACTGGTGATATTGATACTCATTTTGTAGAAAATCTCATAGCTGAGAAATAGCAGATGAGAAATTATTTGGAAAAACATACAAAACTGTTTTTTTGCCACGTTATAGTCGTTTTTGGCTGGTGTTCTGAATAGCACTAAATGGTGATGATTTTAACCTCTAGATTACCAAATATTACTACTATTGCTGGTAAAAAACTTAAATATTTCTCTTAAATATTGGAATTTAGCACCATAATATGAATCGAGTAGAATTGAATAGTTTTTTCTTGACACAATATAAGGCTCTTGATAAAATCCCAAACCGCTTGAGGTAGGATACTTTGTCGTTTTTTGGTGTCACTACGAGGGAAGCTTGGTGAATAGTTTTTGTAAGATATTTTAAAGATAATCAGAAGGGGGTTACCATATGTTTGGCCGTAATTTAAGAAGATTTGTTTTGACGTTTGTAGCTATATCTTTATCGCTTGTAATCTTTCAGAGTAGCCAGAGTTTTGCCGGAAAACAGAAGTGGAAATATATGGGTAATGCTGGCTGTAAGTGCCATATGTCCAAAGGCTGTTTTGAAGGTGAAGAATATAAGAAGATGAAGAATCAGCATTATAACACTTTCAGCAGGTTGAAAACTGATGAAGACAAGAGTAATCCTGAATGCTTAAAGTGTCATGCTACAGCGTTGGGTATGAAGATAAAGAAGGGTAAGTCTAAGCAGGGTAGTAAGGACTTTATTGAAAACGTTGGATGTGAAGCGTGCCATGGTCCTGGTGAAGGCTACATAAAGGCTAAGAAGAATTATAAGGGTAAGGGAAAAGACGCTTTTAAGAAGATATTGAAGGACGATCCAATGGCAGCCAGAAAGGCCCAATATGATGCGGGTCTGCTAGTCGCTGGAATAAATAAGTATAAGACGATAAAAGAGCAATGCCTTAATTGTCACTGGGAAGATGCAGGAGCCAAAAATAAATGTCCTAAGTGTGAAGGTACGAAAAATAGTAAAGGTCAGCCTAGGCTTTTTACTAAGGGCTATATTAAGAGAGATGATCATAGAGACCATGACGGTATAGATGATGTTAAGAAGGACGCAAAGAAATGGAAGGGATATGTAGAACTGGATCCATGGTATAAGACAAAGCCGCCTAATGCTAAATAAAGTAATGGTTTTTGTTTCTCTAGGAATTAGTAGTTTTAAAAAGTACCGGTAGTAAGTTGTTCTTTGTCTCCCCTCCTTCGCTTAAAGAGGAGGGGAGATGATTGTGTTGTGTGCTCTACTTAAATAGAAGATATTAGCTATAGTGAAAGTTTATCCCACTGTATAAAAGTACTATCTTTCTTTCAATCAAGAGGAGGAAAACATAAAGTGGTATCATTGCCAAAAACAAAGATAGAAGTATTAAAAGATAGTAAAATATGTAAACTTGTAATCATCTCGTGTTTCGTCTCATGTCTTATTTTCATTTCTTCTTTTTCATCAAATAATCTCTTTGCTCAAGAAAATAGCGATTGTATGGAATGCCATGCAGATCCGGCAGAAGTAGATTCCAAGGTTAGGATCGACCATGTCACCGGGGAGGTTGAAGTTGTGACAATGGTTGTAGATGAAGAAGAATACCACGCATCTGCTCACGGTGGCGAAGACTTCTACTGTATCGATTGTCACGCCGATCTGGAAGATACCGAAGGAGAGCACTATCCAAACTTGCAGCCTGTAGATTGTGTGACATTTTGTCATGATGATCCGGCCGCAACGTTTCTGGAGGGTAGCCATGCGAGTTTAATGCAGGAAAAAGGTGTGCAGTTGCCTACATGTAAGTATTGCCATACGGGACAGAAGTCTAAGATGAATACTCCACGGGCTGATAATCTGGAGCACAGGGGAGACACGATAGAAAAATGCGGAGGTTGTCATGAAAGTTACTACCGCTCTTATCGTAATAATCTACATGGCCAGGTTACTGCAATGGGGTATGTAGGCTTGGATATAGCGACGTGTGTCGATTGTCACGGGCAACATACAATACTTAACTCAACAGATCCTGAATCAACATTGGGACAGGAAAATGCTAAGGAGACTTGTGGTAAGTGTCATCCAGGTGCCGGCGATAGTTTTGTTAAGCATGTTGCGCATCCGGGTTACAAAGACGTTGGCTATTATAAGTCGGCGTTGATAGCATTGAAAAATATCAGAAAAGATCCCGGGGAGATCAAGGGCATAGTAAAAAGCCCGCAGACATTGTTAACCGTTCTCTTCCTGGCGTATGTCGGCCTTTTGGTGGTGACATTTGCGCAGTTTGGTACGCATATGCTTTTATCATGGCTGGGTTCAATATTAGACGATCGAAAGGAGGGAGGGTCTGATCATGGCTAATAATACAACAACTTTAATGCGATTTGGCAAGTTTCATCGATTTGGCCATACTCTCACAATTATAAGTTTTTTCGGGTTGGTGTTGACTGGTATGCCGCTGGTATTTAAGGATTATGCATGGGGCCAATGGTTGTATGGCGTTATGGGCGGCTATCCTGCAGCTGGTAATATTCACAGGATTTGTGCACTCATTTGTTTTTTAGCGGCCTTTTTGCACTTTGCGTATCTGGCCTTTGAGACTTTAGTAAGAAAAGATAAAGGTATATTTTGGGGGCCTGATTCCCTGTTGATTCAGCCAAAAGATGTGTTGCATATACTTGGAGATATCTTGTGGTTCTTCAGGTTGGGTAAGCGTCCAAAGTTTGAAAGATACATCTATTGGGAAAAATTTGAATATCTATCACTCATGTGGGGTACGTTAGTTATGGCTGTTACAGGCTTTATTCTTTGGTTTCCCGTACAATCCACAAGGCTAATCCCTGCCAGTGTTGCAAGCTATGTTGATTTGCCAAGCATTGCTCTGGTAGCACATAGATATGAAGCACTATTAGCAGCAGGCTTCATCTTTTCAATTCATTTCCTGCATACGCACATGTTGCCTGAAAATATGCCTACAGATGAGGCGATGTTTACGGGTAAGATTGATGAAGCACATGTGAAGCACGAAAGGGGTGCTTACTATGAAAGGATGAAGGAAGAGGGTCAGTTAGAGGGTTTGAGGGTTCAACCGTCATCTTCCGGGATGAAGTTTATATCAAGGCTGATGGGTGTGCCACTTCTTACTGTTGGATTGCTAATGGTAGGATTCATGTTGGCATCAGTAGTATGTTCCTTGGCGTATCTTTTTGTGGAATTAACCAAAAATCTTCATTACGATATATTTAGTATATTTGCTTTTTGACAAGTTAAGATATTTTTACTGATTTTTTGAGGATACTTCAGAGTGGTTAGTAGGGTGCTTATAACTGATGATGAAGAGCGGATAATACGCAACGTCCAGGTTATGTTCGATGGCATGGATAATGTAGAGATTGTTAAGGCTCAGGACTTGACCTCGATAGTTGATTTTGTTGAACGCGAAAGACTGCACCTGATTATTACTGACCTAAGAGTGCCGAAAATGGGCAGGTTGGAGTTCCTGAAGCAGATTAAATCTATGGATTCTGAGTTGCCGGTTATAGTTGTAACCGGTGATGATTCCATTGAAACAGCGGTGGAGTCAATGAAAGAGGGTGCGTTCGATTATATCGTAAGGCCGTTTGAAGGAGAATCGCTTTCAGTTGCCGTGGTAAAGGCTCTTAAAATGAGATCTCTAGCAATGGAAAACAGGTATCTTCGAAAGGAGTTAGAGTCGCATTATAATTTTGGTAACATTATAGGCAACTCACCTAAGATATTGGAAGTTCTGTTGTTGGCTGGCGATGTTTCCAGAACGGACTCGACTGTATTTGTTTATGGAGAGAGTGGCACTGGGAAAGAACTTGTGGCGAGAGCAATCCACTTCAATAGTTTGAGGAAGGGGGGGCCGTTGGTGTCGATCAACTGTGCTGCCTTGCCTGAGACGCTACTTGAAAGCGAATTGTTTGGATATGAAAAGGGTGCCTTTACGGGAGCGGATAGAAGCAAGAAAGGCCGATTTGAATTGGCTAATGGAGGAACTTTGTTTCTCGATGAAATATCTGAGATGAATCCAATTGTTCAGGCTAAGGTGCTGAGATTAATTGAAGCGCGTGAATTAGAAAGGCTTGGGGGTTCAGAAACAGTAAAAGTTGATGTAAGAATAATATGTGCCAGCAACAAAAACCTTGAGGATTATGTTAAAAAGGGTCAATTCAGGGAAGATCTATACTACCGGATAAATGTATTTCCCATAAAAATACCTCCGCTCAGGGAAAGACCTGAGGATATTTTGCAATTAGCACGAAACTTTGTTGAGCAGTTTTCCGAAAAAATGGGAAAGCTCTCGCTGAAAATAACTAAGAATGTTGAAAATCTACTAGTTTCAGGCAGATGGGAAGGTAACGTAAGAGAATTGAGAAATTGCATGGAAAGGGCTGTAATCTTGTGTAAGGGGAGCATGGTGACAGAGGATCATATACCTGTTTCCTTAGTAAAAGAATCAATTTCGGGCTATAGGAATGAAAAAGACAATGCATATAAAATGGTAAATTTTAATTTGCCTCCGGAAGGGATATCTATTGATGAGCTGGAGAAACACTTGGTTTTACAGGCTTTGAAAAAAAGCAAAAATAACAAAACGAAGGCTGCTAAGTTACTAGGTCTTAGCAGAGGTACGTTCAGGTACAGACTCGAAAAATATGCTCAAAACTAACGATAAAAAATTGACATTTATGGATTTATCTGGTAGTTTGCTGACAGTTTAAGAGCGGGTATTGGCAGAATTCAGCCGCTCTCTTTCTGCGATTTATTAGTATTGTATCGATGTGTTTGTTTTAAATCTTTTTGTTTACGTGGCTTATGTGATATATTAAAACATACGGTCTTATGGCACGCAGGATGCGTTATTCTGAATAAGCTGAGTGCTAATCGTGTTATTAATAGTGAGGAAAATTTGAAAGGGGGTGAAGACTTGAATACATTGAAGAAGAGATTTGGTAGGATTTTGTGTTTGGGAGTATTCGTGTGTGTGGTTGCGCTTATGGCTAGCCAGTTTAATGTGGCTAAGGCAGAAAAGGGCGGACCATGCCCAATGAAAGTTAACGAGTTGCTGAATTGGTGTACAGAATGTAAAGAGGTATTTACCTGGACTGAATGTGGTAACTTGAAATATATCTGGAATACGAAGGAGCATAAAGAGGGTGAAGAAGTTGCGAAGCATAAGGTGGTAAAATCTTGGTCGTGCATTAGGACCAAATATAATTGCGTTAATGATAAATGCGAGAATTCAAAAGCCTGCTACGCTTTTAATATCGGTTTTTGTGAAGTCTGCAATGACGATTTGACAGGTACCGCAATCAGAGCAAAGCTGAATTTTGGTTGCAAAAAATGTGGCAAAGAGTATGATATGCCAGGTGCAGGTTTTGAGATTGACCACAAAAAGGAGTATGCGGAACATTTGCTTTCTAATGGTAAGTGTGCGGATGATGGCGAAGAACTTGTAACTGTTTGTAAAATGTCTGGAACATGTCCGCATGAGCCGGATTTTTAATGTAGTGTTTTTATAATTTTAGTTTTTGGAGGTGTAAGAATGAAGAAAAAGGCTTGGATATTGGGATTCCTGGGTGCGGGAATGCTGAGCTTAGCGCTGGTTCAAAGTGCTGGTGCTGGCTTTATACAAGGCACAAGGGTAAGGACTGAGCATCCATCCCCATTCCACGTAGCGGTTTCGCCTGATGGTAGCGAGTTGGCTGTATGCAATCAGTCGGGACACAGCGTGTCGTTTGTTGATGTAAGGTCCAAAAAAGTGACTGGTGAAGTACCTGTACAGGTACAGCCAGAAGCCAGTGTTTATACGTTGGATGGCCGTACTTTATTCGTCTGTAACGCTGAAAGTGATACCGTGTCAGTTATTGACGTGGGCAATAAGGCTGTTGTAAAGACAATAAAGGTCGGTGATTGGCCATGCAGTGTGAAATTGTCTAAAGATGGTTCTAAGGCATATGTTTGTTGTTCAGGTAGTATGTGGAATACAGTTGATATTATTGATACTGCAATGAACAGCAAGATAGGCGAAATCAGAACTACTGATTATGGTCCAAGAGACATAGCAATTTCTCCTGATGGAAAGACTGCTGCAGTTGTCCTGGATACAACAGGTAAGATCAACAGAGGCGTAGATTTTGTAGATCTTTCAACAGGTAGGGTTATTGAGCACAGAAATATCTATCAGAGTTGTAACCTTAGGGGTGTAGAGTACACGCCTGATGGAGCATATGTACTTGTCACAATGGAACAGCCAAAGAACTGGCTTCCTGTTTGTGAAGCTGAAAATGCTCAGATATTCTCTAACAACCTCGCTGTTGTAGAGACTAAAAGAGGCGGTAAGGTTGCAAGTATGCCTTTAGATGAGCATAACAATTATGATGGTAATCCATATGGAGTAACAGTTTCTCCTGACGGTAAGTATGCTTTTGTTGGTATTAGAAGTATGCACAGGATAACAATCCTTGATCTGCCAAAGTTGTTGGACATCGTTGTTTCAAGCACTCAAGAAGAGCTTGATGACATGAAGAACGACCTGACATTGATGATTGATTATCTTGTAGCAAGAGTTAATGTGGGTCTAGGCCCTAGTTCAGTTGCTCTTTCACCGGATGGTAAGACTATGTACACTGCAAACTATTTCTCAAACAGTTTGTCTTTTATTCAGGTAGGTGATGAGCCTTCAGTTATAGCAACAGTACAGACTGGTCCTGACTGGGAGCCACTCGAAAGAGGAGAGCCGTTGACAGTTCCTGAAGTACATTACAGGGCAAAGCACTCACCATACAAGAGTGAATTGGTGAGATACGGACAGTTTTTGTTTAATGAAGCATCATGGACACTGCAGGGTGAGTATTCATGTGCAAGTTGCCACTATGAAAGAGGCCAGACAACAGGTACGATCTGGGATCTTGGTGATGAAGGTTGGGGCAGCTGGAAGAACACTAAGTACATTAGAGGTGGAAGATACCTTCCTCCGTTTAGGCATGAAGGATTCACAGGTCATCCTGATGAAATCGTAGGAGCTGCTTCTTCGATTGACAGAGTATGTGGTCGTGACCCTGGATTTGTGTTCAGAAGTGAGAATTTCTCTCCTGAAAGACTAGAGGCGTTGATTGCTTATATCAGGTCTTTAGAGTTTACAGGAAGTCCATTCAGAAATGAAGATGGTTCATTGACTGAAGCTCAGAAAAGAGGATGGAAAGTATTTAGTGATCCAAAGGTTGGCTGCATAGAGTGTCATCCTGGAGATCCTAAGAATCCAAGAGCATTGTTCAGTGACGCACAGACTCATGATGTTGGAACCGGAAGAGTTGGTAAAGATGGTTTCAGGACAACACCAGGAGCTGTGTTTAACACAACAGTTCTAGAAACCGGAGTTGGACCATATAGTGAAGAGTATGATGTGCCAATTATTGGACTTGATCTTGTAAAAGAGTTTGATACTCCAACATTGAGAGATATTTACGCTTCAGCTACATATTTCCATGATGGTAGTGCACAGGTTTTGATGAATACGATTGATAACACTTGCACAACATTAGATATGCACGGTGTTACATCTCATCTGTCTAACCAGGACTTGCAGGACCTTGTTGAGTTTATGAAGGCTTTATAAATTCTATTGTTATAGAGTTATAGTATCCGTTTCGCGGATACTATATTCTATGATGAGTTTAAATTAAGAGACTTATTTGTGTTTCATTTTACTATAATAAAAGGAAAGGAGTAAACCAACTTATGAAGAAGGGATTTTTAAAGTCTATTGCCCTGGTTGGTGTTGTTGCTATATGGGGGCTCTTCAGCAGTGCAGACTGCCAGGCTCAAGTCATGACAGGCGGAGCTAAGCCTGGAAAGGCTATTTGGGGCGACTACTGGGGTATGGCTAAAGAGATTCAGGGAGAGGTCGATACTGTTGTATTTACACAGTCAAAACCTACTTCTGCAGGCGATCCATATCACCAATACCCGAATTATGTTTCTAATGATAGCAGGATCGTATCATACAACACGAAGACAAGAAGTCTGAAGGTCCTAACAGAGGACTTCCAGAGTGCATTTGATCCTTGTCTTAATTGGGATTGTTCAAAGGTTGCATTTGCAGGAGTTCACAAAAATGGTGGTGGTTGTCAGATATGGGAAGTTAATATTGATGGAACAGGTGTCAGGCAGTTGACTGATGCTCCTGGTACTTCAAGAAGCCCTATCTACTATGCAGCTGGTGCTATAGAAGAAGGTGAAGGCAGAGTTATATCTAGGGCCAGGTATTTTGAAGGTGACTGGGCTCCTCGTGGCACAGTTCCTAAGCTAGGTTTCTTGATGCTCGCTTATTCACCTGACGGTGCTATGGATGAGTTCGGTAGAGATCACAACTTTGACATCTATAGACTTGACCCTCAGGGTGGAAAGTCAATGGATAGAATCTGTGGTCACTTACTCGTAGGACTTGATATGCCTAACGTAGATTCTGTTATGGACAAAATTACTTACAACGTAAGTTCTAATTTTGACCCGACATTAACACGTGACGGAAATATTATGTTCAGTAGTACTCAGGCTAATGGTACTCATAACAACTCTAATGGCAGTACATGCCTGCTTGTAGATAACTGGGATGGTTCTTATCCTAGGCATATCTATGGTAATGAGGTTAATGAGCAGCCTGATGCGCCTAAAATCCAGGCAAGAGAGGCTTCAGATGGGTATGTGTATTACATTGAGGCATTAGACAACAATTCAGGCATAGGTAATCTTGCGAGAGTTAGTTGGACTACACCTCATGCTAAGACGCAGTCAAGGTTGAGTAATGATGGAAGACTTTACAGAAGTCCTCATCCATTACCAGACGGTCGTCTGATGGTGTCTTCTGCTGAAAGGCAGGATTTTGGTATTTATTACTTCTGCGCTGATAAGGGCACTGTTTCAGAATTAGTATATGATGATCCGGAATGGAATGATCATCAGCCACAGCCAGTTTATCCACGTTACAAACCAAGATGGATAAACTCCTTTACAGCAGGAGCTGAGTTTGGTGTTACAACTGTGACCTATCAGCCGTTTGACCAGGTTAGGGTTGAGGGATATCCTCACTCATGGAGTACAACAATATGCTTTGATACAACATTGACAAACCTTCCAATTGGACCTTATGCGCATCAGAGGGCAAAAGAAGTAGGTCATGGTGACATCAAGGCTATTAGAGTACTGAATGCAGTACTACCAGATGAGCCGGATTCTAAGAGATATTTGCAGGGTGCTGGTGCACACCTTCTTGGTGGCGCTAAGTCAAGTTCTAACTCTGGAACATCTTACTCTCAGAGACGTATGTTCGGTTATCAGTATGTAGAAGATGATGGTTCTGTTGTAAGTTCACATCCGGGTGATGAAGCATATTGCACTCAGATTCTGGATGACAAAGGTATGGCGGTACAGACTCAGCTGTCATGGGCATATGTAAGGCCTTATGGTGGTAGAATTTGTACAGGTTGTCACTGGGGTTCTTATGATAAGAAGGGTTATCTGAACATTCACACTAAGGCTCTTTACAACTGGTGGTTCAGTGATTTGAGCCATTATGATTCACCATTTATGTGGGCTAACTTAAGAGTCGACAAGGATGGTAACTATGCTGGTGTGAAACATGGTGATGACGTTGTAGTACCTAACGACGTTTATTATGGTGGTTCTTCAGGTACTACTTCAGCAGCAGTTGAAGGTTTGAATATTGATAAGTTGAGAACTGTTGACTTTAGAAGAGACATTCAGCCAATCATAGATGCTAAATGTGCTTCTTGTCATGGTTCTACACAGGCTCCTAATCTGAGTGGTAGTACAGATCTGGTTTCTGTTGATGGCGTTTCAGCATTCAGCCAGTCATACAACAGTCTCTTGGCTCCTCAGAGAGGTAGAGACACAAACATTGGTGGTAAGTATGTTAACCCGAGTGCTGCTATAAACAGTCTTGTTATATGGAGACTGTATGAAGAAGAACTATCACAGTTCGCACCAAGGGCTAATGCAATACCTGTTGGTGGTAGGGTTATGCATAACAACATCCTGACACCAGAAGAAAGATACTTATTTGTTGAATGGGTAGATTTGGGAGCACAATGGGACAACATTCAAGGTCCTGACCCATACCCAGGATATCGAGGCAGATAAGGGTCTGGTTTTAGTTCATAAATATGCTCGTATTTGAGCATTTAGTTAGCTTAGAGCTGGCATAGCAGGGGTATGAAAGCTATGCCAGCTTTTTTTATTTATAATTTGTAAAATCGCTTGACAAGTAGACGGTTATTAGTATAATTCACTTTTTCATATAAAAGTGTAGGGTTAGTGTTCGTTTAGACATAACTCCTGAATATTAAAGAGTTTACACGGGTTGTCTAAGCTGACAAACACATTGGAATTCAGCTATGATGAAGTTTGTGGTAAAGTTCTAGTTGTATTGGGGCTGTTTTATTGCAATAGTTTTTTTAGAAGTTGTTATTGTATCTTTTTATACTAAGAAGAAAGGGGATTGAAGAAGAATGATACGATCAATAAAAGGTTGTTTGTTGATGCTGGCAATCATTGCCGGTTGTGCTCTTTTGCCGATGAATTTCTGCAAAAGTGCAAGTGCTGATGATGCGGCACCAACGTTTCAGGACGTAGCATCATCAATTTATGGACAGGCTGTTGGAGATGATGATGACGGAACAATGTATGTCTTTGGTTTGACAGCTAGATACACTGGACCAGATAGAACATTTCCGGGTGAAGGTAAGTTTAAAAACATATTCAATTACTTACCTATAACAGCGTTGTACTATAACCCTGATGATTACTATGTATCAACACAAAAGGTTGAGGGTGAGTTTAAGTCTGATGAGTGTGTTCTATGTCATTCAATCCAGACACCTCGAATCGTAGTAGACTGGAAACTGAGTCAACACTCAAAAGGTGGAAAGACAGCTTCGATGGATGCGGAGCAGGTTGTAGGATGTGATGCATGTCATGGTAACAACCATCAGGAATTGATAATGCCTAGCGTTACTACTTGTGGTAAATGCCATGAAAAGGAAAAAAGTGAACATCTTGCTGGTGGGCAGGGTTCGCATGGCTCCCACACAATTTGGGATATATCTGTTACCGAATTTGCTTGGCAAATTGGAAAACCTGCAGAAGAAGTTGCTAGTTGTGCTCAATGTCATGGTATTGCTGGAAACAGATGTGACGGATGTCATACAAGGCATCAGTTCAAACCATCTGAAGCAAGAAAGCCTGATACATGTGGTGTATGTCACATGGGTGTAGACCATGCTGAATACGAGTTCTGGTACAACTCTTTTCATGGTAAGATTTATATGATGGAAGGTGATACTTGGGATTGGGATAAGAAGATGACTCCTA
>Ga0209045_1002980_pt1 | contig 11517 bp, 9 predicted proteins | sample SaaInlLV_10m_DNA_4_FD_184664 | JGI IMG/M metagenome (GOLD analysis project Ga0209045, IMG submission 184664) | Marine microbial communities from expanding oxygen minimum zones in the Saanich Inlet - Saanich Inlet SI072_LV_200m_DNA (SPAdes) (version 2) | ecosystem: Environmental > Aquatic > Marine...
ACTATAATGGACTGGGATTTTCGGACCACTAGCTAAGATGCATTTTTGATGTTAAGATATCAAAAAGGAGGTCTGGGAATGAGAAAGAGTTTTAATGCGGAATTTATGGCAAAAGTGGCATTGGAAGCAATCAAAGAAGAAAAGACAATAGCAGAGTTGTCATCAAAATACGAAGTACACAGAACACAAATAACTAATTGGCGTAAACGTGTATTAGTAGGTGTTAGAGAAATTTTCAAGGGGAAGCAGGAAAAAGTAAACAAAGAAAATGAGAAGTTAGTCGATGAACTGTATAGACAGATCGGCCAACTGAAGGTAGAAAACGAATGGCTTAAAAAAAAATCTGCATTGTTTGAAAGTTGATGAGAGAAGGTGCTTAGTAGAATCAGGCCATGGAGAGTTAAGTATTCGCAGGCAGTGTGAACTTTTGGGTCTGCATAGATCAAATTACTATTACGAGCCGGTAAAGATATCTGAGGAAGCCGTATGGATAATGCGCCGTATAGATGAGATTTTTACAGAATGTCCTTTTTATGGAAGTCGAAAGATACGAGAGGGATTAAGGCGCGAAGGTATTGAAATAGGCAGAGAAAGAGTTCAGGCGCTTATGCGTCAAATGGGATTACGGGCAATCTATCCCAAAGTAAAAACAAGCAAGAAACATCCGGAACATAAGATATATCCCTATTTACTGGGTGATATGAAGATTAATTCTCCAGATCAAGTGTGGAGTACTGATATTACGTATATTCGGCTTAGACAGGGGTTTTTATATCTTGTAGCCATTTTTGACTGGTACAGCCGTTACGTTTTATCTTGGCGTTTAAGCAACTCTCTTGATGTAAGCTTTTGCACGGAAGCATTGCAGGATGCCTTAGAGAGAGGTTGTCCTAAAATATTTAATAGTGATCAGGGTTCACAGTTTACGAGTAATGAGTTTACCGGTATTCTCTTAAGCAATGGGATAGCGATCAGTATGGATGGACGGGGCCGAGTGTTTGACAATATCTTTACAGAGAGGCTCTGGAGGAGTGTAAAGTATGAGGAGGTGTATATAAAAAACTATCAGGTATATAAGGATGCCCGTGAGGGCTTAAGCAATTATTTCTTGTTTTATAATAATAGTAGATATCATCAATCGTTAGGATACAAGACTCCGGTTGAAGTACATTTTGGGAAGGAGGATATAAAGGGAAACAATGCCAAAAAGAATTATTTTTAGATAAGAAAAATAGACAATCATGAGAGGTTTGTGGATTTGCAAAAAGTGTAACTCCAGTCGCCCTACGGGCTCCTTCCGTTACACTTTTTGTGTTATATTGTAAATGGTTAATGCATCTAAAAAATAGCATAAAATGGTCTTGACAAACCAGTCCACCTTAGACTATGTAGTCGTATTTTTATAACAAATGCATCTGAAAAATGAAGCAAAATGGTCTTGATAAACCGGGCAACCTTAGTTATTGGCGATGTATACAAAAACAATATGTTGACTGAATTTAAAATTTTAACTACAAAATAGATCAGAGAAAACTCAATATTGATTATCGAGGGATAAAGGAACTGTGTGATATTTTTAATCAAACTATTCGTGACGTTGGAAAAGATAATGATGTATTAGTTATTGATTTAGCAAGCCACATACCTAAGGAAAAAGAATATATCGCTGATGCAGCTCACTATAATGATAAAGGTTCTCAATTAGCATCTGAAATCATAAGTCGTGAGTTATATAAAATTATTGAAGTTAATAAAAAAGAGGAATCTCAGTAATATAATATTATATAGAAAATATAGTTAGACGAGAATATCTGTAAGCGAAGCTAAAAAAGCGCAAGTTCGAATGTTTTAGATACACGGTTTTGAACTAATAAAAATATACAAGAACACATTAATGAAAATACTATTTACAACACGTCACATTAATTCACCATCTACAATACTAAATGTCCGTAAATTAAAAAGCTTAAACAGCATGAATGGGATTAGTATCGATTTCTATAACACAGATTATGCAGATTATGATGTGCTATTATTCATGGGTTATGACGCAGATATCAAAGGAGCAAGGAAAAAAAACTTGGATATTAAGATAGGAGTGATAGACCCACGACCTTCGCAGAAAGATCAACCTTCAGGGGCCGACTTTATCCTGGCCAATGGAATAGAAATGAAGGATTGGTACCTCAAATTTACTCATAATATCTTCATCTATTATATTTATCCGGAACTTCAACTGAAAATGAAAGAGCACCATGCATCTGAAAAGATTATATTAGGATATCATGGAAATGCTATTCATTTAAAAACAATGTACCCCAGAATTACAAAAGCGATAGAAAAATTGTCTGATAGTTACGAAGTTGAGATGTGGGTAATGTATAATGTAAAGAACCTGGGAAAGTGGTCAACGGGTTTGCCTGATATTAAGAAAGTAAAAGTTAAACATGTTCAATGGTCAGAAGAAAATTATACAGTGTACCTTTCCCGCGTTGATATTGGTATAGTGCCCAATATAATTCCAACTTATACAGTAAGGCAAAATAAATCTAAAAAGATAAAAGCTAAATTATTCAACGAACATGATACTGATTATCTGCTTGGATTTAAGGCTACAAGTAATGCAGGTAGAATAATAGTTTTTGCACAGTTGGGAATACCGGTTGTCGCAGATATGTTCCCCTCCGCATTACAATTATTAGAGGATGGTGTTAATGGTTTTGTATGCTATTCAACAGAGGCATGGTATTTAGCACTTAAACAGTTAGCAGATGATGCAACACTGAGATCCAATCTCGCAAAAAACTTACAAACCAGGTTCAAAGAAACAATGTCTCCGATGATACTGAACAAAAATTTAATTGATTTTATAAGAGGCATGTAGGAGGCTCTGAAAATACCTGATATAAGATGTGGGCATGACGTTTCAGAGGATACAGCTATTGACAGAGAAATTAATGCAGCTGTTGCTGTAAAATGACATGCAACATTGTATACAACTTCCAAACAATGTTGTACATTAACATATAATACTATGCCATGTAATAATCTAAATCATTTTGCTAAATTATGCATAAAGCGATCATTAAACCGTTTCAACCTGTATAAGAAAAGTCCATTGTTCATAAATCAAATGCGTAGAGATAGAGACTATTATACTGTGTTGGAATTCCCCAAATGTGGTAGGACATGGTTGCGATATATGATAAATCAAGCTGAATCATTTAAATACGACATACCATTAATCAATACTATGAACGATGTGCAATATCCTGAATCAAAACTGCCTAGAGTTTTTTACGTACATGGTTTTAGTCCCGAATTCTCATTAAAGGACAAACATTATAAAAAACTGTTTAATAAGTACTTTGGCCCAAATAGTGTAATATTCATGGTTAGGAATCCCATCAGAGTAATGATTTCATACTACCACCAGTGTGTTTACAGAAACCATATTTATAACGGCCCAATTAACGATTTCATTAGAAACCCAAATTATGGAATAGAGAAATACGTTGAATATATCGAATTCTATATGAAAAACCTGGCTTTTGTAAAGAACCAGAATGGCACAAAATATAAAATCATTAAATATGAAGATTTACAAATGAACACATTTGATATTTTGAAGCAGGTTTTGATGTTCGTTGATTTGGATTTAGATGACAAATCCGTAAGTCGTATCGTTGAAAACAGTACGTTTAAAAAAATGCAGGAAATTGAAAGGATGAATAAATTTAAAGTCCCATGGATAAGTCAATTTGATCATAATGACAATAGAACTGCCAAAGTAAGAAACGGTAGTAATGAAGAAGTTACCTCTTATTTTTCAAAATCAGATATAGATTTTATAAATTCAAAATATATAAATTGTAAATATTTCACCGAGTTAGGGTATAACTAACAAAGTATATAGATGAATATTCTAGGAGTAAGATATGGTCATGATGCCTCGGCAGCGCTTATTATTGATGGGCAAATTATTGCCGACGTTGCTGAAGAGCGTTTTACAAGGGTAAAAAACGACGCTTCTTTTCCAATCAATTCCATACAATATTGTTTGAAAGCCGGAAATATTAATTCTAAAGAATTAGACTGCCTTGCAATCCCGACCACGTTTGTTCAGGATGCGTTTCATTCGTTCTTTTCTATTCCGGAACCAATACTCCCTCAAACTCAAAATAAAACCGCGCGAGGCTTAAGAAAATATATTGGGAATGTTTTTTCAGAGAAAATCCTGAAAGATCAGATATATTCTTCTTCAATTTCTCCAGTGTTACCTCTTTATCAAAAACCATTGGAGCTTTCAGAAACGTGTAAGATTTATTTTGTAGAGCATCACCTGGCGCATGCAGCATCCGCTTGTTACACGTCCGGAATACATGGAGAAAAAGCCTTAGTGGTAACTATGGACGGCGTAGGGGACTTAGTATCAAACGCAATATGGAGATTTGAAAATAATTGTATTGAAAGTCTTAAGAAATTTGATAACACATCTTCATTGGGATGGTTCTATGCAAACGCAACTGAAGCTATGGGTTGGAGGCAAAGCTGTGATGAGTGGAAACTCATGGGGTTAGCGCCGTATGGAACCGCTCAACCAAAGGCATTACTCGGGTTTTATCCAGAGTTTAAGAATGGTGATTTAGTTAAACAACACAACTACGGTGAATTCGGGCGATGGAATGATCATGGGGCAATTCATTACCATGGGAAAGATGCATTTAAACTTAACCGGCTGGTACATGAATTAGGTATTGAAAACTTTTCTGCCGAGGTTCAGCGTGTTATTGAAGAACAGGCGTTTAATATTATTCTTCCCTGGCTTGAGAAAGAGAACACTCGCCATCTGATATGTTCCGGAGGATGCTTTATGAATGTAAAGCTCAATCAAAAACTCTGGAATACCGGAAAACTGGATACGCATTGGATATATCCAAATGCTGGTGATGCCGGAATTGCACTTGGTTCGGCGTTGCATGCCTATTATACTACTTATCCAGACAAGCAACACCAGAAGTTGACCCATTTGTATTCTGGCCCGGAGTATACGAATGCAGAAATTAAGGAAATATTAATCGGACGAGGGCTTGTCTACAAGTACGTAGAAAATCCTTCTGAAGTGGCGGCAAAATACCTTGTCCGGAACTACGTGGTAGGTTGGTTTCAAGGGCGCATGGAAGCAGGATCCAGAGCGCTCGGAAACCGATCCATTTTAATGAGCCCTTTAAAGGCTGAGAATAAAAATATTCTTAATCACAAGATAAAATTTAGGGAACACTTTCGCCCGTTTGCACCGGCTGTAATCATAGAAAAAATGCATGATTATTTTGTAAATCCCAGAGAAGAAGGGTTTATGACCTGTTCGTTTGACGTTGTGCAGGAAAAAAGAGAGTCTATTCCTGCTGTAGTACATGTTGATGGAACTGCCAGACCACAGATGGTCAGCCGAGAAGCTAATCCCCGTTTTTATGACCTCATCAGAGGATTTGGAGAACTTACCGGAGAATATGTTGTTTTAAATACTTCATTCAATGTGAAAGGTGAACCTATTGTGCAGCATCCCAGGGAAGCACTAAAGTGTTTTTTTGATACCGGAATGGATGTATTGATTATTAATAATTATGTGATCGAAAAACCGACTTTGCAGGGTATAGCTTGAAAGCTTAAATATGAATAAACAGAGGTTTTGTGAGTGGATCGATGAACTTAAAAGGGAAGTTCCGGTCTTTGTAAATAATATGGAGAATGCTGAACAACCAGGAAAATATCGCTTGTCGTGGTCAGGTGATATTGTACCGGCTCATATCCATTGGGGACTGGCTCAAACAACATTTGCTACCAGGGTGTTGCTTATCTTCGATACACTTACCAATATTGCCAGACATGATCTTACAAAGTATATTTTATCATTCTCACATAGAAACAGTTTGATATACGATGAATATGTTCAAAAAGTAACGAGATACCGGAGATGGATTAATGGAATAAAGCAGAGTAGATTTGACGTTCTTCTTAATAAACCTAATAAATTGGCTGAAACCAGACAGGCATCTGCGGCTTTGATCAATCTGGGTAGTAAATTAAACAGGACATTTCATATTATTGAACTGGAAAAAACAAGTATCAAAAAGTATATAAATCGTCTTGATTGGAACAATCCCTGGGGTGCAGCAAGCTGTGTCAATCATTTGGTTTTTTTCATACATTTTGGCAGTACAATTTCCGAGGGCAGAAAACAGGCACTCTTCAATTATATCGAACAGTGCCTGAAACCGTTCCAGAGAGACGATGGAGGATTTTATCCCCAAAATACACAAATACGTACAAATCAGAAAATTGGTAGCGCAATGAAAATCCTGATGGGTCTATCGCTTATCGAAAGAGAGTACAATTGGATACAAGAGTCACACATTGATCTGGCACTGGACAGTACTCACGAGAATAATGATGCCTGCATTAATTTCAATACAATTTATGTATTAACAAAAGCTTTGGAACATACATCATACAGACAGGAAGAAGCTGTAAATTTCCTATTTAGAGCTTCTTCTGTATGGGAAAAAGATTATTACTGGAAAAAGTATGGAGCATTTTCCTTTTATAAAGGAAGGGCGACCTCAACATACTACGAAGCTCAAATTACCAGGGGACTTTCTGAACCTGATTTGCACGGAACTGCTATGTTTTGTTGGGGGATTTATATTATTGCTAAAGCATTAAAGATACATGAGGAGTGCGGTCTTCGTGAGCCGGTATTGTAATTCCATGCCTGCTAACGACTATTTTGTCTAAGCGGTTCTACAATATTTGTATTAGGGTCTAGACGAGAACAACATTTTAAGGCAGATTTCGGTTTTAATATCCTTGTTACAATTCCCAGAATACATATTACTTATCTTCACTAATAAATAGAACTTGTATTCATAGCTTTTTGCTTTTAGAATTGCTTACAATTCAAATTGATAATAACCTTAAATCTCTATTCTGTGGATATTATAAATGAATGAATTAGACCAAATAACTGTTGATCCTGAAATTTGTCCTGGCCAATCATCAGAGGAATGAGAATAACAGCCTCCATAATCCTCAAGCAAATAGCTGGCGGTATGACCACAAAATAAAGAAACATTAAAAGCATATCCTGAACTGGAAGAGGCAGATATTAAGCAAGCGATCAAGTACACAGACTGAAGCACATCTAAAAAGATCAAGATTGTTCCTATGGAAGGAACAGAACGTGTCTGAACTTGAATTTACTGCAGATATGAATATGTCTCTTTTAATGGTAGTATAGTTGAGAAAAATTGGATGGAAGAGTATAAAAATTCCGGAAATAATGGATAAAAAAACTAAAGATAGAGAAATTCTTACCTATGCTAAGAAAAATAACAAGGTATTAATTTCGCATAACCTTGATTTTTAGATATTATTAGCCATGGATATGTAAGTAATAACTGTGCTCTTTTCTATTCAACAATGAAAAGCCTTAAAACCAACATGAAAAAACCTCATAAAAACCTGACTGACAGAATGGATTATAGATCAGGGATAGTTTCCCCCCTGGCCCCTCCTTCAGTATTTGCAATTGAAATAACGAATTCTTGTAATCTGAATTGTCTGATGTGTGCCCATGACAAAATCACTACAAATAAGACACATATGCCTTTAGACATACTAAAAAAAATAATTGATCAATCAAAAACATTTAAATATCCCATACATTGGTTTCATCATATTGGAGAACCTCTTTTATACCCTGATTTGGAAGAGGCCTTATCTTACTTTAAGAAAAATGGATCAGGACGTGGTGCGATAGCCACAAACGGATTATTATTGACAAGTTCACTGTGTGATATGCTGACAAAATATTGTAATCACATACTCATAGCTCTGGATTCAACCCGTCCCGAAGTTTACAAGATAGTCAGAAATAATAACAATTTCGATTTACTTGTCAGCAATATCAAGCGACTGATAACAATATCAAAAGACACTGAATTAACGATAGAAATTCAGTTGATAAATTCGAAATTCAATCAAGATGAAACTACAAAAGGATTTGGAAATTTGTTCGGTATTCATGACCAGGTTACATATTCTCAAAAAAGAATTTTCCAGGTTCCTGACGGAAATGATCTTTTACCAGATTATGCCAGGCCAAAAACTGAACGAAATAATAACTTAAATTTGTGCCATCATCCCCTTCATCATTTCGTAATCAAAGTAAACGGAGACTGTGTCTTTTGTTGTTATGATTTCAACGGAGAACAGAGCATAGGGAATATAAATAATTCTAATTTGCTGGAAATATGGGAAGGAATGTCTGCTTCCCGCTTAAGGCATGAGTTGAAAAATAATATATTCAATAACCTTACACTATGCAATAGATGTCCTGGCTGGCAACAATATTGATAGAAAAGATGTAACAGTTAAGCTGGGTATATACTGATCAGGAGGTATCCTGCTTAACTGTTGCGGGAAAGTCATGCTTAAAATATTCATTACCACAAAAACACCTCCAGTACGGATTCCCTATCCATTACGATATCACTTCTTCATCACTGAGGCGGTACATATGCGTAGCCTACCATTAACCGCGCCAGCTTACCTGGCCTACTCCTGCTTTCACAATATAATGGATCAAAGGCGCTATCAAACGCTGATCAGTTTATTTTTGTTCCTAAAATATATAATGCGTGTTAATATTATTATCTTAGTAAGAGGTGTTTTGAACAATTCCTTTGGAGTGCCCCTTTAAGGAAGCAGGTGTGATTTTGGAGTATTTTAATCCTTGTTATTATCATACTTAAGAAAGGGGGCAATGAACCACCAGTAAGCATCTTTATATCCAGCCTTCTTTAAAGTTTCCCAGACATTAACTGTGATATAACAGATCACCGGCGAACACGTTCAATTTAACGAAGCACTATCTCAAACAGTTCAAGAGGAAGATTGCGAATTTAGTCAACAGAAACAACTAAATCATATTATTTACGATTGACATAATAGAATTAATAAACAATATTAACGTCATTCAGTGTTAGAGTATGACCAAAATTCACGATATTTTTGGCAAATTCATCGAAAGAGTTAAAATTATTTCTATGTTGACTAATTTCAACTCTTGTTTGTTCTTTCTTAATCTCAGGTAGTTGTTTATTATCCACAAGAGAATTAAAATAACAGGGTATATTGGTTTTAAAGATAAAATTATTATTACTATATTTTTGCATTCTAGGCATAACAATTTTTTGATAATTTACAATATCCCCTAACACCTCTTCGTCTAAAACGTAACCATGTTTTTTAAAGTATTTCCCAAGTAAATCCTTCAATTCTAAATAGCATATATCTATTTCATTCAGCAAAATTGCTACGCATCCTTCGTGTGGTGAAAAAACAGATTCTGAATCTTTTATTGGACACATACAGTTTATACCTTTAATTATATTATCCTTTTGTTTAATGATATGTTGGATACCTTCATTAAAAATTTTGTATTTGTCTTTGTTAGTTTGAACTTCATCGAGTAAAAATTCAACAAATAGTCTGTAATTTAAATCTAATTCATTTTTAATATAATTCATAATATAAAAACAAACTCTATGGTTGTAGAGTACAGTAGCGAGATACCCATAAATATAAGACTTGCCCCAATCATCAACCGGCATAGTTGCGGTTCCAATTATATATTCCTCTGTTTCGATAAAATCTGTGTCAAAGGATGTTTTAGACATCCCCACAGGACATTCTTTTGTTATAATTCCATATTTCTCCCTATAATACTCTTTTGACATTTCCGTGTTTTCAAGAATTGAACATATATAAATGGCAAAATGATTATATAAACTTGCAGTCATTATTTTTTCAAGACCATTAACAAATGTTTCATATGACTCCAATGGAAGACCCAATATTAATTCAACAACTGTTGGAGTCTTTCGTTTATGAAGTTCTGCTTTTATTTGATTATAGTTCTCACTTTTTATGTTTTTACGTTTTATAGCCTTTAATGTTTCACTATTTAAAGATTGAATAGATAACGTTACATTTGACGTTACGCCTCCTTTTTCCAATATTTCAGCAATATTGACTATCCTTTCATGACTGTTTTTAAGCCAATTAATAATGAAAAATTTTGGACAACTTGTTTTTTTGCATAAATCTGATACCCACTCAGCTATTTGATAATCTCGTTTATAAAAGATACCAAAGTTTCCATCAGCACCAAAAATCCAATGTATTTTATTTTTGCTAATCCATTTTAATTCTTCATACAACCTATTAAGATCGTGTTTATAAATTGAATTCGTATCGGAATAACCCCAATCACAAAAACTACAACTATAAGGACACCCTCTATTAGTTTCCCATACAGTACCCGTAATTTGACTTCCGTACTTATTTATTAACATGTCAAAGACTCCATTAAGAAAAGGAGATGGAATTTGATTTAAATCTGCGATTCTTCCTCGTTTTTTAGTTGTTACAAATTCTGCACCTGTACCACTACTGCTTCCTTTATATGTTATACCATCAATTTTGGAGTAATCCTTATTGTCAATTGTTGATTTCAATATTTCAGAAAAAGTTATTTCTCCTTCTCCATGCACTAAAATATCAATGTAAGGATTATCCAGGTAAAACTTTTTTATCCTTTCTTTATCTTTTGGAACAGAATAACCACCTGCTACAATAATTACGTCAGGATGTAATGCTTTTATAAGTTTCGCATAATTTAGTGTTGCTTTCAAATTCCAAACATATAATGATATACCTATAATCTTCGGGTGTTTTAACTCATTGACTAATTCTCTAATTGGTCTTCTTATGAATTGAATATCTATATCATATTCACCTTTTATAACATCGTCAGCCATCGCAAATGAACTTATTAACCCACTTGCTAATGGAAGCATATTCATATTCATTCGTGTACCCATATCAATTAGATATGCCTTTGATTTCATAGTTACCATTGAAGTTATAATTTTGTATAATTTTTTTTAAAAGGCTCTAGACCATCAGAATTTTATTATGAGAGATTGTTTTTTTCAAATCAAGAATCATTTGATCTGTTGATTTATTGCAAGTTCTGTATAAACCCGGCCATTGCGTTTATAGAGGCCAAAGATCGGTTCCTTCAAAGTCCCTCTGCCTCTTCTCCCTGGGCCTGGTTTGCCTCGAAGCCTGGCTGGACCGAAGAAGCTTTCATCAACTTCAATAACGCCTATAAACCGCTCTTTTTCAGAGCATTGGTGCTGATAAATCAGTGTACGAAATACATTAAAATACCGGTTAATTGTTTTTCTGTTCAGCTTCAAAAGCTGCGCAGTTTTGGATGCATCAATGGCGATACAAAAGCGTTCAATAATTTTTTTAATCTTGTATTTTCTTAACTTACTATTTATAAACATGTTCTAGTCTATCAGATACTATCCTGATGGGCTACATAATGTTAATTTAGAAAATTCTTGAATTTAAAATGGTTAGTTGTTAGACTGTATTTCAAAA
>Ga0209045_1002981_pt1 | contig 11510 bp, 20 predicted proteins | sample SaaInlLV_10m_DNA_4_FD_184664 | JGI IMG/M metagenome (GOLD analysis project Ga0209045, IMG submission 184664) | Marine microbial communities from expanding oxygen minimum zones in the Saanich Inlet - Saanich Inlet SI072_LV_200m_DNA (SPAdes) (version 2) | ecosystem: Environmental > Aquatic >...
TCCTATATTGGTGATTTGTCACCATCTAAACCTCCATTATTAAGGGGGTTCAAATAGCTAATATCAACTATTGTTCAATAGGGAATTATAATTGTCGCCGGTAGGGAGTTCTAAATTTCGCTAAACATAAACTAGAAAAACGTGCAAAAGCATATGTAAAATCTAGCAAAGAGATAGTTAACAGGAGCAAAACAACAGAAAATCCTGAAGACTTGAAATTGTTAATTGAGCTTGAGAAATCTGTAAAGGACAATATCGAATTGCTCAAGATTGCAAAAGCAAATGTCATTGAAAGGAAAGAGACATTTGCAAGTGAGAGTGAGGACGATATCAAAGCTCACACTTTCGAAGAGTGTGAGTGGTAGCAAAACCAAAGTAAGAAAGTTAGGGCGGGTTAATCCCCGCCCTTTTTTATAACTAGAAAATTAGAAAGGGAACTGCAATGTTAGAAATTATAAAAAATAAGTCAATAGAAATATATAATAATATCAAGATTAGTGCTACCTCGATAGGTCTTAAGAATACCGACAAAAGTGAGATTCAAATTCCTGGGTTCAGTCACAGTTCAACAATGGATTTGTTCAACCAAAGAGGAAAGCGAACACAAAGTGGGTTATTTATTATTGACTGGGATGAAGAAACAAATAAAAGAGATGATTGAGGTGTATCAGTCATGAAATTGGACATTTGTAAACAATAGCGGGCTGCCTCATGGGGCGGCCCGTTTTCATTTGAAGGAGTAATATCATGAGAGATAATGGTATAAGAAGTAAAGAAGGGGACGCTTATGAGCAATATTACTCATTAAAAACGGTGGCAACAATGTTTGAGATATCTGAGAAAACAATTAGACGGTTAATAATCAACTATGAAATTAGCACAATTAAAATTGGTGGAAGTATCCGAGTTCCAAAATCAGAATTATCTAAAATGTTTGAGCCAATTCCCTCAAAGAAATCAATATTAAATCAATTCGTATTTGAATAGGAGGAAGTTATGGCAACAGTAAAGAAATTGATGACAAAAAGAACCGAATCATATCTCATAGATCACATAGACCCCTATACAGGTAGAAGGAAACGGAAGACATTCAAGGGAACGCGAATTCAGGCCGAAATATTAGCTAAAGAGCTAGAGTTAAAAAGATATAGGATTGAAAATGGAATTGAAAATTCGATTTATAACAATGTCTATTTAAGTGAATTGGTCAAGAGGTATAAACACAGTGTCAATAAAGTCAAAAATCCAAAAACAGTAAAACGTGAAATGATAAGTCTAAAAGCATTCGAAATTCAAATGGGACAAAGGATGTTGAATACAATAAAATCAGTAGATATTCAGAATTTTGTAATGGAAAGACTGAATTCGGATTTATCACCACATACGGTAAACCTAGATCTGAGAAATCTGAGAGTATTCTTTAATTACGCATTGAGAAATATGTTTATCGAACGGAATCCAGTTAATGGAGTCATTTGGCCAAAAGCAACACCTAAAAAGGTAAGGTTCCTAACTAAAGATGAAATCGAAAGGCTATTAGAAGCTATAGATGATTCAAATTTCAGGAATCTTATCATTACATACCTGAATACTGGGGCTAGAAGAGACGAAATTCTTGCACCTGGTTTCACATGGAGTAATGTTGATTTTGATTCTTCTCAAATTAGATTACTTGGGAAAGGAAACAAGGTAAGATGGGTTCCTATGAGTAAGTCAGTATTAGAAATAATGCAAAATCTAAAAAATGAGGGTAAAGATTTTCCATATGACTATACTTCAGATCATGTGTCCTATAAGTTGGGTGTGTACTACAAAATAGCTGGAATCACAGATGCAAATGTTCATGTACTACGTAAGACCTTTGGGTCTTTGATGATTCAGAATAAAATTGCAGATATTTATGTAGTTTCAAAACTCCTTGGTCACAGCTCAGTAAAAGTAACAGAATCGCACTATGTAGAGTTGCTGAAAGAAAACATTCAGGAACCTATCGAGAACTTATCTAAACTCATCAAATAAAAAAGTAACCTGCACAATGTGTGGGTTATTTTTTTTCTTAAATATCTCCAAATATATTTTCAAAATGATTCGATTATAATTATTTATTTCTGAATAACCTTATACGCTGTAATCAGAGGAGGTTCTATAAAACAGTGCCGTTTTAGTGCCGTCACAGTGTCCCTATTTGACCATAATTGACCCTATTTGACCTTTTTGATGGATTTGAGGAAGCAAAAATAGACACAAAAAAGCCCCTCAAAAATGAGGGGCTGTCCGTCGACAAAATGCGGAGAGCAAGGGATTCGAACCCTCACAGGCGAAAATTTGCCCGGCGGATTAGCAATCCGTCATAGCCCCTTCGACAAAATAAAAAAAGTGACCAAAAAGTATACATAATTTCAACAGAAATTGTAGAGCTAGTCAATGGGGGAGAGTGATACACTGTTTTTATTGTACTTATGAGAATGAAGTACAAATCAATTGTAGTATAAATTTAAGATGTTTATCACGTTTAACTGCAAAAAGATTGAAATAGCCACTGCTTACTAACTCAATATAAATAATTATAATCAAATGGCTTATACGAAATTCTAATAAGTTTACTACGGATAGAGAATCCGTTGGATTCTCCGTCGACAAAATACACTGAAGTGACTGAAATGTATACAAATTAGATTGATTCAATAGATATCTACTTTTTGACTATATATAGGTGTAGCAATTAAGCATCCAATTGATGGTAGATTTTTTTAAAGTACTATTTACTAAATTATAATCTTTCCAGACTAATAAGATTAGATTCTATTTTAATAGTAATATAAAAGCCATTAATATTAAATTTCAACACGAATTGATCAAATCAACACAAAAACAAATCAATATACACTATAGACTTAGTGGTATAACTACTATAAGTAATTTCAGGAGATTCAAGGATGAGACTTTTAAAAAGATTATTTACTAAAAAAAGTGATTTAGAAATTCTAGAAGATAAGATAATAAATGATCCAGAGTTAAATTCAGCATTGGAGACACATAAAGAAATTTTATATAGACTAACAAAACGGTTAATTGTATATAGGTATATGAATAGTAGTCTGCCTGCCATTCATAATCTTGTTAATGAGGTGAAAAATAAAATCTTTAAGGGTAAGAATGAGCTAAATGAAGAAGATATGTCGGTTCTTGTCGAATTGCAATTGCAATCGATCTCTGAAATGGATCGTCTTAAATTTGCTGAAGCTACAATTGCTACTATTTGTGATTCATATTTTCTTATCTTGAGACAATTTCCCTCGGATGATGTACTTTCTATTTTTAAGAAACTTGATAGGTCTAGGGGCTCCAATCATTTACGAAATTTTGGTGACCAAAAGTTAGATATTGCTAATTATATTATCCATACTTTGCACAACGAAAATCCTGGACATACTCACAAATTTGAATCTACTGAATTAATGAAAGAACAAATTGAGCTTGCATTATTACACGTAAATGATTTTTACCCAGATGATTCCTGTTAAGATTGAAATTCACATAATGATAAAATTACCTATTTTACTTTAAATAGTTATGTTTCGTTTAACCTAAAAATAATTCAAAATCAGGACTAAACATGGATAATTTATCTCAAATATATTACCTCACAATGGAATCAATTGGGACGATCAGTAATGATCAAATGGGAGAGCATCTTAGAAAAATTGGTTCAGTGAGCCATTTAGATTTACCTAGAATTTTCAGTGAATTTGCCGTTAAACCAGTTTCAGTTATTGAAAATGCTATTGTTGAAAGATTTAATATCAATATTAAAGGTTCTAATAATGCATTTATTGATATTCATGAGGTAGAGGGTAAACTTTGTTATGCAAAAATATTTTTCCTATTTGGACTTCATCAGCTTATTAAAATTTCTTCTTCCGAAAAGAAAATTAATTCATTAATGAATGAGAATATTGGACCACCCAATATGGAAGCTAGTCTGACCATGAGGGGAGTTATTTTGGAAAAAAATAGTTTGGTCTACAATGCCGGTTCTTCAATTGTAGTGACAAATAATAGTATTGCTCTTACTCAAAGAGAATTTCAAATCCACATTTATGAATCCAGTTTTTTCAGACTATTATTTGGTCCGTATATTATTTAATTTAGTATTTTGCTACAGTAGGGAAATTAATCAAACCTTAACTGCAATATTCTCTGCAATGTTCAAACTCAATGGGATAAATTAATTTAACTCAATGTTTGACTTAGAACAAACTTTTCTAGTTATCTTAAAAGATGTGGAAAGAAAAAATTTAAGAAAAACAATAATAATCATTAGGCAGGGTCCATATTAAACAATTTTAGAAAGAACAAATTTTAATTTTTGTTGAAACTATACTATTATCAATTATCTTATAAAGGAGAATATAAGTTGGGATTATTGTCGGCATTAAAATATATCGGAGGTGCAATAAGAGATCGGAATTTCAAAAAAAAATTGGTTGAAGCAACTCTAATTGTTGCCAAAGAGTTTCCACCAAAGGAATTATATGATAAATCAACGATTGAAATTACTCGATTCCTTAAAAATTATCATATTTGGGAGTTTAAAATTCCATCAACCTTGAATGCTAACAAAAAAATATTTGTAGTGCGGGATCTTAGAATGCATGAAAAGTCTGATTATTTAGCAACGAATATGAAATATAGATCAGCATTTATAATAGGTCTCTGCGAATTTGTTTCAGAATGCGGGCTGAGGGGAGGGGCTACTGAACTTGGTGAGATTATTTTATTTATCGAATACTATTATGAATTAGTACTTAGTGAAAATTGGAATCTTGTTGAAAAATATTGAGGGCTATCTATTTGAATGGATATTTATTATCCAAAATATATTCAAATTGTTCACCTTTTACTTAAGAATAAAATTAGCCTATCCAAAATACTCCTAATAATTATTTTAATAATTGGCATTTTTTTTATTAATCGAACAGCCATTGGTCCAACTTTATAGTAAATCTTAACAATTAATCGACCAATTATCGATTTGATTAAAACTGAATCTCTAAAATCTCTCAGTATATTGACTTGTGTTGTTTCAACCCCTCCGTATAAATAAGTAGCAACAAAACATCCCGATTTCGCAGGTACATTACTACTATTTGAACTTTTTAGAGATTCAGAAAGTTCGTTAAGTAATAATTCTGATTGCTTTGAAAACTGTTGATCAATATGATTTGAAATAATAGAATATAATTCCATAGTTAGAGATTTTGATGTCATAGGTTCCTGAAAAGAATAATACAAAAATGCTTCAATTATAAGAAAAAAATCATCGAGACTATTTTCAATGTCAAAATCAGGTTGGAATAATTCTGATATACTATAAAGGTTTTTATACTCATTCATTCTCTCTCCACCAGCTTTTGAATATCTATTTAATTCTATTTCCGGCGAATTTGATTTAAGCATGAGTTCAAATGTTACCACATGAAATAAATGGCTGTATAAAAATTCATTTCGTATTTTTAAACGAGTATCTGCGTCTAGCAATATATTTGAAAATACGTCAACCACAACATAGTCAACAAAAAATAATAGTTCTAATTGATTATATTTATTTGGAATAACATCCTTTATTTGACTCCTAAGTGAGTTAGCAGATTCACCAAGAAAATCAAAACATCCTTTTTCAAAACTATTAAGATTTTTGGAAAGTGATAATAAATCTAATTTAACCATAATGTTTTTTTGAGAAGTTGATATATTTCAAATAAAAAGAAATTATAAAGTGATCTTAAAGATTCGGAAAGACAAAATATTAAAAAAGACTAATTATGCTTAAGATTGCTAAAACTGATAATATTGAAGTTAGACAACCCGGTGTAGCTTTTTGAGTAATATTGCGTTCGATATTTTGTTCTCTCCAAGCTTTGGCTCTTGCCATTTCAATTTCATCAATATCAGTTTCGATGTGAAATTCTGGTCTACTTACATCATTCATTGTGTCTATAAAGGTACTAGCGCTCGTTCGAATAAGCCATAAATCTTGATCTGACTCAGGATTTAGTCGTTTTATTAAATTCGATTCACTTATGAAGATTTGGTGATTTGGATTAGCATCCTTTTTTTCTATTTCTTTTTCAATGTATTCCTTGAGAACTTTCTGAATTCTTTCAGTAGTTAACGGCATTATTTTCTCCATCTATTGTTGATATTTAAAAGTGTAAAATATAAAAGTGGATTATTTATTACACAATAAGCTTGGATTGCAGTTTTGAATAACATATTGTCTCGCAGTATCTTTAGCAAGTAATATCAAATCTCTATAATTTGGTACACCAAGTAGTTCAATATCAGTTGATAACTCAGTTGAAGCTATAAAACCAATAATATATGCGATATCTATTCCATCAATAAATTGAATATGGAGATTAATTCCATCTAAATGAAGACAATAATTATCTCCTACTGTCCATCTCGGACGAGAAATTATACTAGCCATTGCAAATTGATGAGGTTTCAGTTCGCTAATAGATGTATATCTATTTGTATATAATGTTGCTGTCCTTAACATTACCTTCGCCGTCTTGGTTGCAACCTTTTTTACTCTTATCTCTGCAATATTTGTCGCACCATTATCTAAAAAATTAAAGAATCCCATTTATATAGCCTAACTGTTGCTAGTTATAGAAAAATACCAACCATTGCTCGTCTACAAAAACAATTGAGCAAAACAGTCCATTATAATTATTTTGCCCCAGCATCTTTCAATATATCTATTATATCGCTATGATGTAATGACTCGGCACCTTTCAATGCAGTTATATCATACTCACCTTTAAAATTAACTTCGGCCTTTGCCTCGATTAACAATCTTACAATTTCTATGCTACCATTTGTAGATGCCATTATTAGTGGAGATGTACCACTTTCACTTTGAATATTTGGGTTTGCCCTTTGATCTAATAACAATTTTACAACATCGATGTGATTATTGTGTGTTGCAAATCCGATACTGGTTCGTCCTAGATTGTCTATAGCATCAATATCTGCACCCTTATCAAGAAGTAATTGTACAATTTCTTTCGCACCGTCAGATGATGCGAACATAAGCGGAGTCCAACCATCTCCGTTTTTTGCATTAGGATTTCCACCAAATGCTAATAAATGTGTAACTATTGTATAATCGTAAGCAGACATTAGCGGTGTGTGGTTTTTCAACGGTTCAACATTTGTAACACCATTTGCGTTTGCCCCTGCTTTTAATAAACATAGTACTATATGGCTGTTTCCTCTGGCAATTGCATGTAATAAAACTGACCTATCCGCAGCATCCATAGTATTAGGATTGGCACCACTAAATAGTAGATTTTCAACTTTCTCTAGATTACTATCTTTGATTGCTTTTATTAATTTTCCTTCTTTGCTCCACGGTAGATGCAAACTATTTCTCCTAATTCGTAGTTTGAAAAATTGTAGATTCTATTAGATTTCTTTTTTACAATCCTCTGGCTCTCATTTCATTATCATATGCCATCATTTCAGCAAGACACCTCTCCTTGCTTTGGCCTGTCAAACTTACAAGGTTAGAATAAAATACATTTGCGTAAAGACGACTCAAAACGAAGCTGAGGACACCTGATATTGGTATAATATACCAACCTGCAAAACCAAACCCAATTACCATTATTATTATAAATGAAAACAATATAATCTTAGGGATCATTCGGTATTTCTTTAATGAATTTGCATAAATACTTCTATCATCCATAATTAATCCTTTTCTTATAAATAAATATTGCGAATAGTAAAACTTACGAATTATTTATCTTTTAATAATTTTATAAGTTCAAAGTGATACAAGGAATATAATATTCTACCTAACTATTATGCTTATCCTGAAATACTTCATCGAATAAATTTGGATATTCATGTTTATAGTTTTCATCATCAATCCATTTTTCTAAAGTAATATCAAGTGATCCAACAAGATCCGAGCGTTTTACTAGAATTGCCCAGATTGCTAATTCGATTGATGTACCTACATGTAATCCTCGGCGTAAATCTTTCACATAAGCTTTATATGCCTGACTCACCAAGGCAAAAGGTTGATCATCTCCACCCGCCACAGCTATATATTGTTTAAATATATCTGAACTATTTTTGAACCCAACCATTCTCTTTTTTCCTTTATAGAATATTTTCCCAATACTTTTCTTGTACGTATTCAGAAATGGCTTGGCATATTTGGGTTTCATTTTCCAGTCTTGAGTTAGGTACTCATACAATTCTAAGTATTCATCATCATATGATTTGAAAAATCCCATTGGATACTCCTTATCAACATTTGAGTTCTCCCACAACCCATTTTCGAAAACAACCATGTGTAATTCCAAGCAGAGTTGACAATAAAGGTCTGATTTAATGAGAGCAATTCGGACTATATTCATATTGTAATCATTAATGACATGATAGTCTCGATATACTTCGTTTATTACATTGAATTTACCTCAAATACCCGTTTTAAAGCCAATACAATAAAACCATAGTTGATCGTGAAATCCAATTCAAATTCAACTCCCAAATTATCACAATTCAATTATAATTCGGTATAAGAACTATGTCACATGAAACAACTCTTAATTAATTAAAGAAAGGAAATACTCATGGCAACAATTATTCTGAAGGCTGGAAAGTTTGTCCAGGCGGGCACAATTATTTTGCAGGCGTTATCACTGATTGTTACTATCACAGAGACTGTAACAAGTAAAGCCAAAGATTCTCGCCAAACAGTCGGAGAAGATGGACCCGAAGACGAGCAGGACCAGTAGCAATAACGTGAAGGTCCCTGCAAAAACAGAGTCAAGTGTGGTAGATGTTTCACTTAAGCATATTGTTTTCGGAGTTGTAATTGTATTCTCTGGAGTATTTATTACCGCAACCGGAATCATAATGGTCAGGGAACAAGCTCGGTATAAACGCCAGCAGTCTATGCTTGACTCTGCTTTGGAATTAGTTAGAACATTTAATAGAAAGGAAAACCATGCACAGAAATGAAGAAGGAGATTTAATTATTTCGAAGGAAACTCAGAAAATTGCTAAAGAGATATTAGCATCACTGGGGTTAGTCTATTTTACAACGCGAATTCTTTACTTCATAATCACGCCCGGGGGAACCAATGGTTGATGATGTGAAGATGAGGTTTAAGGTAAATAGCCAGGCTCTGTCAAAAGCCGCTATGGTATTGTCAAACAGTGTTGTATTAGCGGCTAATATATACCTGGTGGGATCTAATGTCCATCAGTCAATAACATCCCGTAGACAGTCAAGGATATCAGACTCTTTGCAAACTGCTGTTGATTTTGCACAATCTTTTGGGGCATTAACCAAACTTGTAACTGATATTCTAGAGAAAAACCATGTCAAGAACAGTACGAATCTATAACCCCGAAGAGCGAAGATTTTTAGAAGATAACTTGTACTGTACGTACTGTGGGAATGCAACCGCTTTCCAGATAGATCTTAAACTAAAATATTTTCTGAAATCAGAATCTTATTGTGTGTCGGTTGAGTTATTGAAATCCTATTCGGATCGAGTCATGAATGTCATTAAGAACAATGTAGATAAACTTCTTGAGAAAGGTTGGGAAGGCAAGCCTCGATTTCGATGTGCAAACTGTAATGAAGATCAGTCTCTAGATCTGCAAGGTAGGGTATATGACTACTGTTCCTATAATTTTTGTCCAGGTTGCTTCACATGTGGGATTTGGATCAAAAAAGATGATCTTCTTGAAATGTGCAGTGAATGTATTAAAGAAAAAGAAGGAGCTATCGATGCTGAGGAATGCGTTTATAACTGTCCCAATTATGATAATGGATTGACAGAGGTATTGGCTCATTATGATTTAAATCTTGAGGATATTGCTAAGGGTCTTGGGTACTGAATAATCAGAAAATACAAAATAATAATACAAGCAGGCAGGGAATGAAATCTCTGCCTGTTTTGTTTTAAGAAAGGAGGTTTTGGGTGCAGCTCATATGTCATGACTGCTGGAATTATACCTATTTCGAAGTGGATGTTGAAACGCTGAGAGAGTTAAAAGCTGATAACGGACAACTGGTTGTCCAGGATACAAAGTTTGATGATTTCAACTATAGCGAGTCCATGCTACGAGATAATTTGAATGATATTGTGCAGTATGTGATAAAGCAAAATGGTGCCGCGCTTATTTGGGATCCAGAATCTGAAAGTTATCAAAATAACTATATAAGCTGTGCCAGATGTGGGTCTAAAAAAATAACAAAACCATATAGTCATTGGCATTCAAATAGACATCAATCGCTTGATAAAGAGCTATTAGCAAACCATAAAGAATTTACAGAACTTAGAAGGGAGAGAAATTATGCAGATAGATTGCCTGTCTTGTGGGAAAAGCAGTGAGTTTTTACTCCCTTTGTGGGTGAGTACTACATTTTCATTTAAAGAAGATGGTACCCTGTCAATTTTGCACGTCAAACCACTAGAATCTTTGGAGGAGAAGCTTACTGATAACAAATCTCTTCGTGAGATCAGTTGCAAGGAATGCGGCTCCAACGAAGTTGACATTGTGTTTAATGAGTATGACAATCAGGAAGATGATGAAGTATCCGCACTGGAGGGATTATGAGTTATAGAGATCAAGTTACAGCAAAGATCAGAGACGCTGTCAACCAGTGGCTAGATAAGTTGAAGAAAGAAAAACCTGAGCTTCAACTCACCCGTCAATGGAAGATACAGTTTGATAATGGCTTTATACCTGGCCACGCCAGTTTACCGGTTGTAACAGGATCAAAGAAAGGTAAACATCTTATTGCCGAAGTGGGATTTATTGTGCCAGACAATCTTGAGATAGATCTAGAAGATTTGGAATTATCTCTAATGGACGAACCATTCAAACAGAAGACATCAAAGATGTCACCTTCAGTGGATCAGCCTCTAGGCGTTTTGAACGATATCATCATTGGTGTGAATAATTTTTTGTCAGAACTCAGTTTTACTTCTATTCCAGGCCAAGCTGTTAAGAAAGTAAATCTTACTCCATCTCCCCAAATGATAAACAGATTGAAGGTTAATACTGGTACACATAATCAGCAGGACATCGGTGATGTAAGGAAGCAGATCCGTGCGAGTAATATGTTGCCGGAGTGGCTAAAGTCTATAAGTAATAGGGAGGTTTTCGATACGCTGGTAGATAAAATCGTTGAAGGATATGTCCAGTATTCCAAGACATCTAAAGTCACCCTACCAGAGTTCTTCAAACTGTATGAAGATTATCTCAAGAAGGAAGGCAAACTCTATGACTATTGTGTTTACAAGGCTCAACCAATTGAACTTGATAAAAATAATGGGCAATGCCTTGAGAGTTACTGCAGTAAAAAACCATTTAACAAATCATGCAACCAGGCTATTACAAAGTTTGGAAAAAAATAAAGGAAAGGAGCCATGAAAAATAATCTGATTATAAATACACCTGAAAAG
>Ga0209045_1002993_pt1 | contig 11464 bp, 9 predicted proteins | sample SaaInlLV_10m_DNA_4_FD_184664 | JGI IMG/M metagenome (GOLD analysis project Ga0209045, IMG submission 184664) | Marine microbial communities from expanding oxygen minimum zones in the Saanich Inlet - Saanich Inlet SI072_LV_200m_DNA (SPAdes) (version 2) | ecosystem: Environmental > Aquatic > Marine...
ATAACAGTATATGAAATCTCATACAGCAATTTCTTCGAAAGTTGGTTTACCCCCCGGGGCATTGGTTCACATTGGTGAACACAAAAGTGAAAAAAGCAAAATAAGCATTATCGATTTTTTAGATGAGCAATTCGAAGAAAAAATATGTCATGATATTTCTGAATTAGGTGCTTATTTGAGTACTCATACTTCAACTTGGATTAATATTGATGGAGTTAGCGATATCAAATCTATTGAAGAAATAGGTGAGTTATTTGAACTCGATAAAATGTTACTGGAAGATTTGCTAAACACACATCATCGACCAAAAGTTGAAGAATTTGATAATTGTATTTTCGCCAGTTTCAAAATGATTGGCATCAATCCAAACGCAAATGAATTAGTATCGGAGCAAATTAGTCTTGTTTTAGGTGAAAATTGGATATTGTCATTTCAGGAAACAGAAGGAGATGTATTTGAACCATTCCGAAACCGGATTAGGGAAAGCAAGGCCAATGTTCGAAAAAGGAAAGTGGATTATATATTTTATCGACTTATTGATATTGTGGTTGATAATTACTTTTTTGTCAATGAATTTTTCAACGAACGTATTGAAAATATAGAAATTGAATTGCTTGCTGATTCAAGCAGGCAAATTCATTTTGATATCCAAAGTACGAAGAAGCAATTACTTGCTTTCCGAAGATCATGCATGCCATTACGAGATGTGGTTTATAGCATTCAAAAAGAAAAAAATGGATTGATAAAGGAAACAACATTTAGATATTTGAATGATGTCTATGAACATTTAATTCATCTGCTAGATTCAATTGATACACAAAGAGAATTATTATCGAGCGCACTTGATCTTTTTAATTCCGGTATTAGCAATAGAATGAATCAGGTGATGCAAGTACTAACAATTATTGCTACCATTTTTATACCCTTAACCTTTCTTGCTGGAATTTATGGGATGAACTTTGAGTCAATGCCTGAACTGAGCTGGAAATATGGCTATTTAGGTGTTTGGGTGATTATGATTGCTGTTTTCATCTGCATGTTGTTTTATTTCAAAAAGAAAAAATGGCTTTAAACTAAAAAAATGGACTCTGTATATAACATACTTGAACTTGAATTGGTACATATAGGAAATTATACAATAAAAGTATTTTCTTTAGTTGCCATTGTTGTTATTTTTCTACTAACCAAATTAACACTTTGGCTGATTAAAAAAGCCTTATTCAGAAAAAGGAAAAAGGAATTAGTAGATGAAGGAAATGCACTTGCTCTTTTTCAACTAATCAGGTATTTAATTTGGGTTGTTTCTATTGGTATTATACTCCATGTAATTGGACTAAAGCTGACTGTTCTTATTGCTGGTTCTGCTGCATTGCTTGTTGGTGTAGGTTTAGGTTTGCAGCAAACATTTAATGATGTAATTTCTGGGATTATTTTACTGTCAGAACGCTCGATTAAAGTGGGGGATATTCTTGAAATTGATTCAGATATTGTAAAAATTCAAAGTATTGGATTGCGTACGTCAAAAGGACTTAATCGGGATGAAATTTCCATTATTATTCCGAATTCACTGATCACAACAAATAAAGTTATTAATTGGAGTCATCAATCAAAGCATACCCGATTTAAGATAAATATAGGAGTCGCCTATGGAAGTGATGTGGACTTGGTGATTAAAGTGTTGAAAGAAAGTGCTTTAGAGCACAATGAGATTTCGGATAAAAGAATGGTTGACGTTAGGTTTTTGGATTTTGGAGATTCTTCTTTGGATTTTCAATTGCTTTTTTACAGTACCAATATTTTCAGGATCGAAAAAGTGAAAAGTGAAATAAGAAGAATAATAAGTAAGAAATTGATGGAAAATAGGATTACAATTCCATTCCCACAGCTTGATTTACATTTGAAATCGAAAATAACTGGTGATTAGAATAATGAGGCTGTATTAAAAGTCCTTCACAACGTCATTCTCACGCCATGCCTGAGGGCAGGCAGGAAAGTGGGAATCTCTATTTGCTGATTATGAGATTCCTTTTTTCAAAGGAATGACGAAAGAGAAGCAATTGTTAGACTCTTGATACAGCCTCATTTTAAATTTCATTAAATTCTGATCTTCATTGGTTTTACCTTCATCACTTTCATTCGCAAATTTTTTATAAGCTCCTTCCATATCCAAAATCAGATCGGTTTCAATTCCTTCAGCATCGATTAGTTCTAATTCTTAAAAATCAAGGCCATTAATATTTTAAAATTCCATTTTCGACTAAATATTTAACTCACAATAGTAGTTTTGATGCTTATTTCTGAACGATAAAGTGGATCAATAGATTCGTATTGTTACTAAATAATGGATATAGTAAGTATAATTATATTGGCTATCGGCCTTTCCTTCGACTCCTTTGCTGTTTCGATTTGTAGCGGTGTGGCAGTTCGAAAAATCGTATTCGGGAATGCTGTTAAAATTGCACTGTCGATGGCTGTTTTTCAGGCATCTTTTCCACTAATTGGCTGGCTCATTGGGCATGGTGTAAAATCCTATGTAGAAGCTTATGACCATTGGTTTGCATTTTTGCTTTTATTGGTGATGGGAGGAAAAATGATTTACGACTCTATAAGAAAAGAGGATAATTCAGAGAAGTTGAAAAACCTAAAATTTGCAACAATTATTGCTTTATCAATCGCAACAAGCATTGATGCCTTTGTTGTGGGAATTAGTTTTGGATTTATTGAAATAAATATTCTTTTAGCAGCTATAATAATAGGTTCTGTTACTTTCTTTGCTTCAATGATCGGTATTTTGTTTGGGAAAAAATCTTCTGGAAAATTGGGGAAACATGCAAACTTAGCTGGTGGATTGATTTTAATCGGAATTGGTGCAAAAATACTCATTGAGCATACATTACTCCAATAAGTTAATTTATAGTCAAAATAAGAATATTACTATTATTGTAGCTTAATAAATTTGCTTAATGATCGTTTCCGATGACAGTTGATACCCGTAAATATACAGGCGTTCTAATTTCAGTGACTTTCCTATTCCTTATTTGGGGGTTTCTTACCGTAATGAACGATATATTAATTCCCTATTTCAAGGATGTATTTGAGTTGAGTCATTTTAAGTCAATGTTGGTTCAATTTGCTTTTTTCATAGCCTACTTTATAGGTTCCTTGGTTTACTTGCTGATTTCTATTTCATCTGGCGACCCAATTACTAAAATTGGTTATAAAAAAGCAATCATTATCGGCTTATTGATTTCTGCTTTTGGTGCTTTTTTGTTTTATCCAGCTGCACATTATCAGTCATATGCTTTTTTTCTATTAGCCTTGTTTATTTTGGCTTTGGGTTTTACCATGTTACAAATTGCAGCCAATCCGTATGTGGCTATTTTGGGGCCTGAAAAAACTGCTTCAAGTAGGTTGAATTTAGCTCAAGGGTTTAATTCTTTAGGAACTACTTTAGCTCCAGCTATAGGTGGATTTATGATATTTAAGTTTTTTGGAGAACAAAGTACAGGTGCTGACGCAGTGCGTGTTCCTTATCTAATCTTTGGTGCCGTTCTTTTGCTACTTGCACTTTTTATTCGGTTTGCAAAGCTTCCTCAATTTGTCAATAAAGGAATGATTGAGAAAGGAGCAGGTGCATTGAAATATCCTCATCTTGTTTTGGGAATGATTGCCGTTTTTATGTATGTAGGTGGCGAAGTAAGTATTGGCAGTATTATGATTAAGTATCTTGGCCTGAACAAAATTGCTGGTTTATCCGAAATCGAAGCAAGCAAAATTGTTTCTTTATATTGGGGCGGACTAATGATAGGCAGGTTTTTAGGAGCCATATCATTAAGTGATTTCAAAAACCTATTAGTGAAAAGGATAATTATGTTAGGTATACCTGTTCTGGCATTTGTTATCATAACCTATTTGTTTGACTTTAGCATTGCCTGGAAATACCTGGTTCTGATGGCTGTTCAGTTAATTGGATTTACAATTGGCAAATCAATGCCTGCGCGAACATTAACCATATTTGGAATAGCTGTGACACTTCTATTAATAGTAGGGGTTTCAACAAATGGACAAATTGCCATGTGGGCTATTGTAGGTATTGGCTTGTTTAACTCCATTATGTGGTCGAATATATTTACACTGGCAATTAAAGGATTAGGAAAACATACCAGTCAAGGATCGTCATTGCTTGTTATGATGATTTTGGGTGGTGCATTAGTTCCCATGCTTTTGGGTGCTGTTGCCGATGAAGTTGGAGTTCATTACGCCTTGGTGGTTCCTGTTGTCTGTTATCTCTATATCATTTTTTATGGCATTAGAGGTCATAAAATTAAAGTTGTAGCTAAATAATGGAATTAAGCAGACCAAAAATCGAGATTTGCTGTTTTAATGTCCAATCTGTTTTGATTGCTGAAAAAGCAGGAGCAGATAGGGTGGAGCTTTGTGCAAATTATTTGGAAGGAGGGACTACTCCCAGTTTTGCAACAATCAAATTAGCAAAAGAGAGAAGCAATATCGCTATTCATGTAATTGTTCGCCCTCGGGGAGGTGATTTTTATTATTCAGACGTTGAATTTGATGTCGTCAAACAAGATGTGATGATGTGTAAAGAAATGGGAATTGATGGAGTCGTCCTTGGTTTTCTTACGCCTGATGGACATGTTGATATTCAAAAATGCATTGAAATTTCGGAGTTGGCAAGTCCCATGTCAATAAACTTTCATAGAGCTTTTGATAAAGTCCATGATCCATTTATAGCCCTTGAAGACATCATCAATTTGGGCTTTGGCAGAATTCTAAGTTCAGGCTTGAAGCCGAAAGTAACACAGGGAATTGACATCTTAAAAGAATTGCTTGACAAGGCAAATGATCAAATCATCATCATGCCGGGTTCTGGAATCAATGCAAATAATATTGCTAGCATTCACAAAAAATTAAATGCACAGGAATATCATCTTACAGCCAAGAGGTTTATAAGTAGTAAGATGCAATTCAACAATCCTGAGGTTCAGTTTTCAGATCATCCGGAATTAAATGACAATAGTATTATTGAAGCAGATTTAGTCGAAATTCAAAAGGTTATTTCGGCTTTAAGTTAATAATCAAATATGAAAAATTACCTAGTAGTTATAGTTAGTATGCTGGCTTTGTTTTTATCCTCTTGTTCAAACAAGAATCAGGTATTAACAGATTATGTTGATCCATTTATTGGAACCGGAGGCCATGGGCACACCTACCCGGGGGCGACCTTGCCTTTTGGGATGGTTCAGCTAAGTCCTGATACACGATTGACGGGTTGGGATGGTTGTTCTGGATATCATTATTCTGATTCAATTATTTATGGCTTTACGCATACGCATTTGAGTGGGACAGGTTGTTCTGATTATGGAGATATATTATTGATGCCTTATACCGGAGAGCTACTATTTGAAAATGGATCTGATGGGAATAAAGGCTATTCATCTGCTTTTCAAAAGAAAAACGAAAAAGCTGAAGCAGGCTATTATCAGGTTCTTTTGGATGATGATCATATAGATGTTGAATTAACCTGCTCGAAAAGAGTGGGCTTTCATAAATACACTTTTAATGAGGTTGATACAGGACGGATAATATTGGATTTAATTCATCGTGATGTATTAATTGATTCTGAAATCAAAGCATTATCTGCCACAAAAATTGAAGGAGTTCGAAAGTCATCAGCATGGGCCAGAAATCAGCAACTATTTTTTGCCATTGAGTTTTCAAAAGCGTTTTTTAATAACGATATTGAAGTAAGGGTGGATACCACAAAGGGGCATGAATTTAATTTTGGAAATGGATCAAAAGCAGTCTATCAATTTGTACTGGAGAAGGATAAAACAATCATGGTAAAAGTTGGTATTTCAGCTGTCAGTAAAGAAGGTGCATGGAAAAATCTGGAAGAAGAAATTCCTCATTGGGATTTTGAGCAGGTTAAAAATGAAGCTAATGAATCCTGGAATAAAGAGTTAAGTAAAATTGTTGTTGAAGGAGGGACTAAGGAACAAAAAACAATATTCTATACTGCACTTTATCATGCCATGTTAGCCCCTGATTTATTCATGGATGTAGATGGTCAATATTTAGGAAGAGATTTACAAATTCATCAGGCAGATGGTTTTGATTATTACACCACATTTTCGCTTTGGGATACCTATAGAGCTGAGCATCCTTTGTTGACCATTATTGATCAAAAAAGGACGAATGATTTTATAAACACATTTGTTAAACAATATGAACAAGGTGGAAGCTTACCGGTTTGGGAATTTGCAGCCAACGAAACCATGTGCATGATTGGTTATCATTCCATTCCGGTTATAGTAGATGCATATATGAAAGGCATACGAAATTATAACATAGAGAAAGTATATGAAGCTATGAAACACAGTGCAAATCTGGATCATTTAGGATTGGAAGCCTACAAAAAATATGGATATATCCCAGCTGATCAAGAACCTGAATCTGTTTCAAAAACCCTCGAATATGCTTATGACGATTGGTGCATTGCCCAAATGGCAAAAGAATTAGGAAAGGAAGAAGATTTCAACTACTTCATTAAAAGGGCACAATCCTATAAAAACATTTTTGACAAAAGCACTGGTTTTATGCGTGCCAAATGGAACGGTAGCTGGTTCAGTCCTTTTGATCCAAAAGAGGTCAACATTCATTATACGGAAGCTAACTGCTGGCAATATAGTTTTTATGTTCCGCAGGATGTAAGTGGATTGATAAATTTGATGGGAGGGAAAGAAAAATTCATTGAAAAGTTGGATCAACTATTTACTGAAAGTAGTGAAACAACAGGACGTCAACAATCTGATATTACAGGCTTAATTGGACAATATGCACATGGCAATGAGCCTAGTCATCATATGGCTTATTTGTATGCTTATGCAAATGCTCCCTCTAAAACACAGGAAATGGCTGCTCGTATTATGAAAGAAATGTATACCGACCAGCCAGATGGATATGCTGGTAATGAAGATTGTGGACAGATGTCAGCATGGTATGTGATGAGTGCCATGGGTTTTTATCAGGTTACTCCGGGTTCTAATCAGTATGTTATTGGCAGTCCAGTTTTTGAAAAAGTAACTATCAATCTTGAAAATGGGAAGCAGTTCATCATTGAAGCTAATAAAGTGTCGGATGAAAATATCTATATCCAAGCTGCTACATTAAATGATCAGGATTATTCGAAATGTTTTATTTCACATGAAGATATTATGAACGGAGGGAGACTTTCCTTAGAAATGGGTGATCTGCCAAATAAGAATTGGGGAATTGAGAATGAAGATATTCCTCTAAGCCAAATAGAATCTGAAGGATTTTTAGAAGCACCTACCTTGAAAAATAAAAGCAAAACATTTTATGATGAAATGACTTTGGAGTTTGAAGAGTTTAGCGATGAAGCGGTTATATTTTATTCGCTGTTTTCTAATTCAATAGATGCGTTAATCTTAGGTTCGCTGAAAAAGGACAACTTTTCGATTGGAGTTGATAATCAAGTGAAAATTTATAATGAACCAATTGTAATCTCTGAAACTACCTATTTAATAGCATGGATTCAGAAAGGAGAATTAAAGAGTCCTTCAGCGATAGCTCATTTTATTAAATCACCAATTGGTAGAAATATTGAAATCAAATCAGAATATGCACCCCAATATAGCGCAGATGGAGATAAGTCACTTATTGATGGAATAAGAGGAGATTACAATTGGCGCTTAGGTGCATGGCATGGTTATGAAGGAAAAGACTTTGAAGCAATAGTCAATTTTGAAAATGGGCAAGTAATTGATCAAATTTCAATTGGATTTCTACAAGACAATCCTTCTTGGATATTTATGCCCACAGAGGTTGAATTTTATGTGTCAGAATTCGATCATAAATTTGCCAAAGTTGGTGTGGTGAAAAGTGACGTAAAACTAGAAGACGAAAAAGTGCAAATCAAAAATTTCACGTTGAACATTGATAAGGCAAAAGCTGTCTCAATTAAGATTGTTGCAAAAAGCATCAAGCAATGTCCATCGTGGCATTTGGGTGCAGGCGAAAAAAGCTGGTTGTTTGTGGATGAGGTCGTTATTGATTAGTGTTCAATACTTTTTATGAATAATTCTCGTTAATTTTGATATAACTAATCTTAATAAACATGAAAAATTTATCAAAAACGCTTGGCCTTATTGGAGTCTTTTTATTTTTGACCTCTGTTATTTTTAAGCATTTTCATTTAGCAGGTGCTGGGGTAATATTGTCATTATCAATAGTCTTGGGACTGATATTTTATGTATCTGAAATTTTATCGAAAGAGATTAAAGCTTTAAATGGAATTGATCAGGCAATTGGATATTCTCTTTTGATTAACATGATTGTTTTTCTGGGGGCTTTTTTATTTAAAATGATGCATTGGCCAGGAGCGAATATTCTATTAGGCTTATCAATGATTTTCTTGGTCATCTTTATTATTATTGGAGCCATAGGTATTTATCCAAAAGAGAAAAAAGCAAGTATTGAATTAACCAATGTGAATACAATAACCATTATGTATATGGCAATTGTGCTCATCATGTTTGGTTTACGTTCAATAAGCTAAATCCGACTGAATAGATTTCTGTTTTTTTTGAAGGAAGTAAAAACGTGAACTATTATTTATTTTTCATGCAAAATCATTAACATGTTGGCGCATGTTAGTCAAGAGTAAATTCCTTTCATTCTTTTCAATTATTGTAGTTTCTTTCATTTCTTGTCAGAAAAACGATAAAGTTGAAGTTCGAGTTACAACATAAATAATTCCTTAGCCAAAAACTATACATATTGATTCTGGTTCATTTAGGATAGATATGAATACAATTATACAAATGAAAAAAACAAATGAGGCTGCTTAAAGAGATGGTTATTTGTAGCTGAGTTTGTTATTGATAAAACTGTGATTAGACGCTCATCATTTTATATCATATTTTGTTAAATTTGATATAAAAAATGAAACATCATGAAAAACACAGGTAAGTATTTTGGTTTGGTTGGTTTTATATTCTTCTTTGTTGCAACTATCTTCAAGATATTTCATCTTCAGGGGGCAAGTATGCTATTGTTAATTGGAGTACTTTCCAGTATAGTCTATTTCGTTTCCATTTTTTTTATCAAAGAGATTACTTCATTAAAAGGCTTAGATAAAATAAATGCAATTATTCTCCAATAACAATGATACTTTTTCTGACATCCTTTTTATTCAAAATGATGCATTGGCCAGGAGCTGGATATTTAATTAATGTTTCATTAATAGCCTTTGGAATTATTGCTATAACAACATTGATTGGTTTATTTTCGAAAGAAAAAACACAGATTGCAGAATTTGTTAAGCTGTATAAGTTTAGCTTTTTATATGTAATTGTTGTTTTGATTATGATGGGTGTCCGATCAATTATCTAAAATCAGCTACACAGAATTCTTTCTTTTCTATTATGATTAATGGGAACTTGTGCTATAGTTTTGCGCATAAAATTAGTCGTAAATAGCATTAATATGATAGTCAAGACCAAATACAAATTCGAAATTATTTTTATTTTACTCCTTATTGCAATTTCTTGTAATAATAAGGAAAGTATTATTGAATATAAGGCTCTTGATGAAATTCAAATAATTCCACAACCACTGAAGCTCCATGTTGATTCAAGCTTATTTAAAATTGATAGAAACACAATTATCTATGCTAACAAGGAGGCTAAAAATGAATCAAATTACCTGAAGGAGCTTTTGGAATCAAAATCAGAGTTTAAAGTAAAAATCAAGTTTACAGAACAATTATCCCCAATTGAAAAAGGTCATATTTGGCTGTTTAATAATGCTGCCGATGAGAACGATGAGTCCTATGAATTATTGGTGAAAGAATCAGCTATTCTGATTTATGCTAATTCTGACAAAGGAATTATGCATGGGATACAATCGCTCAGACAATTATTTGTTGATGATTTCTTTGGTTCTGATAAAAAGAAAGCATGGTATTTACCCTGTGTGCAGATTGTTGATGAACCGACATTCAAACACAGAGGTATGCTTTTGGATTGTTGTCGTCATTTCTTTGATAAAGAAGTGGTGAAAAAGTATATCGATTTGCTTGCATTTTATAAAATGAATGTATTGCATTGGCACTTGACTGAAGATCAGGGCTGGCGAATTGAAATAGATAAATATCCCAAGTTGACTGAGATTGGTGCATGGCGAATAGAAGAGAATGGTGGAAAGTATGGTGGTTTTTATACGAAGGAAGATATCCATGAAATAGTTGAGTATGCAGAACAACGACATATTACCATCATTCCAGAAATAGAATTGCCTGGACATTCACAAGCGGCTGTTGCTGCTTATCCTCATTTATCTTGTACGGGAAAACAGGTTGAAGTAGCAAATGATTGGGGCGTGTTTAAGGAAATTTACTGTGCAGGAAACGATAGTGTATTTACTTTCCTGGAAGATGTGCTGACCGAAGTAATGGAGCTGTTTCCATCAGAATACATTCACATTGGAGGTGATGAAGCGCCTAAATACCGATGGGAGAATTGTAAAAAATGCCAAGATAGAATTAAGGAAGAAGGATTAGAAGACGAGCATGAACTTCAAAGTTATTTCATAAGTAGAATAGAAAAATTCCTAAATGCAAATGGCAAGAAACTCATAGGATGGGATGAAATATTGGAAGGTGGTTTGGCTGAGAATGCAACTGTGCAAAGCTGGCGAGGTATTGAAGGAGGTATTGAAGCTGCAAATTCTGGTCATGATGTAATTATGTCACCCACCAGTCATTGCTATTTCGATTATGATTTGTCGGCCACTGATCTAAAAAAAGTATATTCTTTTGATCCGATTCCTGCAGATCTTGATTCCAACAAACACCATTTTATTATTGGCGGAGAATGCAATTTATGGTCGGAGCGAATTCCTGATGAAGACAATTTAGACAGCAAAGTGTTTCCAAGAATGCTAGCCATGAGTGAGGTATTGTGGTCTTATCCTTCTCAAAGAGATTTTGATGAATTTTACAATAGAGTGCAATACCATTATCCTGTTCTGGAAAAGATGCATGTTAAATATGGGGAAGAAACTATTCCCGCTAGTATTGAAATGTTATTACAGGATGGATTGGTGGAAATAAAACCAAAAGCAGGAAATGATCATCTGATATTGAAGTATAAATGGGATGTAAAAGATGCTGATTTTAAATCATTTGATTCTACTATAAAACTAGATCGATCTGGACTATTTATACTACAGGCCTATAAAAATGGCGAAAAGTATGGAGAAGCAACAACACAACCTTTTGAATTTCATAATGCCATAGGAAAATTGGTTAGTTACTTATATGATTACAATAAATGGTATAGAGCTGGAGATGAGAATGCACTTGTCGATGGAAAAACAGGCACTTTAGTTTTTAGAGATGGTAACTGGCAGGGATTCTGGG
>Ga0209045_1002998_pt1 | contig 11429 bp, 6 predicted proteins | sample SaaInlLV_10m_DNA_4_FD_184664 | JGI IMG/M metagenome (GOLD analysis project Ga0209045, IMG submission 184664) | Marine microbial communities from expanding oxygen minimum zones in the Saanich Inlet - Saanich Inlet SI072_LV_200m_DNA (SPAdes) (version 2) | ecosystem: Environmental > Aquatic > Marine...
CTCGTGCGACGAATAGAGCCCAACCTGGCTGTCCTTCTTCTCTTTGTTCTCGAAGATGAAATCCAGACCCACCAGACGGGCCTGCAGCACCATTTCACCCAGAGACGGGATCTGTACCTCCAAAGACATCCCTTCAGACACCTGGCTGAAATACTTCTCCGGCACCTCAACGCTGACATACATCTGCGAGAGATCGGGGATGGAGAGGATGTTGAAGCGGGGCCCAACCTGACTGCCGACATTCACTTTGGAGATCGTGCCACTGTTCCAAATCTTGTTGTAACAGATCATCCCTGCTCCCGGCGAGGCAATCACATGGTTCGCTGCCTGCTTCTTCAGTTTGGCAAGGCGTTTCTCGTAGCGAACAAACGACAGTACTGCCTGCTCGTACTCAAAGCCCTGGCGAAGCTGGCTGTGACCCACTTCTTTCTCTGTCACCGACGTCTTCACCTCTTGTTTGAGCAACGCCAGCTTTGCAGCGCTCCGGGCAACAGGATCTGCCCCCGCAAGAACGCGCTTCTCCTTGATCCTGGCCTCCTCAAGCTTGAGCACCTGTCGACGCTTCTCCCGCCTCTGTTTCGCCAGCTCCACCGGCGAAACAGAAGCGACACGCTTCCCCTCCTCGCGCTCAAGTCGGCGGGTCACATCGTCGAGCCGAATCGTGGTCAACTCGCGTGTCAGCTCGGCCCCGAACAAAGCCTGGGCCGAAACACCGGAAAGCACACGATCAGCCTTCAACTGCTCAATGGCCAGGAGATTTCGCTCGGTGGCCAACTTGAATGTCCCTTCGCGCTTGCTGAGCTCCAGGCGTTTACTCAGCTCGTCCCGACGGCTCTTCGCTTCGTTCAGCCGGTTCTCCTCTTCGCGAATCCGGTTCTTGGTCTCCTTGGCATCAAGCTTGACAACGACATCTCCGGCCTTCACCTCCGTCTCCTCGTCAACCAGCCACGTCACTTTCGGCCAGGGCCACCGACCAATGTCCCGCACCATGACATCGATGGACTTCACCGGAAGAAGCTCACCGGAAACAGAGAACCGCTCGTCTTCCCTTCCTTCCGCCCCGTCCTCCATGGTCCCGGAGAAGCGTCCTCGCATTCCCACCGTCTTGCCGGTCCAGGTATCATCGTCGAGCACCAGAACGTCCTGCACAACCGTGCCTGTCGCCTCCTGAAAGATCCCATCAACAGCGAGGAAGTGGGTCCCATCCCGGGCCTTGGCGAATCGCAGAGGGACTGCCGGACCTTCCATCGCAGCCTGCGCCGTCGCTTCGGCTGCCCCAACCATCCCCGGCCTGATCCAGGGGCACGGGCCGTCCGTCGCGATGACAACGTCGAAGACCTTTACCCCAAACTCTCGCCCCACAGAGGACCAGCTTCCCTCCTCCTTCTCCGCCAGATCATGCGAGAGGGTGCTGATCGAGGCGATCCGCCCCTGGACGGGGTCATCCCCCCGCCCGCGCAACGTGACCAGAGCGGGATCGCCCACGGCAAAGTGTTTGCGCACAGACTCGCGCATCACGCCTCGGAACGCCAGCGTGGACATGTCCGGAATCTTGAGGAAATTGAAGTTCTCCCACATCTTGGCCCCGACTGCAATTTCCGTCTGCCAGTCCCCGCTGGTGCGGTTGTAGGTGACATACCCGTCGATTGGCGCTTGGACCGTGCTGCTGTCCAGGTCTTCCTGCTTTTCGGAAATGCGGATCTCAATGCGCTTCTTGCGTGTCTGGGCCCCCACTTTCTGAATCTCGGAGATCAACTTGTGCTCTGCCAACTCGTTGGTGAGTTTGTCGATCTCCAACTGCACGTTGGCAACCTCCAACTCGACCTCTTTCAGCGTCCCTGATGTCGCGGGGAGCTCGGCGTAGGCCAGTTCCTGTTCCGCGAAGCGACCTCGAGCCCCACTCTCCCGCCACGCGCGTTCCGCCTTGGACATTTCTCCCACTGAGATCATCTCTCGGGCTAAGCGATCCTTCGCCCGGGCCAAATCGACTTCCGCGGCCTCCGCATTCATCTTGGCAATGCGGTACTTGCCACGGGATATCTCAACCTCGTCTGCGACGGGGAGACTCCGCAAGCGTGCCTGCCTCGCCTCCAGGACCGCCAGCTTGTCCGCCAGCCCTTCCAGCCGCTCCGCCATCTGGGCTCCCTGGTTCTCAATCTCAGTCAAACGGTGAGCCAACTGGGCCTCAACGACCCCCAGTTCCCGTTTGAGAACACTCAGATCGAACGCCGTCTGCGTCGTGTCAAACGTTGTGATCACATCCCCCTTCTTGACCAGCGTCCCATCCTCAACAATGGTACTGATCGGGGTCCAGCTCACCGGGCAGGCGACCATCTCTGCTTTCTCGGTGAAAGCCTGGACCTTCATCGTGCAAACCGGTTTCAGTGAACGTCTCTCCACGCAACAGTACTCGTCTGTGGCCAGCGGGGCACCGAACACGGCGACCCCGCAGGCAAACACAGCAAGCATCTTTGTGCGGTGGAAGAAAGAATCCATCTCAACGGCCTCCTTGAAGGGCAGGAAGCGGTCAATATCCCGCAGCATCCCCACCTATGCAACCTACTGACGTCGGTCTTCAAAGAAGCCGGCCATGCCCTCTCCCAACCGCATAATCCCGCTTTCCACCCGCACCCCGTCGCAGTATATTCACGCTTTTTGTGCAACCGGCCCACTCACACGCGCGAAACGAAACTAAGGACGCAGCCGCATGCAGGAGTCATTGAAGGACCAGAGCCTGGAGTACCATCGCGATCCCATCCCCGGGAAAATCGCGCTCAAGGTAACCAAACCGTGCTCGGATCAGCAGGAACTCTCCCTTGCGTACACTCCGGGCGTGGCAGATCCCTGCCTGGCGATCAAGGATGATCCGGAGACCGTCTGGTCCTACACAGCCAAAGGGAACATGGTAGCGGTTGTGAGCGATGGTACGGCTGTGCTCGGACTGGGGAATATCGGCCCGGAAGCCGGCCTGCCTGTCATGGAGGGGAAAGCCGTTCTTTTCAAGAGCTTCGCGGACATCGACGCCTTCCCCATCTGTATCAAGAACGTGCTTGGGAACGATGGCAAGACCGATCCCGCGAAGGTGATCACGGTCACGGAAGCGCTGGAACCGACATTCGGAGGCATCAACCTCGAGGACATTGGAGCGCCGGCCTGCTTCGAAGTCGAGACACGGCTGAAGCAGACAATGGGCATCCCCGTGTTCCACGACGACCAGCACGGAACCGCGATCATCTCCCTGGCCGGTGTCCGCAACGCGCTCGAGATCGTGGGCAAGAAGCTCGCCGATGTCCGCATCGTTGTCAACGGAGCTGGAGCCGCCGGCATCGCCTGTATAGAATTCTACATCTCCGCCGGGGCCCGACGAGAGAACGTCGTGATGTGTGATTCACGAGGAGTCATCTACAGAGGCCGGACGGAAGGTATGACGCCGCAGAAGGATGCTCTGGCCGCGGAGACATCCGCTCGAACCCTGGCCGACGCTCTGGTCGGGGCAGATGTGTTCCTCGGTCTCTCCATCGGAGGAGCGATGGACAAGGCCATGGTCCGCAGCATGGCGCCCGGAGCGGTCATCCTCGCAATGGCCAATCCTACCCCCGAGATCTACCCGAGTGATGCCCTCGAGGCAGGGGCGGCAGTGGTCGGGACCGGCAGGACGGACTTCCCGAACCAAGTCAACAATGTCCTCGGTTTCCCCGGGATTTTCCGCGGCGCGCTGGACGTCCGCGCGACCGACATCAACGAAGCGATGAAAACAGGCGCGGCCCAAGCGCTGGCCGAAATCGCTCGTGAACGAGTCCCGACAGACATCATCCCACTCCTCACGAAGGCCTATCCCGAAGATGCCCGGAACGGGATGTTCGACGGTGAGTCGCCTCTGAAGCCGACATACGTCATCCCGAAGCCGTTCGACCCCCGGGTCGTTCCGCGAGTCGCGAGACGAGTTGCTCAAGCCGCTATGGAAACAGGCGTGAATCGGGTCGAAATCCCGGACCTGGACGCTTACGAGGCCGAGCTTCTGCAGCGACTGGGGCGGAATCTCCTCGGATAGACGAGGGGCGCTCTCAGCTGAAGGCTGGAAGGCAGGCAGGCCAGGCTGGTCTGCTTGCCTTTCGCGTTTTATGGCGAAGGAAAGACGAAGAGAACTGCCCCGTTACCCATTCAGGGTCACGGGGTTTCTTTCTGTCCCGGATCCGCCACGTCACCGTCGGAATCAGGTTCCGACACGGTGCCCTCCTCGGGAGCTTCAGCCGAGTCTTCCGCCTCAGACACTTCAGCTTCAACGGGTTCAGAAACTGACTCACCGTCGATGCCCGGAGGATCAGGAAGGGGCTCAAGGCCGAGCAACTCGCGGACCTCAGCTGCGTCCATCGTCTCCTGTTCCAGAAGAGTCTCCCCCAAGAGACGCAAATCGTCGATATGGCTGGTCAACAAATCGTGAACGCGAGCCTTTGCTTCGTCGATAATCCGCCGAATCTCCTGATCGATCTCACGGGCCGTATCTTCGCTGAAATCTTCGCTTCGCGTGATGTCTCGGCCGAGAAAAATGGGTTCCTCGCGGCCACCACTGTAACTCATGGTCCCCATGCGCTCGCTCATCCCCCACTGACAGACCATTTTCTTGGCGAGATCAGTCGCTTGGCGAATGTCCATTGCCGCCCCACTGGTGATATCATCGCAGACCAGCTCCTCGGCCACGCGCCCTCCCATCAAGACAGCCAACTCATCGAGGAACTCCCTTCTGCTCTGCGTATACCGGTCTTGCTCGGGCAGGTGCATTGTGGCCCCAAGATAGGCCACCCCCCTGGGGACGATCGTTATCTTGTGGAGTGGGGTCGCATGCTTACACAGCATCCCCACGAGAGCATGCCCAGCTTCGTGGAACGCGGTCACGCGCCGGTCACGCTCATCCACCTTCCGGCTCCGGCGCTCCTTCCCCCACCGCACCTTGTCCCGGGCTTCTTCCAGATCAGCCAGCTCGACGCCGGCCTTGTTAAGACGCGCAGCGAGAAGGGCGGCCTCATTGATCAGATTGGCCAAGTCAGCACCGCTGAACCCGGGCGTTCCCCGGGCAATGACCCCGAGGTCGACACCGTCAGCGACCTTGATCCGCTTGGCATGGAGGGACAAAATCCCGAACCGGCCTTTGAGATCCGGCAAGTCAACCGTAATCTGCCGATCGAATCGTCCCGGCCGAAGCAACGCAGGATCAAGGACATCAGGACGGTTCGTTGCGGCAATGACAATCGTGCTCGAGTTGGACTCAAACCCGTCCATCTCTACCAGCAGCGCGTTCAGAGTTTGCTCTCGCTCGTCATGCCCACCACCAATCCCCGAGAAGCGTGATCGCCCAACCGCGTCGATTTCATCGATAAAGATCAAGCAGGGAGAATGCCGTTTGCCTTCCTCAAACATGTCACGAACGCGGCTCGCCCCAACCCCCACAAACATCTCGACAAAATCTGATCCACTGATGGCAAAGAAAGGTACGTCCGCCTCTCCTGCAATCGCTCGGGCAAGCAGGGTTTTCCCGGTCCCGGGAGGACCGATCATCAACACGCCCTTGGGAATGCGCCCCCCAAGTTTCTGAAACCGTTCCGGATCACGCAGATAGTCGATGACCTCCTGGACCTCTTCCTTGGCTTCGTCAATGCCTGAAACGTCCTCGAAAGTCACCCGTTCCGAAGTCGGGCTCGTGAGCCGCGCACGGCTCTTGCCAAACTGCAGCGCACCACGTCCGGCAGCCTTGAGTTGGCGGGAGAAAAGCAAATAGATCAATCCGACGAGAATCAGGATGGGGAGCAGTGACACCAAGATCGTGCTGAGAAGGTTGGTGTCCGTCTTCGCGTCACGGTTCGGACAGTGAAGCCGAAGCATCTCGTCAAGGGCATCGGTGTAGACGACCTGCACACGGTACGCCGTGAGCCGGGAGCCCTCCCCCGCATCGTCGCTTCCCGCGTCAGCATCCCCACCCTCGTCCGGGCCGTATTTCCCCTCGATCAGTCGACTGCCGGTGGAGGGATCACTGACCACAGTGGCGGACCTGATCAGGTCTTTGATCAGGAAGTCCTCGAACTGCGATGCGGTCAAGACCTCGACATCGTCCCCGCTCTTCTTCTGCACCAACACCAGAGCCACCGGTAAGGCAAACAGAATGAGGAACCAAAACGCGAACGTCTGGAGAGGGGTACGGGGAATCTTGCCTTCGGGACGCCCACGCGGATCCTGCTCGCGCCCGCCGGATCCTCCGTCATGTTGACTCGAGCCATTCTCTGGCATGGAAGCGTTCTATCCTTTCAATGGGACAGCCCTTCGCTCCCGAAGCTCAACCGAACCTGAACCGACAGCCATGCCGTCAAAACAGCCCGGGTAACGCAGGAGAAGCGAGGAGGACGTCTTCGGATGTGAAGGCAGCCTTAGGCCGCCGTGCAGGTAAGCGTCAGAGGGACACAAGCTTGACCAGAAGGATCACGAGAGAGATCACAACCGCGGCCGCAAGCACCGCGATGACCGTCCCCATGATCATTAACACCTTCTTGTTCTCCGGCCCCCCGCGTTTGGCACCGAATGGCGAAAAATTCTGCATCTCCGGCACCGCCAACTCAGCGCCGTCCGCCTCTTCCAGATTGATCACGGTATGCGTGCTCGTCGCACCGTTCGCCCGAGTCTCCTCGCAGTCGAACAGCATCTCGACCCCACCAACCTGGAGAATGTCGCTGTTGACCAAGGCCTGCGCTTCATTCTCAATCCGGGCACCGTTCACGCGTGTCCCGTTCGTGCTCCCCTTGTCAACCACCTTGTAGCCGCCCTGTTCAAGCCGCACCAGAGAACAATGGTGGCTGCTGACCGTGGGGTCAGGGATGCAGATATCGCACTCTTCCACACGCCCGATGGTGTACTCTTGCTCCGTCAGCTCAAATGACTGTCCACGGAGATGCTCTGACAGAATGATAACTTTAGGATGTCCAGGCATATTCTCTCAAATCCCTTGATCTAACAGCCAGCTGAGAGATCCGCTCCGCGGCCTATCAGGATACGTCCGTCATTTGTCATTATACTCTAACGATACATTACGCGTTGCAGCCGGTTTCGCCAGTTTCTCGCCCGGCAAAAAGCGCCCTTGAACGTCACCGTGTGATCCCTCGTGCAACTCTTCTTCGCCGGGGCGGCCCCCGACGTCCCATGCCCCCCGACCCAGCAACTCGTTGCTCTTCTACTACTTACGCGCCCCTCACTCGAACTACGGCTTGGGCGCGTTGTCCGGCGTCACCGGGGCCGGCGCCTTCTCTTTGCCATCCCGCGCCATCAGCTCCAAGATGATCGGCTCGGTCCGCTTCTGTTCAGAGAATGACGGGAACCGCTTCCGGAGTTCGCGCCACGTCGTCGCCGCTTCGTCAAACTTCTCCTGAGCCACAAGCACTTCAACCGCAAGGAACATGGCTCGGGGGGTGTAGGTCGGATCATTGGACAAAACAAACGCGTTGACGGCGTAATGCAGAGCCTGCACCAGCCGTTTTTCGTCCTTGAGGATCTGCGCCAACCCCCACCGACAGCGCGTCACCGGTTCCTCAGCCAACCCCGCTCGGACAAGACACCGTTCGAACACACCCACGGCGCGATCACGCTCCCCAAGCAGAAGAAGCACTTCACCGAGCAAAGACTGGACCTCCTCCCGGGCAAATGGCCGGTCCGGGAGCGTCTTCTCAACATCAGTCAACTTGGTGAGCAGCTCCTCCAAGGTCGTTTTTGCTTCCTCCAAACGGCTCTGGGCCATCAGGATCTGGGCCAGGCGAACGGTGGCCCGGTAGAGGACTTCCCGGTCCTCCCGAGTCAACAGCCAGCGGCACACCGTCTCACTCACGTCATACTGGTTCTTGGCGTAGTAAAGCAGATCAATCCGGAACAGGAGGGGAACAGCAAAGGAAGGGCGTTCATCGACCGGAAGAGTGAGCAACTCAGCGAACAGGCGCAGGGCCTCCTCGTTCTTCCCCAGCTCCAGCAGCGATCCAGCAAGGAAGTACTTCGCGTTGACCGCAACCGCCCCAATGTCTTCCTGTTTGAGGGCCTCACGTAGATAGGTGACCGCACGGTCGTGGGCCTTCTGCTGATAGTGCAGGTAGCCCAGATAAAACAGGAGACGTGCCTTCTCAGGTGGGCGATCCCGGCTCAACAATTTCTCGAGCAACTGCACCGCCCTGCCATAATCGCCGCGCTGGGAATACAGCTCCCCAAGGTGAAGAACAGCACTCCTGGCTTCCTCTTCCGCATCCGGGAACTCATTGAGGAGCTTTTCGAAGTCCCCAACCGCGGCCGACAAATCCCCGCCTTTCCGCTCGCACTCACCAGCCTTCAGACGGAAGTATGCCTTCTGTTCAACGGTCGGGTGCTCACTGAGGGTGCGGTAGACACGAGCGGCCTCCCGGAACCGTCCCAACGTCTCCAGTGACTCTGTCAAGCGAAGCTGAGCATCACCGTAATAGGCCCACTGACCCACGTGACGAGACAGACCCCGGCGCAGTTCAGCAACCGCCTCTTCGTGGCGTTTGAGCTGAAAAAGGGCCTCACCGGCAAAATAGAGAGCATCGGCAATCTGAACAGCCTTCGAATAATCACTCACGAAAAGGGCAGCACGCTTGGCCGTCTCCTCGTAGTTCTCAAGCCGCAAAAGGCAGTAAAGCTCCTGGTAGCGAGCCAGCAGGGCGTACTCCTCGGGAACACGCTCGTCTCCCCCAAGACGAATGAAATAGGGCATGGACTCACGAAAGAAGCCGAGCCGAGTGAGCCCGGTACCGTGGACATAGTCCATCTCGTAATCAAACACATCACCATAGCGATCTCGCCAATCCTTGGCCAGCTCAACAGCTTTGGCGAAGTCATTCAGAGAAAAGTGGGCCCACGTCCGACGCTTCCGGGCCTCGCGACCGAAGGCTCCATCGGGATAGTCCACGAGCAGCAGCTCATAGAGCTCGATCGCCTCTTTGTAGGCTTGTTCCAAGAACATCGCCTCGGCGAGCCGATAAACGGCTTCCTCGCGGATCGCAGGCGGAACGTGCTTTTCATCCTTGAGCCGTGAGAACCCCTTCTTAGCGTCATCGAACTCGCCGTTGAGCTGGGCAGCACGAGCCAGCGAGAAGAGAGCGTAGGGCCGATACACATGCTTCTCGTCAAAAGGCTTGTCAGCAATCTTGGCGTACGTCTTCAGAGCAAGCGCATCCTTCTCCTGCTGCGCGTAGCACTGAGCAAGAAAATACAGCGATGCTTCCTGGGTGACCGAATCGTCACTGATGACAAGGCGCTTGAAACAGCTGGCGGCAGGCCCAAGCCTCTTCTCCCGGAGCAGCAATTCCCCCTTCCACAGGAAGAGCTTGGGGGCAAGCTCATGGTCGGGCCAGCGCGCCTGGAACTGGTTGATGTGGCTCAGTGTCGCGCTTGCCTTCGCCTGATTGCGCAAACACTCGATCAACCGAAACATGGCGTGGGGAGCCAACTCATGGTCGGCAAATTTCTCGACAAAGACGCGGAACTCCGGCTCGGCCATGTCGTAGAACTTGCGGCTAAGCAAGCCCTCGGCAAAGCGGAATTGGTCTTCAGGAGTGTGTGCTTCCCGCTTGAGCGGCTGCGCCTGAAGAAGAACAGACGCCGACAGGAGGATCAGGAAGCCCGAAAGGTGACACGGGCCCCTCCAGTTAGAAAGCGCCACAGCGGCGACGCGACCCGAACACGTTCTGGCTTCTCTCAAAGTGTCATCCCTTACTCGTCTTACTCGCCGTCCTTCTCCCCGGGAGCGATCGTCGCAAACGCGACATTCCAGATGTCCACCTCACGACAGACATCCAAGACGCCGATCACGGCCTCGTGACGCGTCTTGGCATCCGCCCGAATGATGATCGGCTGGTCGCCAAACGTCTCCGCAACCTGACTCAACAGCCCCTTAAGACGGTCGATGCTGATCTCAACATTGTTGACATACATGCGGCCTTCAGCGTCCAGATTGACAATGATCTCCCCAGGCGTCCGCTCCGCTCTCACGCCCGTGTCGGCGGTCGGAACGGTAATCCCGACTTTCGTTTCCCACTGGGCAAAAATCGTGGCCGCCATGAAGAAGATGAGCAGGAGGAACATGATGTCCACCATAGGCGCCATCTGGAAGCCGACCTGCGGATTGGAGAAACGTTTGCGGAAGTTCATGGGTATCCTCGACTGGTCCCGAACGGGCGTGTCGTTCTGGAAAAGCGTCCAAAGCTGTCCGGGCGTGACCGCCAATCATGGGGCCCAAATGCCCGGAAGCCCACCAAATCAGTACTTCCCAAACTGCTTCTTCAACATGTACTTGCGGAGCACGCGACTGCAAGCGGACTCAAGCCCGGCAATGAGCTTGTTTACCCGGCCACGGAAAATCGCGTAAAGTATCATCGCCAGAATCCCGACCACCAGACCGCCTGCGGTTGTGATCAGCGCTTTGGAGACGCCCTGAGCCAACATCTCAGGCTTAATCCCCACGCCGAGTTCCGTGCGCAGTCCGGCAAACGACTCAAGCATACCGAGAACAGTCCCCAGAAGCCCAACCATCGGTGCCACCACGGCGATGTCCTGGAGGTACTGAATACGCTGCCACAGGTTTCCGGCCTGACGAGCACCTTCATCCTCAATGGCGTCGCGGACAACCATGTAATCGACCCGCTGTTCGCCCGACATCTGCTCAACTGCCGCACCCACGATCTTCGAAGCCGGCGAATCGTTGTCGTGGCAGATCGCTTCCAGAGCTTCGGTGTCACCTTCATCAGCGGCGTCCAGGGCCTCCTGTACGAAGCGCTTGGGGAAGAGGGCGTTGGCCCGGATCGTGAAGAGAAACAAAATCACGAGAAATGTCATCACAACAGACAGCGCGAGAATGACCTGCATCGGCCAACCGCCAGCCTCGATGATGTCTTTAAACGTCGTGAGGTGCTTCTCGGCACCCTTCAGACGCTCAACCAACGCAGTGCCATCGGCTGCCGTCGATACGGACGGCATCGTGACAAGGCTAAAGGTCCACACGTAAAAGCACGCTCGTTTGACCCCACAACCCATGTACAGACTCCTCTCACAGGAATCGCCGCTCAAATGCACGACGAGCTCAGAACGCAGGCAAACCACGCACGCGTTGAGGCCACACGGCCCCCGGCGGGAAAGACCTGGACGATCAGCCGGCACCCGGCTTACCGAACGTGGCACAGCATGGCTCGCGCCGGCACACCCGACGCATGAACGACCTCTATCGAACGGCCATCCAACTACCGCCATAGAACACAAACGTCCCTAATATACCCGTCTGGGGAGGCTCTTGCAAAACCCCCATCGGCGTGGTTCTACACCGCGCCTTCGATGGACCAACTATACGTGCAGTGAAGCTCCTTGTCACGCCCCCCCCTTTTTTTTTGCAGGAAAAG
>Ga0209045_1003000_pt1 | contig 11425 bp, 10 predicted proteins | sample SaaInlLV_10m_DNA_4_FD_184664 | JGI IMG/M metagenome (GOLD analysis project Ga0209045, IMG submission 184664) | Marine microbial communities from expanding oxygen minimum zones in the Saanich Inlet - Saanich Inlet SI072_LV_200m_DNA (SPAdes) (version 2) | ecosystem: Environmental > Aquatic >...
CCGAAGACGCGAAGGAATTCAAGTGCCAGATTCCGGGCAACGTCCCGCGGGAACCCAGTTTCTGCCCTTCCTATCGGGGCCAGTATTTCGAGGAGGAAATCCAGCGAATCGCCGATCACGCTCTCATGGTTGGCCCGCATGAGTATGTCCTTTGGGATTGGGAAATTGCTGGCTCCGGCATGTGGCTTGGGAAGCGTTGCACGCGTTGTCAGGCGGCATTCAAGGCCTCCGGGCTGGAGTGGGAGGCCTTTGTGAAGCGCCAGACGCTGGAAATCCTGGATGCGTTGAACGCCGCGGTGCGGGACGGCTTCGCAGCGAAAGGTTGGACACCCCCTGAGCTGGGGATGTACAACCAGGACACCGTGGAAACTTACTGTGGTGTGTTTGACTTCCTGCAGGACAAGCGTCTCGAATTGCAGAGCCCCAGTCTATACGTCGGGGACGATCCCGGGGCCGTGCATGACCGGATCCGTGCTGCTCGTGAGCGAGGTGGGAATAACCGCATCATTCCTTGGTTGACGACGGGAACCTACGGTCGTGTTCGACCGGTCTCGTCACGCGTGATGGTGTGGGAAACACTGCTCAACGGCGCGGGGGGAGTCACGTATTTTTGTTTCGCAGACTTCAATCCCGCGCATACCCTCGAGGTGAGCCGGGCTTTGGCTGCAGTGGCTCCGCTGGAAGACGTCATCGCTGACGGCACACCTGCCCACGGAGAGATCCGGGTACACCCGGGATCGATTCGTCATTCCGCGATGAGGATCGGCAAGCACGGAGGGCTTTTACTGGCCAACCCGGGAGCAGAACCATGCACCGCGGAGTGGGCATGGATCGGGACGAACGCTGCCGGGCGGGCAACCATTTTTCCCGGCGATGCCGTCCTTCTGGATCTCCAATTGCGGTAAGCCCGGGGGCGAGCCCCGGCGGCCTCGGCTTTGCCCGTTCATTGAGCTCAACTGCGTGGTTGTCCCGCGGCTCCCGCTCTGTTGTCGAATACGACTCGCTGAGCGCTTGCGGAACTGCTCCCGTGCATGACATTTCCTGTTTGCTGTGACACTTGCGGGGTATGCTGGATCTTCCGCTGGAAAGCTCGACCGAAAGGACTCATCGGATGGCACGTCTTGACTGGAACACGTACTTCACAAAGACGTTGGGATGCTGGATGGGGAAGAACTCGGGGGGAACGCTCGGGGGTCCCGTGGAAGGACGCCGGGAAATTCTGACACTTGACTGGTATCCCAAGGTTCAGGCCGGTGGCATCCCGAATGACGACTTGGAGGTCCAACTCGTTTGGCTCCACGCTTTGGAGACCCGGGGACAATGTCTGACGGCGGAGGATCTGGCGGCCGAGTGGCTGGATCACTACCTGCCCAATTGGGACGAGTACGGGTTTGGGAAAACGAACGTGCGCAAAGGCCTTCTTCCTCCTCTCTCCGGGGCGTTCAATAATGCGTTCGGGAGCAGTATGGGGTGCCCAATACGGTCAGAGATCTGGGCTTGCATTGCCCCGGGCCTTCCGCTCATCGCCGCTCGTCTGGCCCGGGCGGATGCGATCGTTGACCACACCGACGAGTCTGTCTATGCAGAAATGCTCTTTGCGGTTATCGAGAGCGCGGCCTATCTGACCGAGGACCGGGACGAGTTGATGAAGCTTGGGCTGGCCGCCATCCCCGATGATTGCCGGACATCCCAAGCTGTCCGTATCATGATTGAGACGTGGAACGCGACCGGCAGCTGGGGAGCATCACGCCAGGCCGTTCTGGACCTTGTTGGGAACCATGCGAACTTCACAGATGCGCCACAGAATATCGCCTTTACACTTCTGGGCTGGTACAGCGCCCCGACCGATTTTGGGCAAGCGATCTGCGATGCCGTCAACTGCGGTTTTGACACAGACTGCACCGGCGCGACATTGGGGGCGATCCTGGGGATTGCATGGGGAGCTGAACGTTTGCCGGAACGCTGGATGGAGCCTCTGGGAGACGGGATTGCCATCATCGAAGAGCGTACGCGCATCCACAACCAACCAAAGACGCTTCAGGAACTGACCGAGAGGACGGCCGCGATTGCAGTCGGATCTCTGGCCCAATTGGGGTATGTATTTGGTCCCGGTCGAGAGCTGGATTTGGTGCTCCCAGCACCCGAGGAACTCAGGCAGCAGATGCAGGCATCCGGACTCTGGAGCAATGCCCGTGACACGGCAGAGCGCCGCTTCCATCACGGCCGTATTCTTGTGCGCTACCCGGACGGCCCCGTTCTCGCTCCCGGGGCGACAAACCACGTCGTTGTGACGCTGCAGAACGAAACCGAACGACGCATGGAAGGGCCTGTTGCCGCAGCTGGGTTGACTCCTGGGCTGAACACGGTGACGATCGCGCCGGAAGCGATTGATATCGCCCCGGGGGAGTCTTCCGAGCTGAAGGTGAATGTGGAACTGGCCTCGGAAAGCCCGGTCCGTTGCCATGCCGATCTCGCCGTCGCCATCCAGGCTGAAGGGATTTCGCCATGGTCGTTCACGGTGTCCTTTGTCCGCCCCATGTTCTGGCACATGGAGATCAGGCCGGTTGAGGCGTTTGACGGGCTCGGCGGCTCTTCTCCTGCGGTAGAGGGCGAACGCATAGCCGTCACCGGCAACCTCTTGCCATTGGCAGAAGTGGGTACGTGGGTTGGGCGCACGCGCGTGCTCAACCCCTCGGCCTACGAACGGGAGGTCAAGGTCTGCTCTCCGTCCAACAATCCGGTGCGTGTCTGGCTCAATGGTGAGTGTACCGTGGACAATCCGGGCGCCGAGCTCATGCGTCCCAGCTACCATGCCGGTCCGGCCACCCATCACGGAATGGGCGTGCTGAAGCCCGGTTGGAATGACCTCGTCGGAGTGTGGCGGATTGCGGACCTCGAAGGAGAGAGTCACCTCTTCCTGACCGAACCGAGCGGGAAGGGCTGGGGCGACTTGGTTTTCGAACCGTAGTCCTGCGGTCAGCGCTTGTCCTTCGCCCCGGTGTAGAGATCGGGGTCGGGTGGGGCCTGAAGGCTGTACATCACGAGTGTCTCGTCGCCGGTGTTTGTCGTTCCATGATAGACTCCGGGGGGGACATAGAGGACGTCACCTGCCTCAAACTCAACGACGTCGTCGTCTGAGACAATCTGTCCTTTTCCTTCCAGCACGATGATAACATCGGTCGAGTGTTCGTGGACGTGCGGCGTGAAGGTGACGCCCGGCGCATGTTCCGCGTAGTTCAGAGTCACGCTCTTGGAGCCCATTTCGGGGTAGAGGAGGCGCCGGTTCCGGCCATCTCCCATGGTGAAGGGGATACCATCGGTGCGTTTGAGGACCTTGACGCCTGATTTCTCCATGAACCATACTCCTTGCCCGGGCAGTGGGATTTCGCTTCTTGGGGCTTCCTGTGGGGGGATTCGAGCTGGCCGCTTCCCTACGGCTTGGGTGAGGTCCTCGTTGAACCCCGGTGCGGTGGAATTATAGTGTATGTTCGTCTTGATGTAAACACACGTCATCCGTGACTTGGAGAAGTACTGCATGCAGCCCGGCGCTGAAGTCGAACTGACAATTGGGGACGTTGCCTTTGGGGGGGACGGCGTGTCCCGGACGTCGGATGGGTGCGTCGTGTTCGTCCCCTCTACCACGATCGGTGACTCCGTACGTGCAGAGGTCGTTTCGAGCCATCGCCATTTTTCCCGTGCTGTTGTCCGGGAACTCCTGACCCCCGGACCGGGGCGTTGTGAACCGGCGTGCCCGTTCTACGGCCGTTGCGGTGGGTGCCGCTATCAGCATATCGATCATGCCACCCAGGTTGAGCTCAAGAAAGGGCAACTGCTGGAGTTGCTTCGCCGCGTGGGGCGTTTGGGAAGTGTTCCGGATGTCGACCCAATTGTGCCCTGTCCCACACCTTTTGGTTACCGCAACCGGTTGAGGCTTCAGGCCTTTCGTCCAACTGCCGGGGATGACAGGCTTGAGTATGGTTTCTGTGAGCTTGACAACGAGACCCTCTTCCCCGTGGATAAGTGCCCGCTGGCATCGGCTGAGGTAAACGCAGTTCTTGCACCTGCCCAGCGCTCCAATTGGGCCAGGAAGAACACCACCAGACCTCATCCTTTCGACCTGTCGGTTCGCCGTGATTCGACCGGACGGACGGTGTTCTTCTTCGGTCGGGCTCCACGCGCCTTTACCTGGTTGACCGAAAGTGTGTTGGGAAATCCAGTTCGCGTCCCGGCAGGGGGATTCTGGCAGACGAATCCAGCCGTTGCCGAGAGTCTCTTCAAGACGGTCTCTGAGTGGTTCTCTGCGGCGCCGACCCCCTACCTGATCGACGCCTACTCCGGGGTCGGGGCGCTTTCTCTTGCGGTTGGTGGAGCGGCAAAGCGCCGCTGGCTCATTGAGCGGGACCCGGGAGCGGCGGAAGCAGCATCCCACAACCACACTGAGCTCGGCATATCCAGTGTAACCTCGATGCATGGGGCGACAGAGAAGGTCTTGCCCGGCCTCATGTCACAGCTTGGTGAACGCCTTACCGAGACCACGCTGCTTCTGGATCCCCCTCGTTCCGGCTGTGCAGGGCGGCTCGTAGAGGGGCTTGCCGCGAGTTCGTTCGCCCGAATCCTCTACGTCTCCTGCAACCCGGCTACGCTGGCCCGAGATCTTGGGAAAATGGTATCTGAGGACGGGTACCGGCTTCGGCGACTCGCGCTGTTCGATATGTTCCCCCAGACGGCGCATTTCGAGGTGGCCGCGTTGCTCGAACGCAGCTGAGCTGCCGTGATGGCCGCGGGAGCGGCTGCTGTTCCCGCGGCAGGGGCAGGCAGGGCTGACGGTCAGCGACAAGTGGATGTTCCTCCAAACGGCAAAAACAGTCCCCTTCAGTCATTGCGCGACACGACACCGGTGGCTACTTTCCTTATGTCGTCTGCGAGCTCCATTTTCTACGTTAGGCAATTAGCCAATGTTTCCTCTTCTTGCTCCCTCCCTGACCTTGCTCTGGGGCCCTTTCCGTCTGCTTGAGTCTTACCTGGTGCTCATTGGTGCTGGTGCCACACTCTCGGCGGTGCTGACCTGGTGGCTGCTCCCGAGGCTATGGCATCTATTGCCGAATGATCGCGGGCGTCTACATGCAATGCAGGCGGAGGGGGCCAAAGGCAAGCCAACGGGGGGCGGGGTGATATGCGTATCCCTGCTCATTCCTGTCCTCTTTCTTGTCCTCCCTATGTCGCTGCCGATCTGGCAGATCGTTGGCTGCCTGTGGCTTGTCATGATTACCGGGTACCTGGATGACAAGAGCCTCACTCCCTGGGGCGAGTACCGCAAAGGGATCCTTGATCTTGGGGTGGCCGGAATGACAAGCCTTGCCATGTGTCAGGGGAAGGCGATGACCATCTGGCTGCCGTTGTATAAGGATGAACTGGTCGTTTCTCCGTGGCTGTATGTGCCGGTGGCTGCTGTCATTCTGTGGGTCACCATCAATGCGACCAACTGCAGTGATGGTGTCGATGGGCTGGCCGGTTCATTGACTCTGCTGTCGCTTTTCTATCTCGGCTGCTTCCTGTATGTCGTCGTGGGGCACCGGGACTTCGCGGCATATCTGCTCCTGCCGCACAACCCGGATGGGGCGAAGTGGGCGGTCCTCATCTTTGCCTCTGCCGGTGTTCTGATCGGTTACCTCTGGCACAACGCCTCTCCGAGCGCCGTGTTGATGGGAGACGCCGGGTCGCGATTCCTTGGGTTACTTGTGGGCGTGGCCGTCCTGGCGGCCGGAAATCCCCTGTTGGTTCTCGTGGTGGCTCCCGTTGCGTTGGTCAACGGTGGCACTGGCCTGGTGAAGGTTGTTCTGCTCCGTGTGTTCCGGAAGCTGGGCGTTGATGTCCGTGCTCCGGTTCAGGCGCAAGATGGCGATGGCCAACTGAACGCGAATGACACTCACGTGTTTGTTCAGCTGCTACACCGCTTCCGTTTCCCACTGCATGATCACTGCCGGAAGGAGATGGACTGGTCCAACGCGCAGGTCTTGATGCGCTTCTTTCTGCTTCAGACCCTCCTGACGCCGATCCTGCTCGGGGTCTTCGTCAAAGTCAGGTGACGGGGCGGGGGGAAGGACGTGATCCCTGACGGTTCCCATTCCCGCGGTCATTGACCTCGGGCGGCACGCCGCAAGGTCCCTTCCGCACCAGCCGGAGAGGTCGCCGGATGGCACCCGCCTTCGTCGGACTACGGCGTGGCACGCCGCCTTCCACATTGTGTCCTTGGGTAGCGTGCGAAGGGGCGCCAATGCCGTTAACTGGATTGGTCGCCGGATGGCACCGCCTCCTCCTACACTGTGTGCTCGAAAGGCTGCTGCCACGCTGCGATCCCGTCTTGAGCAGCTAGACAGCATTGAGGGTGGGCGCGGACAATGAAAATGCCCTCGGCCGGGAAGGCACGAGGGCATTGTGTTCTGTCAGTCGGGCGCGGAGTGGATAGCTCCCTACTGGTTCCAGAGACCAAACGTCTCCCAGGGCGCGTGGATGTGATAGGCTGGGTTACTGTTGTGAGAGGCCCATCCGTGCCCGATGTCGTCACGACGGAAGCGGTACCACTTCACGTGGCCATCCGCGAAAGAGACGTTGCCACCATGGTCATGCGAGTCTCTCATCGCGTAGTACTGGCCGCTGAGGATGTAGAGGTTGCCCCCGCCGGCTCCCTTCTCGGAGATGAGCATGCAGGCGGAGGGATTCGTGATCGTGGGAGTGCGACGCGGCCCGCCGAAGATGTGGGCAGGCATGCCATAGGCGATTTTGTAGCAGTTGTATTCGCTGGCGGGGCACATGAATGTCTCGGCGCTCTGCACGTATTCCCAGATGAAAGCCGGCCAGGAATCCCAGTAACCATAGCTGGGATGGTAGCAGAAGCCTGAGGGAGCGCCAATAGCAAACGGCGTGGGGCTGCGGCTGGTCCTCATGTCCACCCCGGGCAAGTAGTAGTTGTTCGACGTGGAGTACATGATGGCGGCTGTAGCCAACTGCTTGAGGTTGGTTGTACAGGAGATCGTGTTGGCTCGGGACTTTGCCTTCTGAAGGGCCGGCAGCAGCATTGCGGCCAAAATCGCGATGATCGCGATCACAACCAGCAACTCGATGAGAGTGAAACCCTTGTTCTTCCGTGTTGTCTTCATCACACACCTGCTTTTCTTGTGTTCTCAGACCAAAAACACCAAAGCGCCCATTCTCACGGCTGCTTCCCCGAGGCCACCAAGCAAAAGCGTTCACGCTTCTCAGGCTCGATGACGGCTCAAGACAGCCCGTTCGCCGTCAGGTCCGGCGCTACGAAATCACCAAGTACAGGGTACTCGCTTGTGGGCCGGGGCGCAAGTTTTCTTTCGCAGCGCTCTTGTCCGTGGTTGGGGGACGTGTCGAGCACAGGGCGCTATCTCGGGCTGGCCGAGATACTTGGGGCGGCGAGAGGCGGTGGCATTCGCGCGGTGAATGGGTATGGTTTTCTCCACGAACGGGAGTTCGACGGCTACGTTGCCGCCAAGGAGCAGTTGGAGACTGGAAACACGGGATGACACCATGGCACAGGTTACCGGTGTAGGAAAGGCAGAGAGTTTCGCGGCCTCTGAGCTGTTGCATCTGTACGGGGAGATCGCGTCGGAGGCCAGCACGGAAGAAGTGCTCCGGCAGAGCGCTCTGGCGATCGTTCGCGCCTTGCCGTCGGAACGGGCAACGGTTTACCAAGTGATTGAGGAGACCCAGGAGCTCGAGTCCATTGCGGTCATTGGGAATGTCAGTCGACCTATCCGGATCCCCATTCGCCGCTCGTCGCTGGCAGGCTATTGCGCATCGGAGTGCGAAGCCTTCCTGGTGCCCGATGCCTATGGTGACCTCTCAGCTGTCAGCGGCGAGCTGCGTTTCGACCCATCCTGGGACAAGATGAACAGCTTCCGTACACGAGACGTCATGTGTGTACCGGCGGAGTTCCAGGGCGGGCTGCTGGGCGTGGTCCAGGCTCTAAACAGCACGGAACGACCGTTTGACGCCCAGTCTCTCAAGAAACTGCAGATGCTCACGCGCCTGGTTTCTTTCGCTCTGCATCACGCCAGGATGTATGAGGAACTGGCCAGCTTGAAGTGTCTGAAGAAGCAAAAGGCACAGTTCATGCGGGTCATGGTTCATGAGCTGAAGTCACCGGTGTCGGCAGCGAAGATGCTGGCGGACGGTCTCCTGTTCGCCTCTGAGGATGATCCTCGGTTGGCCAAGGTGCTGGGGCGTATCACAAAACGAATGGACGAGATGGTGGGCATGGTCGAGGACATCCTCCACCTCTCGAAGGTCCAGGATGGTGCGCCTCTGGGGGAGATCGGTGAGTTGGACCTGGGCCCCCTGGTCACCAAGTATGCGGAAGGTTACCGGGAGGCCGCCGCCGCGAAGGGACTTGGCTTTGAACTCCAAGTTCCGGCCGACCCCGTGTGTGTGCGATTCGACGAGCAGGGCTTCAAACTCGTCCTGTCGAACCTTGTGTCCAACGCGGTGAAGTACACGGCCAATGGCAGTGTTGGCATCCGCCTGGAGCGTACTCAGGACGGGATCCAACTTCGCGTTCGTGATTCTGGAATGGGAATACCGGCGGGGGATCTTCCCAAGATGTTCAAGGAGTTCTTCCGGGCGTCAAACGCCCGGAAGAGCAACATCAAGGGGACTGGTGTCGGGTTGGCCGGTGTAAAGGAGATCGTCGAGCGTTTTGGTGGGAGCATCGAGATGCAGAGCGAGGAAGGCATCGGCAGCGAGTTTACGGTCAAGCTGCCGTTGGGGGCCGGCGCTTAGGGCCGAATGGCGGCAAGACAAGTGGCGGGACGTGCAACCGGGAAGAGGTCGCCGGATGGCACCGCCTCCCACATTGAAGTCAGGTGCAGCCATTTACCTTCAGGTCCGGCGCGGAAATGACTTCACCCCGCGACAGACCTTGACTACTGAACCTGTGACAGGTCGTTGAGAAAGGCCGCAAGCACCGCTTCAACATTGGCCGACATCGCTGCCACGAACGCGTCGGGGGTCTGAGCGTTCAGATCATGGTTCACCGCGATCGCCTTTTTCCACAGAGCCCCACCTATTGAGCTACTCTCTTTCGCACGGACCGAGAGAGCCACTCGCAGCACGGCCTGCCCGTGGGGGGATGTCGGGCTCAGCGCCTTGCTGAACTGCATCACCTTCCCTTCAAGCACCAAGTCCCCTCTGCCTCCGGAACGGGCGTCGAGAACATGCCCAAAAAGCTCCGTGCCAACCAGGCCCTGGTGGAAGGCATCACTCAGCAGGCGTCCCGGTTCCTGAATCCAGCGATTTGTGTCCTCGGGTTGCACCTCTCCGGTGCCAAGGGACGTGTAGAACCGCGTGTCATATGCATCTGCTGTGAGAAACGGCTCGATGATCAGGACACGATCATTGTACCACGCCGGAGGGCGTCCGGGACCAGCGTCCGGGAGTGGCAACTCGAAATAGCGCACCTCCAACGTTTGCGGCGGAATGTCCACCAGGGAGACACGACACCCTGAAAGGGCACAGGCGACAGCACACAGCATCACGACCTGGTAGCGGAGTAACACTCTGGAATCCTCCTCACTCAGCAGGGCCCAACACAGAAAAGGCTGGACGCTCAAAGCTGACCGGTGATCACGTCAGGCAGTTTGTGTGGCGGCAACACTCCCTGTCTGAGTATCCGGGCGAAATTGCCGCCTACGATCAACTGCTTCTGGCTCTCAGGTAGAGCGGTGTGAACGCACCACGCTAGTTGGGGTCTCGGATCGCGCATGGGCGCGTCCGTCCCGAACAACACTCGGTCAGGCCCAATCTGTTCGCAGAACCACTCAACCACGCGGTTCACGGCCCCCGTATAGGTCAGTTCGGCCATCACATTGGGGAACTGTGATGCCACATCCACGACTTGACGAGCCAAGGCCCAGGATCCCCCGGAGTGGGCGACCAGAAACGTCACGTCCGGGTAGCGCTCCGCCAGGTCGTGCACCGCCTTCATCCCGCCGACATTGGCGGCGGTGTGAAGGAGGCCATAGAGGCGGTGTGCATTAGCATACTCCCAGTACGGCGCATACCGCGGATCGTTGTAGGGGACGTTATTGCGCGTGTAGGGCTTCAGCCCCCGGAAGCCAAGCTGCCCATGGAGGCGTTCGCACACGTTGCGGATGTCGGATTCGGTCTGGTGAGTGGGGTCGGCCGAGGAGAGTCCAATGATCTGCTGTGGGGACCGGTCCACCACCTGTTCCAAGAGGGCGTTTCCGGCGACCACATCCATGCTGACTGTGCCGCTCCAACTCATCATGGCTGTAACATCCACTCCCATGCGTTCGGCAAGGGCAACAATATTGAGGCTGTCGCCTTTGAGCATCACGTAGCGGCCGCCTGCTCCATCCAGTCCATCGTCGAGCACATGGCAGTGTGCGTCGAGCACCAAGGCAGAAAGTGGCTTTCCGTTCCGGGCCTCGACCACCATTTGATCGGATTCTTCCGGCAGCGCCAAAGGCTTGGGAGGGGGAACATTGAGGCAGCGGGCCAAATTGAGTCCGGCGAACTTCGCAACGTCTGCGGGGTCTCCGAGGGCCCAATCCACAAAGCCTCTGGCCGCTGCACCGCTTCGCCGAGGGAGCCCGGTCCCAAGGAGAACGCGTTCAGGGCCGTAACGGGCCATGAGGAACTCGGGGGCCCGATTGGCCTGGAAGGCGCTAAGTTCGAGGCATGCGTTCGGGCAGGCATCGAGGATCGATACTGCGAGACGCCATTGACCCCAGGTGGCCTCAGCGATGATGACGGAGCAATCTGCGAACGTACGGCAGAAGGTCGTGGCATTCCGGTAATCCGCTCCAAGCTCGGCCAGCGTGGTCAGCACAAGTGTGCGACGGCTGTTCAAGGCCGCAGCGAGGGGGGCAAGGACGTCGCTGTGGATCGGATAGCCGTGGGTGTTCGGGGTAATGAGCACGGCTCGTACGTCGGCCTGATCCATGGCGGCGCAGAACGCGTCGGGCTCCGGGAAGTCTCCCGGCTGGTGCGGCATTGCGTTCCAGCAGGGGAAGAGCCGGTCGCGGTGTTCGGCCGTTTCGGCCACCAGCCGCCGGTTGATGTGCATGGGGTCGTAGTTGAGGCCCTGCTCATGTCGAACGAGAGCAGCGCTGATACCGTAGAGGTCCAGATCCTCAAGCAGTTGCTCAAGAGTCCACCGTTGGCTTGGATCCTTGGCTGGACCGGGGCCATAGCAGGCCCAGCAATCGAACAGCATCGGGTTGTTCATTGCCACATCCTTGTTTGGTAACTGGTTCTGTCAAAAGTCCTTGAGACAGAACCGTGCTTGATCTTCCTGCTATTCAGTTCGGTTCTGTCCAGACAAACCTGTTTCCCTGTTTTCTTGACTACTTGAGCTGTTGAGGGAAGAGTGCGGACC
>Ga0209045_1003005_pt1 | contig 11404 bp, 11 predicted proteins | sample SaaInlLV_10m_DNA_4_FD_184664 | JGI IMG/M metagenome (GOLD analysis project Ga0209045, IMG submission 184664) | Marine microbial communities from expanding oxygen minimum zones in the Saanich Inlet - Saanich Inlet SI072_LV_200m_DNA (SPAdes) (version 2) | ecosystem: Environmental > Aquatic >...
ACTTAAATGGTTTGGAATTTCAATATTTACTAACCTACTTTGCCTTTTCTTGTATGCTGTAAATACTTTTCATATACCCATAATAATACACTGCATGTGTCTTATATTAAAACAAAATGGGGGGGGTAAGTTAAAGGGTTTAAAAGAAAAGGATTGCCAATCCATTATTGAAACTTTATAGGTGTCATTAAGAATATGAGTGAACTTTACCCCGCATCAGATGCCGTTATCCATCCTACAATTGACGGCACCTACGATATGGTTGTGCTTGAAGCCATGTCACACAAACTACCCGTCATCATCGTAAGTAGCGTCAATTACTGTGGGTTTAGTGAACATTTAAACAATGAAGAGGCCGTCATTCTTAACAATCTAAAAGACTCACAAGAAATATCAATAGGCATCCAAACGCTAACTAATCAATTAGAATTACGCAATAAAATTTCAGAAAATGGATTTAAAAAGTCTCAAGCAATAAACTGGAAAAACACAACAAATAAAACGCTTAATGCTTATAAAAAAATATTATGATAGAAAAGACTCTGTATATTGAGAATGCATGAAGCATTAGGCTGAAAAAATCAGGTGCAAAGAGTTTGATAATGAAAAAAAATAATTAAAATTTATTCCATAGACTCAACAATAATTCTGCCTAAAAAAACATACCAATATAATTCAAACTATCCAGCCCCTATAGAACATAGATTCTTTTATATTTATAATTTCTATTGTGATCAGAATTCTAAATAACCAATCTCTTGAATGATGCCTTCTAATGAGGTATTTTTAGGGTTATAACTTATACTTTTTGCTGCTTTATTTAATGAATAATAATTTGACTTAATACCAGTTGCATTAACAATATTAATATCCTCTTCAACTTCGTACTCCAATCCAAACCCACTCTTCAACTCATTAAGTAAATTAAATTTTGATACAGAGGATTTTGTGTAGCAATCTAACACCATATTAGTCGAATCATAATCAATAATTGCCTGTATTAGGCAGTAGAAATCAGGTGGAGTAATAAAATCCCTGATAATATTATCTACTGATGTTTCAAATACTTCTTTATTTTTTATCATTCTCACTAGACCCTTTATTTATCATTTGTACTTCAATATTTTAACTGTGTGCAATCCCATCCATTGCGCTTATTATTATAGCTTCATTAAGCTCGTAATCGCTACATAAGCCAAGCTCGTTGTTAGCTTTTCCCACAGAAGGTATATAGCGATCTATATGTGTCGCATTGTTTTCTAAACTTTGCACTCCAACATTGAAAATATTTGCAACAATATCGGCCAATTCCTTAATTTCAACTTCTTCGTCTGAAGCGACATTGTAAATAGGACACTTTGGATTAGCATTTTCAGCTAAAGTCATTAGCCACCTAACAAGATCATCCGCATACATATAACTCCTGTACACTTTTCTGTCTGCTTTTATATTTATATCCCTCCCTGCAATGCCGTCGGCTATAAAATTTCCTATTGCAAAGTGTTGATCTTTAGGCAGATACTTCCCAATAAAAGAAAAACACCTGGCAATACTCACGTTTAGGCCTACTCGACCTAATTCTTGCATGGAAAACTCTGAATCTCTCTTAGCATAAGCATATGATTTTTTTACCTCATCAAGGTTCTCAATATCGCCAAAAGCCATATCTTCTGTCAAATACTTTACATACTCTGGCTGATAACCATAAACTGCACCAGAACTAGTAAAAACAATCATGCTGTCTTTATGAAATCGAGTGGCAAGTCGACAATAATTAAGTGTGCCTTGGATTATATTTTTCTTCTCTATGTCGCTTTGACTGGTGTATTTTGAGGCATCGCTAGAGGCGGCTGCGTGAATGACATAATCCGCAAATGGTAGGACATCCACACTAGTTATGTCAACGTCTAACAGCTCTACATTGTCGTTAATTAACTCTGGATTTGTGCTTGTTAATTTATTAGCATTTCTAGATACAACAATGATTTTTTCAATACTCCATTGTTTGAGTAAACCACGCTGAAACGCATCTAAAATTGATTTTCCGAAAAAACCAGATCCACCAACAATTAATAATATATTAGTTTTTTTTTTGAGACTCATTTTTTTCCTTTATTTACAAAAAAAATAATTATATTGTTTATAAATTTAATCGGGCCTCAATCATTTTGATACGATTCTCATCTTCTTGTTTAATTCCAGAATAAAAACGCTGCTTACCTTGTAGCCATAATAATTCAAACTCTACGCCTTTTAATAATCCCTCTTTAGGATTAGAGAAAATAGCATCAGAATGATAAACCACTTTTCTTGTTTCGTATTTATCTACTAATTTTTTATTTGCTAGGTATTTAATAAAATCTATTGATTCAGTTGATATAGCACCACCTAACCCACATTTTAAATTTTTTGCTTTGGCTTTTCTAAAAATATCTTCACACATTATTAATAATTCTTGGGAATTTACAATACTTCTATCGCCTTGCATAGAGCTCACCATATCCACCCTACCTATTGTAATAGCTTGTAATTGTTTAATACTCTCTAATGCTAGAATTTCATCCAAATTTTTATAGGCTGTCAGGGTTTCAATATTAATAGCAAAACCAATGTCCTCTGCATTATCTTTGGGAATAAAGCTTTTAATAGAATTTAAAAATTTTGATACTGCAAATGGTGTTTCTGCCATTGGTGCAATAATGCCTGTTACCCCAATAGATAAAGCATTAAACATATCTGTGACGGCTTCTACACCACCAATTTTAAGAATAATTGGCAAGTCAAGTTTAGATGTAACATCTTTAAGACGCATCATTTCTTCCATTCTACTGCCTTCTGCTTCAAATTCTGCTTTAATCTCAAATACGCCATATTCTTCTTTAAGCTCTTTTAAAACATCTATCATTTTTCTTTCAATACTATTCATTCTTTCTCCATATATTTGAATACTTTTTTACTAATTTCTTCATTTAAATCGGGGGTCATTAAATGTAATGGATTTGACTCCATCTGCCCATTATCTAAAATTCTACTACTAATTTTAGGAAAATAAGTTTGCTCAGGATTTACTTTGACAATAAACACAGATAAGCCAAATTTATCAAATTCTTGCACAAATTTATTGTTATTGAAGGATTTAACATCTAATATATGCGCATCTATGCCCCAGGCTTTAAATAGTTGTCGCCAATTAGGCAAGCCCAAACCCGTGTTAATATCACAACCTACATATCTACCACCAAAATAATTTCTTTGTGTCATTCTAATTGAAGCGTAACCCTCATCATCAAATACAAAGATTTTTAAATTACAATTATTGATTTTAGCGGTGCCTATTTCTTGCATATTTTGAGCAAAGCCACCATCACCCTCTATTAAAATTGTTCTTTTATCAGGATTTGCAATTGAGGCTCCTATTGCTCCGGATAATCCATAACCCATAGATGCTAAACCTTTGTTAGTGACAACTTTTTGCCCTATTTTTTGCTCAAATACTTGCATAATAGTTGTAAAAGCACCGCCACTACTACAAGATACTAATAAGTCTTTTGGAGATAATAATTGTGAAATTTTAGTAATAAAATAATGTGGCGATACATAATCTTGATTATGATTATTGGCATTATCTTCTACTAATGGAATGGTTTGCCTAACTATTTTACAAAATTCTAACCAATCATTATGCTCACCTAAATCTTGGCTCAAAAGTCTAGTGATAAAATCATTTGCATCTATTGCTAAACCTTGATTAATAGCAGGATGGCCTTTTTCTAACTCCGCTTTGTCAATATCAATTTGAATAATTTTACCCTGTGGCATAAATTGTTGCCAATTGAACCCTGTTTGCTGCATTCCTAAGCGCGTACCAATGGCAATCAATAAATCAGATTGTTGGATGAGGATATTTGCACTGCGTTGTCCCCAGGTATTTGGTCTGCCAATATAGTTTGGATGATGAGCATCTATCCTATCTACACCATTCCAAGTAGTTGCAATAGCAATCGTTGTTTTTTCAAACAAAGTATATATATTTTGAGTTGTTTGTCTATCTACACCACCACCAATTAAGATAACAGGTCGTTGTGATTTTTGCATTGTATCGATAATATTTTGTAATTCATCATCGGTGATAACATCTAAACTCTCAATGGAGTGACTGTTTTTTTCTGCCGTTTTCTCAATGGGTTTGGCCTGTATGTCTATTGGTATTTCTAAAAATACAGGTCCTTTCTTTCCCGTCCAACTTTGACTAATTAAATCAATAAATTCTTGTTTCGAGAGAATGGTTGTTAAGGATCTAGATACTTTACAAATAGGTCTTACAATATCTGCACCATTAATTTCTTGAATACCTCTCTGGCGTATTTCACCATTAGACATATCAACAGTTTTGGCTTGTCCACCAATAACTAAAAGCTCTCTACTTTCCAACCAAGCACCGCCAAAAGCCGTCACAATATTCGTTAATCCTGGTCCTGCTGTGACTAAAGCAAGCGCCCTATATTTATCATTTGTTTCATTGAAATACTCAGTAGCAATGCCTGCTGCTACTTCGTGAATAACTGGGATGCATTTAAGTTTTAAACTCAAACTTTCTACCAAATGCATAATATTACCACCACCCACAAAAAAACAATGGGTGTAATTTTGTTCAATTAGCCAGTCTGTTATTTGTTCACTATATTTCATTAATATTTCTCAACCCTTCAAAAGTATTGACTAAAATTCTTCTATTTTTGATGGATTTGTCTAATTTATATCTAATCAGTCCGCCAGATTTGTCGAATAAAATTAATACAAATTGTTTGTCCGTATGTTTTTTATCGCCTTTAAAATACTTCATAGCTTCTTGCGTTTCTATTTTTGAAACAATTGAAGATAAATTAGGAATGCTTTTTAATAAACTTAATATGTGTGCTACTAATTTTAATCCTCTAGTATTCTGATCGCTCATTAACCCTAAACTAATAGAAGTGTTATAAGCACAAAGCATGCCTAAACCTACAGCCACACCATGTCGTATTTCAAAAGAACTTGCACTTTCTAAAGCGTGTCCAAATGTATGACCAAAATTTAATAATAATCTAATATTATTATCAAACTCATCTTCTTCTACAAAGTGTTTTTTGGTTAATAAACTTAATGAAACTATTTTATTAAAATCAAGAAAATATAATGATTTGTTTAAATCTATTAAGTTCAGGTAGTTATCCAATTTTTCTTCAGAATCTGCATAGCATATTTTTATAGCCTCAAACAATCCTTCAACGATTTGCTCTTCTGTCAGCGTCTTACAAAAATTAGTATCAACAATAACTTGTGTAGGTGGATAAAAATTACCAACAAGGTTTTTATGCTTTTCAATGTTAATCGAAGATTTTCCGCCAATACAAGAGTCAACCATTCCTAATAAGGTAGTAGGCAAATAAATCCATTTAATCCCTCTCATATAAATTGAAGCACATAATGTGGAGATATCTTGAATAACGCCACCACCAATAACTAATAATACTGAATCTCTAGTTGCGCCGAGTTCTCTTAAAGTGTTTAGAACTTCAATAGATTTAATGAGTGTTTTATTTGTTTCAAGTGCTTCAATTTTGATTGATTTGTTAGTTTGGACATTCTCCCATAATTTATCAACTTTCTTATCTACCACCATTAAGTCACTACGTTCTTTAATGATGTTAGTTGTTGAGTTGCCCTGGATAACAACGTCATAACTACCGCCACTAAATTTTATTTTAAATTTTTCGGACATGGCTATAGCCTAAATCTACAGTAATAAAATTACCTGTGACACCTGTATTATTTTCAGAACAAAGTGAATACACAGCATTTGCAACATCATTTAAAGATGGCAATCTTCCGAACTGGGTTGACTGTTCTATACTATTTATTTGTTGTTGCGATAAATGAGTGCGAGTCATAGGGGTGTCTATAACACCAGGTAAAACAGCATTAATTAAATGTCCGTCTTTTCCTAAATCATTACAGGCTGAAAGAACCAATCCTTTTAAGGCTGATTTACTTATGGCATACGATAATTTATTTTGTTTTGATAACTCCTGCCATATAGAACTCAACACACAGAATTTTGCTGGTTTTGTAATTAACTGAGCGTCTAGTAATATTTTCAAAGACTCTAAAACATACAACACATTAGAACTATACACATCTTGATGTGTGTCTATCTCATAATCATAAACACTATCATCTGTATTTGTGCCTTGAGCCCAACAAACTGCATCAAATGGTGCTAAATCTTGCAAGACAGTAGTTAGGCCTTTCTTATGGGGGTAATTCCAAAAAATATAATCATTTTCTTCTGATTTAATTAGAGATAGACTGACGATAACAACTTGCCAACCTTCTTTTTCAAATTTTTCCTTTGTGGCTTGACCAATAAAGCCTGTACCGCCAAATAATAGTATTTTTTTATTCATAATCTTGTAAGAAAATTTTCTATTTTTTTGGCAACAAAGTCCAACTGAACCTCTCCTAATGCAGGATAAATACCTAGCCATAAGGTTTTATTCATAGTTGCATCTGTATTGGTTAAATTACCTACAATTCTATATTCAATATCTTGAAAATAAGGTTGCTTAGTTAAATTCCCCGCAAATAGTAATCGCGTGCCAATTTTATGACTGTCTAAATATTGAGTAAGCTCAACCCTGTCAACGCTTTCTTTTAAAGTAATAGGAAATCCGAACCACGAAGGCTCTGAATTTTCAGTAACTTCTGGCAAGTCAATAAACTCAGTTAAACCACTTAATTTGTTTTTAAGATAGGCAAAGTTTTCGTTGCGCTTTTTGATAAACTCTGGCAGACGCTTTAATTGCGCCAAGCCGCAAGCCGCCTGCATATCACTAATCTTGAGATTGTAACCAAGGTGTGAATAAGTGTATTTATGATCGTATCCTTTTGGCAAGCTACCTAATTGCTGTTCAAATCGTTTTTCACAAGTATTGTCACAACCTGGATCACAGTAGCAATCTCTACCCCAGTCTCTAAATGATTCAGCAATTGTTACTAATTCTGAATTATTAGTAAATACAGCTCCACCCTCACCCATCGTAATATGGTGTGCTGGGTAAAAACTACAAGTAGCAATATCACCAAACGTACCCACATGCTGGTCGTTGTATTTTGCACCTAAGGCATCACAACAGTCTTCCACCAGCCAAAGATTATATTTATCACACAGCTCTTTTACTTTTTCTAGATTGTATGGATTACCTAGAGTATGGGCAAGCATGATGGCTTTAGTTTTTGGTGTTATTGCTGCTTCAATTAAATTAGCATTCACATTGTGCGTTTTTAGATCAACATCAACAAATACAGGGATGGCGCCAAATTGCACAATTGGATTAACCGTGGTAGGAAAACCTGCAGCAACACCAATTACTTCATCACCTTTTTTAATGGCTCTATCACCTAATTTTGGAGAGGTTAATGTAGCAAAGGCAACTAAATTAGCAGATGAGCCAGAATTGACGGTAATTAAATGCTTAATACCGATAAATTCTGAAAGATCTTTTTCAAACTTTCTATTAAATCGCCCAGTCGTTAGCCATCCATCTAACGATGCATCAACCATGTATTGTAATTCAGTTGCACCTATTACCTTGCCAGATGGTGGCACAACACTTCTACCTGGTTTAAATGTTTTTTCTGTATATTTTAAATCTGCAAATTCTTGCACAAGCTCTGCGATTTCTAATCTTAATTCTTCAGTGGTTTTCATTGTTCATATCTTTAGTATATTCTTCAATTTCTGCTAGACATGCGGCTTGCATATCTTCTTTGTTAAACCAAGCTTTATGCCAGCTAATAATTTTATCTAATGTATAACTTAATTCCCATACTGGCTTCCAACCAAGTTTTGACTCAGCCTTTGTAATATCTAACTTCAAAAAACCCGCCTCATGAGGACTAGAATTTTTATCAAGCTTCCAGCTGGCGTCAGGCCATTTGAAAATCATTTTATCTAAAATCCAGCCTACTGGCTTAACGTCTTTCTCATTGGGTCCAAAGTTCCAGCCTTCAGCATATTCTTTTTGATCTCTATAAAGTTTTTCAGCTAAAATTAAATATCCTGATAATGGCTCTAAAACATGCTGCCACGGTCGTGTAGCTTTAGGGTTACGAATAACCACAGGCTCACTCTTTTCAAACGATCTTAAGATATCTGGAATCAGTCTATCATCTGCCCAGTCACCCCCACCAATCACATTGCCCGCCCTTACTGAAGCCAGGCCTATACCTTGCTCTTGTAAAAAAGAACGTCTATAAGCGGAGGCAACTAACTCTGCACAACCCTTGCTACTACTATAAGGATCGTACCCACCCATAGGGTCATTCTCTTTATAACCTTGGGAGCGTCCATCATTCTCGTAGCATTTGTCAGTTGTAATGTTTACAATCGCCTTTAGATTAATGCAGCTGCGTGCCACTTCTAGCACCTTGGCAGTACCAATCACATTAACTTCATAAGTTTCAATGGGTGCATCATAAGAATACCTCACTAATGGTTGTGCTGCCATATGTATCAAAACATCAGGATTGAATATTGTCATACTATTATAAAGTGCATATTGGTCTCTAATATCACCAATTTGAGAATCAATGATTGAGTCAATTTTAGCCTCATTAAATAATGATGGCATTGTAGGTGGGCTAAGCGCATAGCCTTTAACCGTTGCACCCAAAGAAGTCAGCCATAAAGAAAGCCAACTACCTTTAAAACCAGTATGTCCTGTTAAAAAAACACGCTTGCCTTGCCAAAAACATTTATCAATTATCATTATTTATAAAATTTACTTAACTCTACAAGCTAGTTGTAGAACATATGACCCTTCTTTGTCCAATGCCTTTGTCTCTTTTATGGCAATAACTTCAAAGCCACAGTTGGCCATTAAAAATTTTAATGAGTTTTTTGTATAAAAATTTATATGCTCATGCCAATGTTTTTTATCTTTATATAAATCTTTTTTTGAGTCATTTTTTTGAATAATAAGTTCATATGGAACCTCTACATATAATATAGATTTATCACTCATTACACTTCGTATATCCAGCATAATTTCAGTGGGGTACGGTATATGCTCTATCACATTACTACATACAATCAAATCATATGTTGTGCCTAATGCTTCACCAATATCAACTTTTTTTGCCTCTTTTATTACTTCCTTATTACTAATATCATATATGTGAAATTTATTAATGTCTTTCTTAAAAGGTGTGTTTATGCCAGTATCCCCTCCCCAATCTAAAACTGATATGGGCAATGTCACATAATTTAACAAAAAAGACTCCACTTTTTTAATATAAGGAGTAACCATGTCTAAATTCTTATTTCTTTGTGTATAGCCGGGCTCATACTTTTCCCTAAGCTTTACATACTCACTCTCCCTATATTTGCTGTAAAGTGCATTCATTTCATTGTCATCAAAACGAATATCTAAAAATAAATGCCCGCAATTTTGACACTGCAAAGAATTACATATGCAGTAGGCCATTCCATTCTCAATTGTACTCAAACCCCATTCGTCAGTAATGCAAACAGGCTTCCAGTCAAAAATTCTATCTGATAAAAATGGCATTAAAATAGCTGGGCTTTTTAATATATTGTCGCTATTGCAACACACACAATTAGCTGCTATTCTTTTTTTATTCAAACCTATTTCCATGTTTTCCATGGAGCATTGCCCTGACTCCAAAGCTCTTGCAAATACACCGTATCACGCAATGTGTCCATAGGCTGCCAGAATCCTTTATGCGTAAATGCCATCAGATTATTGTCTTTAGTTAGTTCTTTTAATGGACCTTGCTCCCAAACACAATCATCACCAGAAATTCTCTCTAAAACTTTTGGAGAAAGTACAAAAAATCCACCGTTAATCAAAGCGCCATCACCCCTAGGCTTTTCTGTAAATTCTTTTACCTTATTATCTTGGATCTCTAATGCGCCGAACCGTCCCGGTGGATAAGTGGCAGTAATTGTTGCATCTTTGCCGTGCTCTTTATGAAATGCTATCAACTCTGAAATATTAACATCTGATACGCCATCACCATAAGTAAAACAAAACGCATCCTCGTCTTTTACATAATCAGATACTCTACCTAACCTTCCACCTGTCATAGAATTGTCACCCGTATTAACTAAAGTAATTGTCCATGGCTCTGCACGCTTTTCGTGCACTTCCATGGAATTTTTTTTCATACAAAAAGTTACATCTGACTGATGAAGAAAATAATTGGCAAAATACTCTTTAATAACATAGCCCTTATAACCACAACATATTACAAAATCATTGATACCGTGTGTGGAATACATTTTCATAATATGCCATAGAATTGGCTTGCCGCCAATTTCCACCATAGGTTTTGGCTTAAGATTTGTCTCTTCACTTAGGCGTGTACCTAAACCTCCTGCTAATATTACTACTTTCATAAATTAAAAATTACTATATTTAAATAAACGAACAAGCATACACTATTTATTTGTATAAACTTTTGGAGTTGGATTTGACTTCCACACCTTGAAAATGAGAGAAAACTCTTTGTAATATGCAGAAGATGGACTTAACAAGTTAACTAACTCATAATCTAATGTACCTGTCCTTCTAATACTTATCAGAAGATTTTTAATTTTATTGCTTTTATCCTGATTATAGAGATTCTTAAATAATCTTAGTGTAACTGTCTCTTTTAATAAGCCTCTAAAAAAAACCCAATAAGAGCTGACTCCACCATTCTTATCTGGAAGCAAGAATATATACAAGATCCTTGTTAAGCGCACAATAAAAGTATTAATTTTTAATGATAACCATTGATTTGAATTAAACAGAGAACGGCTAAAAATATAATGATGCTCTATATATCTATTATTAATAGCATAATAGATATCTCTAATTTCCCTGGCTAAATCATCACTATCTGATTTAGGTAACAAATCCACAACATTTTTGCTTAATTTAATCACATACTCAGACCAAAATGGCTGTGACATAGTTTGAGATATAATATTCCCTTTTTTGCCCCAATAATAAGGAAATGAGCTCCTATCTCTTAGGGTGTAATAACTACTATCTGCATTACAAACAGTAAACAGGCAGTCAAATTTTTTCCATTTACCGTGAAATAAAATGGTTGCATTAATAAAGAAATCTATATATTGTGTCGATTTAAACCCATTTGTTACTTGGTATGCTTTTTTCATAACATGTGTTCTAAAGATTGCATATGGATATTGTTGCCACGATGGAATAGGAATATGCCTTATTCGGTCTAACGGATCCTTATTAATAATTTGCATATCGTACCAAGGGAATAAACTCATCCATCTTGTTCCTTTTGTTGACTGAGATAAGGCAGCTATGCCCAGTCTCTGACC
>Ga0209045_1003013_pt1 | contig 11374 bp, 10 predicted proteins | sample SaaInlLV_10m_DNA_4_FD_184664 | JGI IMG/M metagenome (GOLD analysis project Ga0209045, IMG submission 184664) | Marine microbial communities from expanding oxygen minimum zones in the Saanich Inlet - Saanich Inlet SI072_LV_200m_DNA (SPAdes) (version 2) | ecosystem: Environmental > Aquatic >...
ATTCTCCAGTGAATTTAATGGAATTTATCGAGACTATAGAAAATGCTTTAGATAAAGAAGCTACTAAAAACTTCATGGATATTCAACCAGGAGATGTTGAATCAACATTTGCAGATGTAAGTGGATTAATAGAAGATTTTGACTATAAACCTGAGACACCATTAAGTCATGGTGTAGATGAGTTTGTAAAATGGTATAGAGAGTTTTATAATAATAAGAATAAAGGAGAAGTATGAAAGGTATTATATTAGCAGGAGGGTCTGGAACAAGATTATATCCAATCACAAAAGGTGTATCTAAACAACTATTACCAATCTATGATAAACCAATGATTTTTTATCCTTTATCTGTTTTAATGTTAGCAGGTATAAAAGAGGTACTTATTATCTCAACTCATGAAGACTTACCAAACTTTGAAAAGCTTTTAGGTGATGGGTCTGATATAGGTATGAAATTCTCATATATTGTTCAGCCTAGTCCAGATGGCTTAGCTCAAGCATTTATACTTGGTGAAGAGTTTATAGGAGATGATAGTGTATGTTTAGTACTAGGTGATAATATCTTTTATGGTCAGGGCTTTACTCCATTACTTAAAAAAGCTGCTTCTTTAAAAGATGGTGCTGTTGTATTTGGATATCAAGTAAAAGATCCTGAACGATTTGGAGTAGTTGAGTTTGATAATAATAAAAAAGCAATCAGTATCGAAGAGAAACCAACTCAACCAAAATCAAATTTTGCTGTAACAGGACTGTACTTTTATGATAATGATGTAATTGAAATAGCTAAAGCGGTAAAACCATCGCATCGTGGAGAAGTAGAAATAACTTCTATAAATGAGGAATATTTAAAAAGAGATAAACTAAAAGTAGAACTATTAGGTCGAGGTTTCGCATGGCTAGATACTGGTACTCATGATTCTCTTTTGGAAGCTGGCCAATTTGTACAAACTATTGAGCATAGACAAGGATATAAGATAGCTTGTCTTGAAGAGATAGCATATAATAATAGATGGATAGATAAAGAACAAGTTTTGGAGATAGCAAAACCATTATCAAAAAATGGATATGGTCAATATCTAGTGGAGTTGGTAAAAGATGAGAAATAAGAATATATTAGTAACAGGATGTGCAGGATTTATAGGATCAAATTTTGTACCTTATTTTTTAGATAAATATAAAGAATACAATATTATAAATCTAGACTTACTTACTTATGCAGGAGATTTAGAAAACCTGAAAGAGTGTGAAGATAATTCTAACTATAAATTCATTAAAGGTGATATTTGTAATAGAAATTTAGTAGAGTTTATATTCACCGAATATGATATACAAGGTGTGATTCACTTTGCAGCAGAATCTCATGTAGATAATAGTATCAAAAATCCTGGTGTATTTATAGAAACTAATGTAAATGGTACTTTTACACTTCTTGATGTAGCCAAACATTACTGGATGAATAAACCATTTGAATATAAAAAAGAGTATGACAAATGTAGATTTCATCATATCTCTACAGATGAAGTATATGGTACATTAAATGAAACAGACCTGTTCACTGAAGAAACACCATATGCCCCAAATAGTCCATATAGTGCATCTAAAGCATCTAGTGATATGATAGTTAGATCATATCAAGAAACATATGGTATGAATACAGTTATAACAAACTGTTCAAATAATTATGGACCAAAACAACATGATGAAAAACTAATACCTACTATTATAAGAAAAGCCCTAGCAGGTGAATCTATCCCTATCTATGGTGATGGTAAAAATATAAGAGATTGGCTATATGTATTAGATCACTGTAAAGGTATTGATTTAGTATATCATACAGGACTAGAATCAAATGTATATAATATAGGTGGAAGAAATGAAAGAACAAATCTTCAAATTGTAGATGCTATTTGTACTATTCTAGATGAAAAAGTTCCAAAAGATACAAGTTATAAAGAACTCATTACTTTTGTAGAAGATAGAGCAGGACATGATAGAAGATATGCAATAGATGCTACAAAACTAGAAAATACTTTAGGTTGGAAAGCTGAAGATGATTTTGATAGTGGTATAGTTAAAACTATTGAATGGTATCTTGAAAAATATGAGGTAAATAAATGATTACAAAATTAGAACAATTTAAAGTTTTAGGTGATAATAGAGGTCAGTTAGTAGCTCTTGAAGCAAATAAAGAGATACCTTTTGATGTAAAACGAGTTTTTTATATTTATGGTACTCAAGAAGGAATTCCACGAGGAAATCATTCTCATTATAAAACAAAACAGTTTTTGGTTGCTGTCAATGGAAGTTGTAAAGTTACTTTAGATGATGGTAAAGAAAAAGAAGTTTTTGATTTAAATGAACCAAATTTAGGTCTTTTTCAAGATGCACTTATTTGGGGAAGTATGCATGATTTTAGTTCTGATTGTGTATTAATGGTTTTGGCTGATGATATTTATGATTCAAAAGATTATATTACTAATTATGATAATTTTTTGAAAGTAGTTAATTAATGATAATTAATGGTAAAAATATTAATTTAAGAACTGTAGAAGTTGATGATGCAGAATTTATTTATTCTATGAGAAAGAATCAATTAAGAACAAAATATTTATCAGAAATATCAGGGACAATTGAAAATCAAAAAGAATGGATAGAGAATTATAAAGTTAGAGAAAAGGATAATAAGGAATATTATTTTATTTTAGAATCAAAAGATAATATTAATTATGGATTAGTAAGAATGTATGATTTTAAAAATGAATCTTTTTCTTGGGGTAGCTGGCTTATAAAAGAAGATGCACCAAAAACAACTGCTATTGAATCTGCTTTACAAATATATGAATTAGGATTTTATAAATTGGGATTTAAGAGATCACATTTTGAAGTTCATAAAAATAATAAAAAAGTTTTTTCATTTCATCAAAAATTTGGAGCAAAAATTGTTACAGAAAATGAGTTAGAATATTTTTTTAACTTTGAAAAAAGTGACTATGAAAATACAAAGAAAAAATATAAAAGGTATTTATAAATGATTCCATTTTTAGATTTAAAAAATATTAATGCTCAATATAGAGAAGAATTAATTGAAGCATGTACAAAAGTAATAGATAGTGGTTGGTATGTTCAAGGAAATGAATGTATCGAGTTTGAAAAAGAGTTTGCACAGTATTGTGGTACGAAATATGCTGTTGGTGTAGCGAATGGTCTGGATGCTTTGATTTTAATTCTTCGTGCATATAAAGAGATGGGAATACTGAAAGATGGTGATGAAGTCATCGTACCTTCAAATACTTATATAGCTTCTATACTTGCAATTTCACAAAATAATCTAGTACCAGTTTTGGTAGAGCCTGATTTAGATACTTATTTAATAGACCCATTAAAAATAGAAGAAAAAATTACTTCAAAAACAAAAGCTATCATGCCTGTACATTTATATGGTCAAACTTGTGAAATGGATGAGATAAACAAGATAGCAAAAAAATATGGTTTCAAAGTGATAGAAGATTCAGCGCAATCTCATGGAGCATATTATAAAAACAAAAGATGTGGAAACTTAGGTGATGCAAGTGGTTTTAGTTTTTATCCTGGTAAAAATCTTGGTGCTTTAGGTGATGGTGGAGCAGTGACTACAAATGATGAAGAGTTGGCTCATACTATCAAAGCACTTGGAAACTATGGAAGTCATAAAAAATATGAAAATCTTTATAAAGGTGTAAATAGTAGACTTGATGAGATGCAAGCTGCGATGTTACGAGTAAAACTTAGATATCTTGATATTGAGATAGAAAAAAGAAGAGCGATAGCAGACTATAATCTTGAAAATATCAAAAATGAAAATATCATTTTACCAAAAGTTCGAGCTAAAGATAATAGCGTTTGGCATCTATTTGTAATAAGAACAAATAAAAGAGATGAGTTACAAAAATATCTTTTAGATAATGGGGTACAAACCTTGATACATTATCCATTAGCACCTCATAAGCAAGAAGCCTATAAAGAGTGGAGTGATGAAAATCTACCTATAAGTGAACGAATTCATGATGAAGCATTGAGTTTGCCTATTAGTGGTGTGCAGAGTTTGGATGATACTATGAAAATAGTTAAGGTAGTAAATGAATTTGACTAAAAAAAATTTATACTTTTTCTTCCCTTATCGTGGAGTAGGAGGAGTTCCTGTACTTTTTCTAAGATTGGCGAATTATTTATCAAATATGAATGTATATAATATTTTTCTTATTGATTACGAAGATGGATATATGGCTAAAAATTATGATAAAGATAGTGGTGTTAAGTTTGTTGTATATTCACAAAATGCAAATATAAAATTCGAAAATAATGATATTGTGGTGTTTCAGTCTATGCCACTTTGGGGGATGCCACTAAATCTTAATTTTAGAGAAAGAACAAAATTAATTTATTGGAATTTACATCCTTATAACATGTTTGGATATGCATCTAGCATAAGTAAATATTTTAAAAATAAGCTAGTTCAAAAAATATTTACTATTGGATTTAGATATTTTATCTATTTCAATGATAGAAAAGCAGTTAAATTATTTGATATGAAAAAATCCATCTTTTTTATGGATGGTGAGAATCTTATAAAAACTAAAGATCTATTGGATATAAATATTATCGATCCATTATATCTACCTCTTATTATTGATAATATTGAAAATATCAAAAAAAATTATATCCCAAATGATGATATATTAAATTGTATTTGGATTGGAAGGATTGGGGATTTTAAAGTTCACATTCTTTTATATACATTAAAGAAGCTAAATATTATAGCTGCTCAGTATAAAAAAGCAATAGTATTTGCAATTGTTGGAAATGGTGAATATTTAGACTATTTAAAAAAAGAAACAATCAATCTAAAAAATTTAAAAATAAAATATATTGATTATATTGACCCAAATAACTTAAAAGAGTTTTTAATAGATATGGATATTGGTTTTGCCATGGGAACAGCTGCCCTTGATTTTGCTAAATATGGATTACCTACGGTGTTGTTAGATTTCGCTTATGAAGAAATAAAACAAGATTATAAATTTGGTTGGTTATTTAATACTGAGAATTTTACTTTAGGGAGACAAATCACTGAGAACTTATGTGAAAATAACAATAGAAGTTTAGAAAATATTATATTAAGTTTAGATGATAATTATAGTCAGGTATCTAATGAATCCTTTAATTATATAAAAAATAACTTTGAGATAGAAACTAATGTAAACAAATTTATAGATTTAGTAGAAAATTCTACTTTAACATATGGTGATTTAAAGAAAAAATATTTTAATATGAATATATTTCATAAACTAATTGGAGCAAAGAAGTACTATAATGATTAAAAAAATTCTACAGTTTAAAGAAAAATTATTTTTCTTAATAACTAAAAAAGATATAAAAGATATAAGAAATGTTCTGATTCTAGGCTTTGTTGTCGGATTATTTGAATTAATAGGATTAGCATTAATAGTTCTGATGATTCAAGTTTTCACTAATGTCTCTCTTCTTGAGGAAGAGAATATCTTACATGATATTTATACACATATAGCCGCAGAGAATATTAACTATTTTGTATCTTTATTGGCTTTTTGTATTTTTTGTTTTTATATTGTAAAGTTAATTCTTTCAATATATAATGCAAAAAAAATGGCGCAAATAACTTCAAATCTTTATGTAGATATTTCAAAGAAATTATTTGAAAACTATCTTAATTATTATTATCGGGATTTTGCAAAAAAAAATACTGCTGAAATAAATCAAATGCTTATTGTTGAATCTGATCATTTATCATTAATGGTTTCTAATGTTATTTATCTTATAATCCATCTAGTAATTATAGGGTTATTGTATGGCTATATGGTATATATTGATTGGTTTTTGACCTTTATAGTTACAGTATTTTTTGTTTGTTTAGCCTATATGTATAAAAAAATACTAAATAATAGATTGGTCATAATGGGTGAAGAAAGAATTGATGCAGTTGATAGCTATATGAGATTTATAAAAAGTACATTTGCAAATTATAAATTTATAAAAGGTTTAGACGGAAAATATATTGAAGATAATTTATCTATAAAAACAGAAAATTATAAGAGTGCTAGAGTAGATATGTTTTTTTGGGCAGAAACTCCAAGGCTATTACTAGAGTTTATTGTGATCGTCATGATGATAGGTATATTAGTTTTTATTAAATTAAAATATCCGAATACAGATGAACTTCTTGTTGTAGTTAGTGCATATGCTATTGCACTATTTAGAATGCTACCGTCTTTATCAAGAGTTTTAAATGGTGTTAATATGATAAATATGTATAAAAAAACTCTTGATATGGTTCACATTGAATTTAATAATAAAATAGAAGATAAAAATATGGGTAAAAATGTAAAAAACAAAATTAATTTTGATGATGTAATTAAACTAAAAAATATATCTTTTCAATATCCTGACAGTGAAGATAAAAGTTTAGATAACTTAACTTTAAGTATAAACAAAGGTGATAAGATTGCTATCGTAGGTGAGAGTGGTTCTGGAAAAAGTACATTGATGGATATACTAATAGGACTTCATTTACCAACTGATGGAAATTTATCTGTTGATAGTAAAGATATCAATAGTAAAAATATAGTAAAATGGAGGACGAATACCTCATTTGTACCTCAAAAAGTGGTTTTATTTGAATCTACAGTAAAAGAAAATATAACTTTTGGCAAAGTATATGATGAAAATCTTTTGCAAGAAGTTTTGAAAGATGTATTTATGTATGATACTGTAATGTCAAAAGGTGGTGTCGAATCTAAAATTGGAGATGAAATATCTGGATTTAGTGGAGGACAAATGCAGAGGATTGCATTAGCAAGGGCATTATATCAAGAACGAGATATAATATTTTTAGATGAAGCGACATCATCTTTAAATGAAACAATAGAGATCGAAATTATTGAAAATATATTAAAAAAATATAAAGAAAAAACTATTATAGCAATAGTTCATAAAGAAAGTATTGCAAAAAAATTTACGAAAACAATTAAACTAAATCAAGGAGAAATATAATGTACACAGCAGTTATACCAGTTAAAGCAAACAGTTCAAGATTGCCAGGTAAGAATATAAAACCTTTTGGTGATGAAAACTTATTGTCAAGAAAAATAAGACAAATTCAAGAGTCAAATATAGCTGATAGAATAATAGTGAGTTCAGATAGCCACGAAATGTTAAGAATTGCTAAAGATATGGGGGTAGAAGGCATTTTAAGACCTTCTAATTTGGCTGATGAAAGCAGACCTTTAAGTGATTTTTTTGATTATATATCGGAACTTATACCTACTGGTAATTTAATTTGGGCATGTGTTACATCACCATATTTCGATGAGATTCTTATGAAAAATGCTAAAATAAAATATCAAAAAGCAATTGAAGATGGTTTTGATTCTTTAATTACAATTTATAAATTTAAACATTATATGATGGATAAAAATGGACCTTTGAATTATAAATTGGGAACAGCCCATTTAAATTCACAGGATCTTCCTGCATTAGATTTATTTACAAATGGTATTTTAATTGCACCGATAGACTCTGTGAAAAAATGGCATTATAACTATGGACCTAAAGCATACCGATTGGAAGTAAATCAAAAATCTTCAATAGATATTGACACTAAATGTGATTATTTTGCTGCTTTATCTTGGTTAGAGGAATAAATATGAAAGTTGTAATACTTGCTGCTGATAGTTATGAAAAAATAGATAATAGTCATAAACCATCATGTTATTCACATACAATTGGATCTATAAGTTTAATTGAGTATCAATTAAGACTTTTAAATCTTTTAGGTTATAAATATAATGATATAACAATTGTAACGGGGAAAAGTGGTGTTTGGAAAAACAAATCGTTATCTGAAATCATTAAAGACAATGAAATAAATGAGATGAAAATTGAAAATAATCATAAACGTAGTTTTAATTCATTAAAGTCATATTTATTAAATAATAAAAGAATAAATGATTTATTAATTCTAAATAGTGATTCTTATTTTGAATTAAAAGATTTAGAAAAACTAATTCATCCTAATAATAGCTCAAAGATTTTGGTTGAGAGTAGAAATAACTTGTATTCTAATGGAATAGAGGTATTTTCTAAAAAATCTCTCGTTACTAATGTATTAAGTAACAAAATCCATAATTGTGTTCCATGGGATTCTTATTATGGAAGTACATTTCTAGCAGGTAATGATATTAATAAGTTAAGAGATTATTTAAAAGAAACGAAAGAAGATTTAAATTTACCATATTTAGAAACTTTGGTTAATAAAAGTAAGATTTCTTTAATTAAAATAGATATAAACAAGGCAAATAGTGGAATAAAGGGAACATCTAATAAAACGATGGAATTAGAAGGTGGTTCATTTGCAGGGTTAAACAAGATGACATTAGTCAAAAAATATTCAGATAAAGAAGGTAATGATAAATTAGTTGCAGAAATTGATTGGTTAAATAACTTACCTGAACATCTTAAAAATAAATTTATCTCTGTTGTTGACTATCATATAGGTAGTGAAAAATCTTGGTTTACTATGCCCTGGTATGATTTAGAGAATTTAAGAAAAAAAATAATTACTGGTAAATTCTCAATAAATGATACTATTCATTATATTAAAAGAATTTTAGATTATATGTTTGAAAACATATACCCAAATATTATTGGAAAAGCAGAAAAAAATTGGATTTATGAAAAACATTTTGATAGAGTTCTCTCAAGATTTGATGAAATTCAAGATATAAAACCATTTGACAAAATTTTAGGATTGAAAACTATTTCCATCAATGGAAAAGAATATATGAATTTGCCTGTTATAATAAATGAATTAAAGAAATTTGAAATCGAGACTAATTTTTTCCAACCAAAAGATTTAGTTATGGTCCATGGAGATTTGCACTTCCAAAATATGCTAATTGATTCGGAACATGATGATTTCATATTAGCTGATCCAAGAGGTGAAGTAAATGGTTCAGATATTTATTATGATATGGGTAAACTTTGGCATTCTATAAATGGCTTATATGATTTAATACATACTGATATTAGTCGTGCAACAATCTTAGAAATAAATAACGATACAGTTCATTTTGATTTTTATATAGCTGGGGTTGAATTGATAAAAACATATTCCGAATTAAAAATACAAATGACAAAATTAATGAATAACTATCCTATAGTTAATGATAAAGACTGGTTGCTCAAAACTAAATTTACTGAAGCTATGCACTTTTCAAGTCTAATGTATTTTCATTTAAAATACGATGGTGTAGAAAATAGAGCACTTTCTCTATATCTCCAAGGTACTATATTAGCTACGAAAGTATTAGAAGAAGTTAAGGAGTTATAATGTCTATTAAAATATTAGATTGTACTTTAAGAGATGGATCACATATAAATAATGGTATGTTTGGAAAAGAATCTATTAAAAAGATTATAATTGGACTCGTTCAGGCAAATATTGAATTAATAGAAATAGGATTTTTAGAAGATGGGAATTATTCTGATAATCAAGTATTCTTTAGTGAATTTAAACAGGTGGAGTTATTTCTAAAAAATATAAAGAAAAATAACTCAGAATTTGGATTAATGTTAAGAACTGATAGATGTAAGAAATCTAAACTAAAAAAAATAGATAGTATCGATTTTGTAAGAATTGCATTTTATCAAGATCATATAGAAGATGTAAAAGAATATGTAGAAATATTAAAGGACTTGGGTTATAAAATTTATTTAAACCCCATCGCTATATCAAACTATGAAGAAAATGACATCATTAAATTATTAAATATTATTAATAATATGAGTCCAAATGGTGTGTCCATTGTTGATACTTTTGGTTCATTGAATCTTACTACCTTTAATAAAATTTTAAATTTATTCTTATTAAATTTAAATTCTAAAATTGAAATAGGTCTTCATTTACACGAAAATTTATCTTTATCTTTATCCTTAAGTTCTTTTGCATGTAAAATGATAAAAGATAGAAACTTAATTATAGATTCTTCAATTCAAGGTATGGGAAGAGTTCCTGGAAATTTACCGACAGAGTTAATCAGTTCATATTTAAATCAAAATTATAATCAAAATATAAATATAGACATAATTGTAGATTTAGCCCAAAAAATTATAGTAGAGTTTAAAACTATAAAAGAATGGGGCTATAACCCAATCTATATGACCTCAGGAATACTTAACATTGATAGAACATATCCTGAATTTTTTAATGAAAAAGGATTTTCAAATAGCAACAATTTAATAATGCAGAAAATGATTAAACATATGAATTATGGGAAAAAATTCGATTCAAAACATGCAGAAGAAATAATTGAAAAATTTAGATTTAAAATAATTATTTTTGATTTTGATGGAACAATTATAAATACTAATCATAAAAAAGAGAGCGCATTAATTAAAGTTATAGCAGATACATATGAATTAGACTATAATCAAATTAAAGAGTATATTATTAATAATCCAGGTAAAAATAGAGAATATTATTTCAAATACTTTCTAAACAAACTAACAAAATCTGAAAGAGATTCTATATTGATATTAGAAAAAGTATCAAAAATGTTTTCAAAGAGTGTACAAGATATATATGCGAATGCTGATATAGAAAGTAGTTTACTGGAACTAAAGAATACACTACCAGATACAAAATGGTATATATTATCTTCTGCTAATAAAGAAGAAATTATTAAAATACTTGATTATCATAACATATTATCATTATTTGATGAAATACATGGAGGACCAAAAACTAAATATGAGAACTATATTGAGTATATTTCTAAATTTGTGAATTCAAATGATGAAGTTTTACATATAGGTGATGGGAATCAAGATATTGAGCTAATTGAGAAAAGTGGTATTTATGGATTATTATTAACAAGATGGAGTATGGAAAAAAATTTACTATTAAAATATCAAAAGAATAAAAGATTTTTGGTTAAAGATTCATTAAAAAGATTTTTAATAGATTTTAAAAATGATATAGTATGAATCAGAATCTAAAAGTAATTGATTTTTCGGGATATTCTTTTTCTGGTAAAAGTGCATATTTTGATTTGGTTTCAGAATTTGATGGGTATAAATCTTTTAATAATGCATTTGAATTCGAATTATTAAGAATCCCTAATGGTATTGTTGATCTGTATACAAATTTATATCTTAATTGGTCGCCTATTAGATCTTCAGAAGCAATTCGAAATTTTATAAGAATAATAGATTTATTTAGCAGAAATAAAACATTTATGTTTAGATTATTTAATATAAGACATAATTATCAGAATTATTTTCCAAATTTCAATGAAGTATCG
>Ga0209045_1003023_pt1 | contig 11329 bp, 9 predicted proteins | sample SaaInlLV_10m_DNA_4_FD_184664 | JGI IMG/M metagenome (GOLD analysis project Ga0209045, IMG submission 184664) | Marine microbial communities from expanding oxygen minimum zones in the Saanich Inlet - Saanich Inlet SI072_LV_200m_DNA (SPAdes) (version 2) | ecosystem: Environmental > Aquatic > Marine...
CGGTCACGAAAAGGGATCCTTTACAGGGGCTCTGACCGCCAGGAAAGGCCGGTTTGAACTGGCTGACGGTGGGACCCTCTTTCTCGATGAAATCGGGGATACCACCCTCAATTTTCAAACAAAAATCCTCAGAGTCCTGCAGGAAGGTGAATTTGAAAAATTGGGGGGGAGCCAGACCATGCATGTGGATGTCAGAATTGTCTGCGCAACCAATCTCAACCTCGAAAAAGCGGTGGCAGAGAACCGGTTCAGGGAGGATCTCTATTACCGGCTGAACGTCATCAAACTGGAAGTTCCACCGCTGCGGGACAGGCGGGAGGATATTCCGTTTCTGGTGGCCTATTTTCTGGAGAAGCTGAATCAGCAGGATCAAAAATCAGTCTCGATTCGGCCAGCGGACCTTGACTATCTGTGTGGCTTGCGCTGGTCCGGGAATGTGCGTGAGTTGGAGAATGCGGTTCATTCTGCTTTTCTGATGGAACAGGATAACTATCTGAACTTCAAAGAGACATTTAAGAGCCCGATCCCGGTCTCGCCTCGGAAGAACCGTTCCACCTTCGAGCTTTTCCCGGAAAAGCCCGCTCAAAGCCCTTTCACCAAAAGCAGCCTGGAGGAGGAAGAGCAGGTTGCGATTGAACAGGCCCTGAGCAATACCGGTGGCATTCAGGTCAAAACAGCTGAATTACTTGGCATCAGCGTTCGGCAGCTGCGGTATCGTATTAAAAAATACCGCATTGCTGTCCGTAAGATTTCAATTTATAACCGCTGACGGCTAAAAGTGAGGGACGTACTTGCGATATTGCGATTTATAGTTAATAAAAGTGAGGGACGTACTTGCGATATTGCGATTTATAGTTAATAACCGTCAGATTGCATCCGAGCCGCGCTCGCCGGTTCGGATGCGGATCACGTCATCGACGGGTGAGATGAATATCTTCCCGTCCCCCACTTTGCCGGTCTTTGCTTCCTTGATAATAATATCTACGATGGGATCCACTTTGCTCTCCTCTGCGACAATCTCAAGTTTGACTTTGGGGACAAAATTGATCTGGTACTCGGCGCCACGATAGAGCTCGGTGTGTCCCTTCTGCTGTCCGAACCCTTTGACTTCCATGACGGTCATGCCCAGGACGTTCATCTGATTCAGGGCCTCTTTGATCGCTTCCAGTTTGAAGGGTTTGATGATCGCTTCGATTTTTTTCATGTCTGTTTTCCGGTTAAGATTTTTTATAAAAGACTTCCTGTTAAACGCCTAAAACCCACCTGATTGACGAATATTGAAATCAGCATAAGCTGATGCGCCGTGTTCTGAATAATCCAGGCCTTGGAACTCTTCCTCTTCGCTGACCCGCAGGTTAAACAGGGTGTCGATTACTTTGACAATGACATAGGTGCTGATGAAGGCCCAGGCAGCGATGGAGATCACGCCTAACGCCTGTGTACACAAAAACGAGAGGCCGTCACTGGTTTTTGCAGCATAGAAAACACCGCTTTCCGAATGCAGGAACCCAAGTAGAATGGTTCCAATTGCACCGCACACGCCGTGTACAGAGATGGCACCGACGGGATCATCGATCTTCACCTTATCAAGCGCCAGAACAGAGAAAACAACTACCACACCGCTGACAATTCCGATCAGTAGGGACCCCACACCTGTCACATTCGCACAGCCTGCTGTAATTCCGACCAGACCCGCCAGGGCTCCGTTGAGGGTCATTCCCACATCTGCTTTCTTATATAAAGAGTAGGTGACAAAAAAGGCGGTCAGTGAGGCCGCGGCTGCAGACAAGGTGGTTGTCACAGCGATATGACCGATGGCTCCGGCATCAGCTCCCATGGTTGATCCCGCGTTAAAGCCATACCACCCCATCCAGAGTATCAGCACACCCAGAGTAGCCAGCGGGATATTGTGGCCGGGAATAGGAATCGCTTTGCCGTCCATTCCAAATTTTCCTTTTCGGGGACCCAGAATCAGAACAACGGCCAGCGCAGCAAAACCACCCACAGCATGCACGATGGTGGATCCGGCGAAATCAGTGAAACCTAATTCAGATAGCCATCCGCCGCCCCATCCCCAATGCCCGGAAATGGGATAGATGACAATCGTGACGGCAGCTGAAATCATCATGTAGGTACCGAACTTGATCCGCTCAGCGACGGCACCGGAGATAATGGTGGCCGCAGTGGCAGCAAAAACCGCCTGAAAAATAAAGGCGGCCATGACCGGCACCGAACTCCAGGTCAGAGAGGCATAAGCATCAACTTTTGAGGCGTCCACCAGGAATCCGGAGAAGCCGAAAATGGCGTTGCCGGTTCCGAACATGATGGCAAAACCAAGCAGCCAGAAACTGATCACGCCGACAGAGAGATCGATCATGTTTTTCATCATGATGTTGACTGCGTTTTTAGCCCGGGTAAACCCCGATTCAACCAGTGCGAAACCGGCCTGCATAAAGAAAACCAGCACAGCTGCGAGGATAACCCAGACCGTATCCAGCGCATAATTTATGGATGGAATCTCCTTTCCATCAATTTTCCCTTCCAGCCCGAAAGCTGGTAACACCAGACATCCGAGCAGGATGACAGGTAAAACTAAGAATTTTTTCATTGTTAAGGCCGTTTAATGAATTTGCAAGCAGGCCGAATTCCTGATTGTTAATAGTCAACCTCAAGAAAACGCCAATGACTAAAAAAGGACATCCACATACATTCTTTAAGAACAATTTAAGTTTATATTCCAATAAGTGTGCCATTTGTAAAACAACATAAAATCAGTTAATTAAGCGGACAGACCCGACTGACAATTCTGACTGAACCCCAACAACTGACATTTCTGACACCCCACCCTAGGGACGTAGTTGCGATATTGCGATTTGTATAAATAAGAGATGTAGTTGCGTTATTGTGAGTTATATATTAATCTTCGATCAAAACCCTTTAATCAGTTAAAACCTACTCTCAATTCAACCAGTTATGCCAAGACAATCCAGAATCGAACTGCCCGGTTCTTTACACCATGTAATGGCAAGAGGCATTGACAGACAGAAAATCTTTTACGATGAGAGGGATCTTTTTCATTTTCGAGATCGGTTTGGCGACTTGATTTCTCAATCAGGTAATCGCTGTTTTGCCTGGGCCTTGTTGACGAATCATTTTCATTTATTGCTGAAATCGGGAAATGAACCGCTATCCAGGATGATGCGCAGGCTTCTGACAGGTTATGCCGTTTATTTTAACCAGAGACATAAGAGAAGCGGGCATCTTTTTCAAAACCGATTCAAATCGATTTTGTGCCAAGAGGACACCTATTTTTTGCAATTGGTCAGGTATATACATCTGAACCCCATTCGAGCAGGAGAGATCAAAACACTACAAGCACTCGCTAAATATCCATTTACTGGACATGCATATATTGTTGGTGATTTGAAAAATGAATGGCAGGATACCCAATATTCACTTCAATGGTTTGGTAGTGACAAACAAACGTCACAAGCCCGTTATATCGAGTTTATAAAGGATGGGCTTTCCGAAGGAAAAAGAGAAGACCTCACGGGTGGTGGGTTACTGCGAACAGCCGGAGGCTGGAAAAATCTGCAAGATCTGAAAATGCGTGGGGAGAGCATGCTGGGAGATGAGCGCATGTTGGGTGATTCTGATTTCGTTGAAGAGGTTTGGAAAAATACACATGGCAAGAACAATCAAGCTAAGATATCAGATGGAAAGCAATATTCTTTAGATCAATTAGTCATAAATGCAAGTATTCATTTTAAAGTGGAACCAAGTGATGTATGCAGTGCGAGCAAAAATTATCAAATTCAAAAAGCAAAATCGGTGATTTGCTATTTGGCTGTGAGAATTCTGCATTACTCTGGAAGTGAAGTTGCAAATCACTTAAATATCAGTAGATCATCTGTCAGCCGAATGGTATCCGGCTTTCAACAAAATGAAAGCTTTCAGCAATTTCTGAGAAGCCTGCATCTTGCTGAATAAGGAATCGCAATATCACAACAATGTCCCTCCTCCTCGCAATGTCCCCCATCCCCGATTAAGGAATCGCAATATCGCAACAACGTCCCTCACTTTTGTTACTAGAGAAGGTTGCTGGCGATTTCGGCCAGTTCGGAGCGTTCTCCTTTTTCCAGATTGATATGGGCGTAGATATCCTGGCCCTGCATACGTTCGATCAGGTAGCTCAAGCCATTGGACTGACTGTCCAGGTAGGGATGATCGATCTGGAAAATGTCGCCGGTGAAGATCATTTTGGTCCCTTCTCCGGCACGGGTAATAATTGTTTTGATTTCGTGGGGGGTCAGGTTTTGTGCCTCGTCAACGATGAAAAAGACTCTCACCAGGCTGCGGCCCCTTATATAGGCCAGAGGAGAGATAACCAGCTTCTCCTCGTCCAGAAACCGTTTAATATCCGTGTGTTTGGCTGCAGTTTCACCAAATTGATTTTGAATGACCCCCAGGTTGTCGTAGAGGGGTTGCATGTACGGATCCAGCTTTGATTTAATGTCCCCCGGCAGATAGCCGAGGTCCTTGTTGCTGAGGGGCACAATGGGTCGAGCCATATAAATCTGTCGGTAGGCTTTGCGCGTCTCCAGGCCGGCCGCCAGGGCCAGCAATGTTTTGCCTGTGCCTGCTTTGCCCGCGATGCTCACCAGTTTCACATCCTGATTGGTGAGGGCGTCCAGCGCAAATGTCTGCTCGGCGTTGCGCGGTTTGATGCCGTAGGCTGAAAACTTGTTGACTTGCCGGATGTTGCGGGTTACCGGATCGATGGTTCCCAGGGCTGACTTTTTATTGCCTTTTAAAATGAGATATTCGTGGGATTTGAGGTTGTTCCTGTCGTTCAGAAAGGAGGTGTCTACCTGGTGCGGGTCCTGATAGAGTGCATTGATGACATCGTCCGGGACATTTTCCTCAATGCGACGCCCCTTGTAGAGGGTCGAGATATCCTTGACGTGATCGGTAAGATAGTCAATGGCCGGCAAACCCACAGATTTGGCTTTCATCCGCAGATTGACGTCCTTGGTCACGACCATGATACTTTTATCCGGATACTCATCGATGGCGTGGTAGGCGATATTGAGGATGTGATGATCTTGTTTGTCCTTTGAGAAGCTGTCAATCAGATCCGGATGAAACTTCTTGTCCAGTTTGATATAGATTCGGCCCTTGCGCGGACCGATTTTAAACCCGCCATCAAAGGGTTTTTTTTCACTGAAAGAGTCCAGCGTCCGGGCAAATTCCCGGGCGTGGTAGTTGATCGTTTCATTCCCCTTCTTAAACGAGTCCAGCTCTTCGATGACCGTGATGGGAATAATAATATCATGGTTGCTGAAATTGTCGATGCAGGACGGATCGTGCAAAATGACGTTGGTATCGAGCACAAATATTTTCTTTTTTTTCGCTGCCAAGAGTCAGTTCCTCACACTTATGCCGAGCTGAACTCCGTCATCAGGAGAAGAGCTCTGGATTTTTGTACTTGCTGAAGTTGGTGTGCAGCCAGTCGGCCACCTTCTGAATATTCGGATCTGCCATGATCCTTGCGCCTGAAGGGCAATTTTTGACGCAGGCGCAGCAGATGATGCAGCGCTCCTTGTCGGTCTCCACGGTTTCTCCCACGGCAATTGCCGCGGTGGGGCAGACATCGGTACAGGTCCCGCAAAGGGTGCAGGTCTCTTCTGTGGTGACAGGTGAGATCCCGTTGCGGGGCATGCGTTCTTTATAAGTTGTGTTTCCAGGAACTTGCAGCAGGACTTCGGCGTTCAGGGTCTGCAGCTGATCCAGTTTTTTGCGCACGGTCTGCCCAAAGGTTCTGGCCTTTTCCAGATCGTCTGAGTCCGGTCTGCCGTTGGCAATGGGCATCGTTTCGCTGGCAAAGGAGTGTTCCCCGATAAATGCACCTGCAGCTACCGGAACAAATCCGGCCGCCGTCGCAATATCCCTCAGCTCAACCAGGGCGTCCTCAAACTCTCGATTACCGTAAACGACGACGATGATGATGGCAGGTGTCTGGTTTCCTTTGATCTGCTGCAACCGGTTGACAGCGTCCAGGGCAACCCGTCCGCCATAAACCGGGACACCGATAAGGGCCAACTCCTGGTTGATTTCTGTGACGCCGTTCCCATCTGCCGCGGGTGCTGTCAGATCAAGGTGAGCGGTTGAACCGATGCCGGTTCCTTCGGCAATGGCAGTCAGGACTTTTTGCGTTGTCTGAGTCGGTGAAAAGTAGATGAGTTTCTGTGCAGATAGTTCCATGATAATTCTCCATGAATGGGTCGATTTAGAGCAATCAATCCTTCGGATGCTCTCATATGATAGTTTAAGTACAACTATTTACAGGTTATAGTACTCCTCCTGTGGTTTACCTGAAAACCGGCGTAACACCCCCGGTGTGCCTGGGTTCAGGTCAGTTCCCGGAAAAACAGGAAGAGATGCTGACGGTGTGGTACTCATCAAAACGATGAGTTGGGTTCTTCAAGGAAAAGGCGCTCCGCTTCAGTGGTAGATCTTCCCAGAATTTTATTTCTGTGGGGGTAACGACCAAACTGGTCGATGATCGCTTTGTGTTTCAACTCGAATTCATAATTCCCTTCCAAACCGGGGGAGTTAAACAGACCGACCGCTACCTCGTGAACGGCTTTGGATTCACTGTGCATATACGGCATCAACAGAAACATCCGTTGCATAGACTCCAGTTCGTTATGAAGGTTCCGATCCACCGCTTCCTGTGCCAGGGTCAGCGACAGAGGGTCAGAGGCAAACGCGAGCGGTGTATCCCGGTACATATTTCTGGAAAACTGATCCAGGACGATGATCTCCGCCAGGCGGCCCCGGCTGGTTTGCCGCCAGTTGTAAAGTTCGCATCGATTGGCTGCCAGGTGGGTCATCGAAAACCGGTCGTAAATCAATTGGTCGAAGGCAGTGTCTTTGTTCCACCATGATTCGGGTGTGATCTCGCTGAACCAGAATTCAATGATGGTATTCGGGTCTGTCACTATTTCTCCGGATGTCGGAAGCGCTCTGGTTTTGGGGTGAGCGGGCCGAGGTTTTTTCGACTGTTCCCCCTTTGGTTTGGCTTTGCTGACTTTGATATTTCGTTCTTTCAGCGAGCTATCATTCAAGGCTTTGATAGCGCCTTCAGCCTGTGTCTGATCGGGCATTTCGACAAATCCAAAACCCTTGGATTTTCTCGTTTCCCTGTCTATGATGACGACGACTTTTGATACGTCACCATATTTAAGAAAAAGATCTTCCAGTATCGATTCTGTGACGGTATAAGGCAGGTTACCAACGTAAATATTCATATCTTTTCTCGAGAAGTTTTTCAAGAAAACGTGCCCTGCTGAATAAGAGCTTACCCCATAATTAACCCATTACGAAATCCATGTCTATCACAAAAAGGGTAAAAAAAGTGAATTAGAGTGTTTGATATGAAGCTGTATCCGGGATCCGATCTGATTTTCAGGAAGCGTTGTCGAGCGCGATATTGATGCCTGCTTCTTTCAGAAAGGCTTTGGTTTTGCTGCAGACAGGGGCTGTTGTTCTGACATCAACTCTGGCATTGTCAAGTCTGGATTTGATCTGTTCAATTTTGGAGAGGATGTTGCGGCCATCCTGCATGACGAGGCGGCTTTTTCTTTGAATGACAATCGTAAAACGGTTTTCGTCGGTTTTTTCAATCCGGGTGGAGGGGTGCAGTCCGAATGTTTTTGGGTCTATAAACGGGCTCATAATTTTCTAAGAGAGGGGATCAGGGGTCTACAGTCCCAGCAGGGTTGTGGCAATGGTGAAATAGAAAAAGACGCTGGCAATATCAATAGACGTTGTGACGAAAGGACCAGTGGCGACAGCCGGATCGATGTTGATGCGAGCCAGAACCATGGGAACGAGAGAGCCGACAAGTGCTGCGATAGACATTGAGCTGAGTACCGCCAGTCCGATGGAGATGGCGAATGCGCCGGAACTCTGGGATTCATTAAACACCACTTGAGCGACAATAGCGATGAAAACTCCGTAGACCAGACCCAGGATGACTCCGGTGGAAAGCTCCTTCAGGACGACGCTCCAGAGATCCTTGATATGCAGGCGCCCGGTTGCCAAACCTCGAACAACGATGGTGGAGGACTGGGTGCCGATATTACCCCCCATTCCCATAATGACCGGAATGAAAGCAGCGAGATAGGCCAGTTTCTGCAGGCTGGCTTCGAATTGACTGATGATGAAAACGGCGAAAATACCTCCCAGGCAGGCAGCAAACAGCCAGGGAAGGCGGATACGGGTACTTCTGAGAACCGATTGGGTCTCCACAAAATCATCTCCGGCACCCGCCATTTTCAGCATGTCTTCGGTGGCTTCCAGCCGGATGATGTCGATGACATCGTCAACGGTGACGATTCCCACAAGCTTGTGGGTCTCATCAATGACTGGAACAGCAAGTATATCGTAACGGGCAACGATCCTGGCGACCTCTTCCTGATCCACATCGGTTTTGACTGAGAAGATATCGGTGGCCATGATATCTTTCAGGGGCGCATCCGGTTTTTCAACTACCAGTTGCCGCAGTGAGATGACGCCCAGCAATTTATAGTTTTCATCGACCACATAGATGTAAAAGGGCATCTCGACATCGTGGTAGTCCTTTTGTATGGACTGAATCGCCATCTGCGTGGTCATGTCCTCCGCCAGGGCGATGAAATCGGGGATCATAATACCACCGGCGGTTTCATCACCGTAACTCAGCAAGTCCTCTACCTGTTCAGACTCTTCGGTTTCCATCCGCTCCAGAATCGCGTCCGCCTTTTTCTGTGGGATTTTCCCCAGCAGGTCGGCGACGTCATCTGACGGCATATTCTGCAAGACCTCCACAATATCGTCGATGCGCATACTTTCGATAAATTCAAGCAGCACATTCTCTTCCAGGGCGGAGAAGAGATCACCCTGCTGATCGATATCTTCGATCATGGCAAAGAGTTTTTTCTGATTGGCCAGTGTCAGGGATCTAAAAACAAGGGACAGATCGGCAGCATGGGCCTTATTGACAATCTTAGTCAGATGGGAGGTTGCACCTCTTCTCAGGAGTCTTTTAATACTTTCTGCAAGAATGGTGTTGTGATCGTTTGCCATAATACCGCCTTTTTTCTGTGCCTGTCCGCTAATGCTTGCAAATTGTAAGATACAGACCTTTTCTCCGGATGTAACAGCCCCATTCTAATCACATGATGCCATTTCGTAAACAAAGAAAACCGGACATTGCTGTGCTCACCCCTGCTCTGTTTGACAGTTTATCCGGTTTTTTTTACCATGTGGGTTAAATGGATACCATCAGCTTATGTAGACCTATCCGTGTTTTGGTGCCACGGGGATTTTACCCGATCGATTTCGGGCAATAACAAACGAGGAATTAACGATGTCTGAAAAGAAATGTTCTTATACCGTCAGTGACGGCGTTGCCATCATGACGGTTGATAATCCACCGGTGAACGCGTTAAGCGCGCCTGTCCTGGTCGATATTCAAGAGGTGGTTCAAAAGGTGCTGGCCGACGAGACAGTGCGGGTGGTCGTCTTTACGGGCGCCGGAGACAAGGCTTTTATTGCCGGAGCGGATATTAAGGAGTTTATCCCTTTGACCAGGAAGGAAGAGGGGAGTGATTTTCTTAAATTTGGCCAGGAGGTCACCAATCTAATGACTGCTGCTGACAAACCTTTTATAGCAGCCATCAACGGTTTTTGTCTGGGTGGCGGAATGGAATTTGCGCTCGCCTGCCATATCCGGCTGGCGGATGAAAAGGCTCAGATTGGTCTACCGGAAATCAAGCTGGGGATTATTCCGGGTTATGGCGGGACCCAGAGAGCGCCGCGATTTATTGGCAAAGCCAGGGCCCTGGAACTGATTCTCTCCGGGAATTTTCTCAGCGGCAGCCAGGCTGCGGATTATGGGATTGTCAACCGGGTGACGCCCGCCGGGACAGTCCTGGAAGAAGCTGTCAAACTGGCAAAGACGATCGCTGCCAAAAGTCGGATGAATATCAGGGCCGCGCTCAAAGCGGTCAACCAGGGATTTGATATGCCTCTGGCGGATGGCATGAAACTGGAGCGCGATCTCTTTGGTGAGTTGTGCGAATCCGCAGATAAAATCGAAGGGGTGAACGCATTCCTGGAAAAGCGGGAATCTGATTTTTCGGACCGGTAGGTTCGAGGTTTGCCGGCTACAATGATCGACTGGTCTTGATTTCCGGGGAAGCCCCCTTCGGCAGGGGGCAATGGGGAGTGTTAATGCAGATCAAACCGGCGTCGCCTGAAGGGCGCCTACCGGGCAGATCGAAGCGCAGACGCCGCATCCTGTGCAGATGACCTCGTCGATGCGGGTGACCTGATTTTCCTCATCCCAGTTAAGTCCCGGGCATTTAAAAACCCGGGTACACAGCTTGGCGCAACCACAGCTGTCCCCTTTGCAGAGCGTCTCATCGACCGCCATCTCATACATTCTGCCCGCTTTTTTCTCCGGGCTCAACGCACAGCTCTGTCGCATCACGACCACTCGGACGCCCTTATTCTCAGCCATCATCCCCAACAGTGTCTGCCGGGTTTTTTCCACATCAAAGGGGTCGCAGATCTCGACCTTGGCGCCAATCGTCTCGCAGAGACTGGGGATGTCCACCTGGGGAGCCGGATCGCCGAATGTGTCTCTGTTCAATCCGGGATGAGGTTGAAAACCGGTCATGGCGGTCCCGGAATTGTCGACGATCACCAGAATCAAGTCCGACTTGTTGTGGACAGCATTGACCAGGGCGGGAATTGTGGCATGAAAAAAGGTGGAATCACCACAAATCGCCATGACTGGCTGATTCATGCCGAAAAGACCCAATTTGCCAAATCCACTGGCAATGCCCAGACCCGAGCCCATGGCGTGCCCGGTTTTAAGCGTGTTAAACCCGGTTGGCAGAATTCCAAGGGTGTAGCATCCAATATCCCCGCAGATGAATCCCTTGCGATTATCCATCTTCAAAGCGGAGTTGATGACCCAGAAGGACGCCCGGTGAGGACATCCGGGACAGAAGGTCAGGTCACGCTTGGGGGCTCCTTGCTCCGCGATCGCATCCGCCTTTTGAAAGTATGATTCTGCAGCCCCCTGGTAGTCGAGGTTCAATATCTTTGAGAGAGCAGTGATGATCCGATCCGGATTGAGCTCATTTGTTGAAGGCAGAGTGCCGTCCTTTTTTCCGTAAAATCGCTTCAAGCGGATTTTTTCTCCCAGTTCAACCGCCAGTGCCTTGATGTTGTCCTCCATAAAGGGCTGCACCTCCTCCACCACCAGAATATT